>MDSV01056750.1_pt1 | contig 16577 bp, 16 predicted proteins | sample 810851 | NCBI WGS metagenome assembly MDSV01 (sample SAMN05326640, study PRJNA326480) | marine metagenome | isolation source: seawater | place: Atlantic Ocean: North East | collected 2012 | reverse complement strand
CTCTTTGTGGTTCTTTAGCTGTAATAGCATCTGCTAACGCAGGTACTTTAACAGTAACAGGCGGTGCTGATATGACATGGATGTCCAAAGATAACGATGTTACTGGCCAACCTATAGGTGTAGGTAGTAACACGACTCTTAATGGATCAGGTGAATTAGATAACGGTTGGACTTTTAGTGTAGCCATTGCTAATTTAAACTTGCAAGCCTACTCATCAGCTGCTGTCAACTTAGATATGGGTGGATTAGGTGCGCTTAATTTCAACCAAGGTGATAGTGCAAATGGAATACAGGCATACGACGATTTGATGCCTACGGCTTGGGAAGAAGCACACGGTGCTGGTCTCTCTACAGGTATTAGAGGATTAGTTTCTGGTGTAGGAGCTTCTCAAAACATCCAATACACTTTACCACTAGGTGAAGTCTCACAGATAGCTTTCGCGATAGCTCCAGATATTGGAGCTGCTGATACGAGCGATAAAGCAACGTCAAATGCTAATGAAGGTAAAGCCGGAGGTTACGATATAACTCTTCGTATGAACCCATCACTAGGAACAGAAATATTAAGCGGACTTAATATGTACGTAGGAGCTCACACTGCTACAGTATATAATAACTTAGCTAATACAGATGAACCTTGGCAAGGCGTTGGAGCGGTAACTTATTCGTTAGGTCCGGTTTCTTTGGGCCATCAATGGAGTTTTGAATACTCTGGAGAAAAAGCGACGAATAAGCATCAAAGTTACAAAGCTCATGGTTACGGGGTTGCATTTAACGTAAATGATGACCTGTCAGTAAGTTACGGGAAAATGGAAGGAAGAAAAGAAACATATACCCACTCAAAAGTACAAAGAGGTCCTAAGGATCGACTTGTAGAAGTTGAGTCTGTACAGGTAGCATATACCATTGGTGGAGCATCTATCCGTTTCGCAAACGTAGAAGCTAACAACGTGTTTTACAATGCTGATGACAATAAAGAGGCGAATATAATCTCTCTTGGATTAGCATTTTAATAATTAAAAAGAATTTTTTCTTTATGAAAGCCGGCCTTGAAAAAGGCCGGTTTTTTTTTTGAAAATACTTATTCCACCAAAGCCTTTTATCTCTAAAAGTTTCAGTTTTTTCAAATTTTCATTTGAAATACCACCTAATGCAAAAAAAACTTTATTATTTATTGAAGATAAGTAATTAAATTTGTGTAAGCCTAAATAGCTTTTATTTTTTTTAACATAAAAAAGTGGAGAAAGAAATATAGCAGAACAGTTTTGTTTAATTTTAGTATAAATTTCTTTTTGATTGTGCGCAGATCCTAGTATTTTTATATTTTTTTTTTCTAGGTTAGAAAATTTTTTTGTTTTATTGAAAGAGGGTATATAAATCCCATCAGCCTTAAATTTATGCGTTAATTTTATATCGTTTGATACAAATAGCTGATATCTGTTTTTTTTACACTCTCTAGATATTTTTATTAGTTCTTTTTCTCTGTTTGTATCATTATAATTTCTGTAAATTATACCAACATTAATGTTTTTTTTTTTAAAAATAATACTATTGTAATGGTCTAAAAAAATGAATATTTTTGGTAAATCTTTATGCATAGCCCTTTAACTCAATTAAACTTTATAAAAAATAAGGTTAACGATATAATTGCAAAAAAACAACTCAAAGCAAACCCAAAAATTATTGTTGTTACAAAAACATTTCCTGTCAAAAGCTATCTACCTATTTTAGAATCTGGTCATCATCATTTTGGAGAAAATAAAATACAAGAAGCAGAACAAAAATGGCCTGAAATCAAAAAATCTTTTGCTAATATTAAACTTCATATGCTAGGTAAAGTTCAATCAAATAAAGCCAAAAAGGCAGTTAAACTTTTTGATTATATACATTCATTAGATAACGAGAGACTAGCAAAAAAAATATCTCTTTCTGAGAAAGAACTTAATAAAAAAATAAAATTATTTATTCAGGTTAATATTGCCGATGAAGAACAAAAATCTGGTATTGAGATTAAAGAGCTTGTCAAATTTTATAATTATTGTGTAAAGGATCTATCTTTAAATGTTATTGGATTAATGTGTCTACCACCAATTAATAGTGATACTGACATATTCTTTAAAACTTTAAAGAAGCATAATGATTTTTTAAATTTAGTCGATTTAAGCATGGGAATGAGTTCTGACTTTGAGAATGCAATAATTAATGGTTCAACTTTCTTAAGACTTGGCACAGCTATAATGGGAGCAAGAACTGCTATTTAATTTCAATTTTGGTTTTTTTATTTATTAATGGAATTATTTTAAAGAGATCTTTTTTTTGAATAGCTATACACCCGGCTGTACTTCTATAGTTTTTATTACACAAATGTAAAAATATTGCGCTACCCATGTTTTTTTTTACTGGCAACTGATTATATTTTATATTAATGCAGATATCGTAAGTTTTATCTTTCCTATAAAGTTTTTCAGCACTAAAATTAAACGGAAAAGATATCTCTCGATTATATTTTTTACTTTTAACATCATTACACCAACCCATGTTTTTAGTTATTTTTTTCTTTTTAATAGAGCAATTTGGAAGTTTTATTCTGTCTTTTCTATAATACAACAATCCTATTTTAAAAAGACCTCTTGGAGTGGTTAAATCACCTTCTTTTTTTAGGTAATTCAAACCTTTTTTGCCGATGCTACATTTTAATTTATAACCTTTGTATAATAAGTGGCGATTTTTTATTATAATATTCATAAAAGTAATTAATAATGAATAATTTTACTATATCAGTTTTTAATAACAAAACTTTTTTTGACATTATAAGCAAATTAAAATTTTTTAATAAATTTAAAATTAAATATTACGAAAAATTGGGTTTAAATAATGAAAGTGTAAAAGTTGAGAACCAAATATATGTGATATTTAATGATTCTATCCAACAAGTTGAAATTAGAAATAGTCTATCAAATAGTTTAACTGATCATTTAGAAGTTCCATTTAAAATTTTGGATTTCCAAAAAAAAATCATATCCTTAATTTCAAAGATTGAATTTCAAAAAAATTCTCTAATAAAATTAAATGATTATATAATCGATAAAAATGAAAGAAAAATAAAAAAGAATAATTTAGAATTACAACTTTCAGAAAAAGAAATAAGCTTTTTGATCTTATTTTCTCAGACTTCAGTCCCAATAAACAAAAATTTAGTTTTAAAAAGTGTATGGAATTATTCACCAGAAACTGAAACTCACACTGTTGAAACACATATTCATAGACTTAGAAAAAAAATTTTAGAAAAATTTGGAGATAAAAATTTTATAAAAAATAATAATAAAGGATACTTTATTTGAAGAAAAAAAAACGAAATTTTATTGCACAAGACTTATTTTCTAGTAAATATAAAAAACGTATTGTGCGTCCCAAAAAGGGAAAAGGTAGTTTTAAAAGGAAAAAAAAATAATCTAAAGTCTTGCACCTATTTGTTGAATAACTTTAGAAGACATTTCAGTCCCTTTTTCTAAACTTTCTTTAATCGATAAATTATTTACATATCCGTGTAAAAATCCTGCAGCAAAAAGATCTCCAGCTCCGGTTAAGTCAACAATTCTAAGATTTTGCTTAACACCACATTCGACAACTTCATCTTTTTTTATAGCAATTGCACCATTTTCTCCTCTTGTAAGCACTATTAATTTTCCAAGTTCTTTAGAAAAGTTTATGACTTCTTCAAAATTTTTTGCACTAATCAATGAAGTAATTTCTTGCTCATTAGCAAACGTAATATCTAATTTATTTTTTACTAAATCTAAGAAATGAGGTTTATGCCTATCAACACAAAACTGGTCAGATAGTGACATAGCAACTTTATTTGCATTATTAATTGCTTTATCAAATGCTTTTTTGGGATCACCTTCGTCCCACAAATAACCTTCTAAAAATATAATTTCACTTTTTTTAATTGCATTAATATCAACATCATTTTCGTTAATTTTCCCTGCTGTGCCAAGAAATGTACACATAGTTCTTTCTGAGTCTGGTGTTATTAAAATTAAACAAGTCCCCGTCGGTAACTTTTCTTTTTTCTTTGAATAAAAATATTCAACATTTTCTTTTTTAAGTCCTGTTTCATATTTACTTCCAAGATCATCATCACAAACTTTACCAATAAAACCTACTTTGTTTCCTAGTTGAGATATACCCACGATAGAGTTAGCTACTGATCCTCCCGAAACAGTTTTTTCAATTTTAAGATTAGATAATAATTTTTTAAATTCACTTTCATCAAAAATCAATTTCATCGTACTTTTGGTTAAACCATTTTGAGTAATGAAATTATCATCAACCTTACATATAACATCTACAATTGCATTTCCTATTCCTAAAATTTTCATAATTAAGCTTTCCTTATTTTAATTGGTGATTTTCTATTAGGATAACAACTAGTACAAATTTTACAAGTCAAACCATAACATTCTCTTGCTTTGCAATATTGTCTTCCATAATAAATTATTTGAAGATGAAGTTTATTCCAAAGTTTTTTAGGAAATAGTCTTTTTAAATCTTTTTCAGTTTGGACTACATTTTCACCATTTGTTAAGCCCCATCTTTGGGCAAGTCGGTGAATATGAGTATCAACAGGAAAAGCAGGGCGTCCAAAGCCTTGAGACATTACTACACTTGCAGTTTTGTGACCTACACCAGGAAGTGCTTCTAATTCTTCGAACGTTTTTGGAACTTTGCCATTATGCTTTTCTATTAATTGTTTTGATAAAAAAAATACACTTTTGGCTTTAACCCTAAAAAGTCCTATGCTTTTTATCAACTTTTCAATTTTTTTTCTTCCTAGTTTAACGAAATGTTCAGGCTTGTTGAATTTTGGATATATGTTTTTAGTAACATTATTTACATTTAAATCAGTACACTGTGCAGACAATAGAACAGAAACTAACAAAGTAAATTTACTATTATGTTTAAGGGGAATAGAAGTTTTTGGATAAATTTTATTTAGTATTTTTAATATTAATCTAGCTCTTTGATTTTCATTCATTATTTTCAGGTTTAAAGATTAAACATAATCCATTATTACAAAATCTTTTTTGAGTTGATGTTGATCCATCATCAAAAACATGGCCATGGTGAACACCACATTTTGCGCAATGATATTCAACTCGTTTCATTCCAAAGGAAGTGTCAATTTTAGTTTCAAAAGCTCCAGGCAATGATTCTGTAAATGATGGCCATCCAGTTCCACTGTCAAATTTAGAATTTGAGGAAAAAAGTTTTGCTCCACAATTAGCACAATGAAAAAAACCTTTCCTTTTTTCATGATTTAATGCACTAGTAAATGGACGTTCAGTTGCCTCTTCAAACATAATTTTTTTTTGTTCTTCAGTAAGATTTGGATTGATAATTTTTTTAGTAACTGCATGTAATAAATTATAAGGTAAAATAATAGCTGCGAAATATGAAAAACCTAAAATTTTAAAAAAATTTCTTCTAAGATTTTTCATTAATTATAATATTTAGTTTAATTTATTTAAAATTTAAAACATTTCTCATCGAGTACAAGCCAGATTTTTTATTCATTAACCATTTTGCTGCAGTAAGGGCACCTTCTGAATATAAAGCTCTATCAAATGCCTCATGATTTAAGGTAATTATTTCTTTGCCACTCGAAAAATTCACTTCATGTTCACCAATAATTTGACCTCTTCTAATTGAGTTAAAATTAATTTTTTTGCTATAAGGAAAATTCTTTTTATTTAAATATTTCTTTCCCACTAATTTGTAAAAATCTTTATTTTTACCTGCCGCAATTCCCCTTCCAAGCATTAAAGCTGTACCAGAAGGATGATCTTTTTTATACTTATGATGTATTTCAAAAATTTTAGTTAAAAAATTATCTCCAAGAGATTTAGAGGCTATTTCAGTAATATACATTAATAAATTTATTCCAAGACTCATATTACCAGCTTTTAAAATAGGTATTTTTTTAGAATATTTTTTTATCAAATTTTCTTCCTTTTTTGAAAAACCAGTCGTGCCAATGACTACTCTTTTTTTTAGTTTAGATGCAATTTTAAGTATTTCTAATGTACATTTTGGAACCGTAAAATCTATTATTACATTTACATTCTTAAAAGCGAATTCTGAATTTAGTTGAGGTTTTAAACCAAATATTTTCTTATTTACCACCCTATTTTCAGTAATTGAAATCAGGGTAAAGTTTTTCGCACTTTTAGTAGATTTAATAATTTGTTTGCCCATTCTACCGAGGCAACCAGTCACTGATATTTTAATTTTTTTCATTTTTTACTTGTTTAAAAACAATAACATATTTAAACACTTTTTAAAATTATTCACTTTTATTTAATAAAAATAATTTGATATATGGATATTTTTTTAGAAAATCTAGTACTATTAATTTTGATAATTGTTCAATCAATTTTCGGAATTGGTTTACTTTTATTTGGAACACCTACATTTTTAATACTTGGTTATGATTTTTTAAATACATTAAACTTTTTACTACCAATTTCGATAGTGATAAGTTTTCTTCAATTAATTAGTTTTAAAGCACCATTTAAAAAAATAATTTTTGAATATAACTTATTTTGTTTACCTTTTTTAATTTTATTTTTAATAATAGCTTTAAATTTTAAAGATATTTTAAACTTTAAAGTTTATGTTGCAATTGTTTTAATTGTGTCATCTATACTTGCATTAAAAAAAAATACTTTCATTCCATTAAAAAAGATCATCTTAAAATATAAAAAATTTATTTTAATTTTTATAGGTTCTGTCCATGGGTTAACTAATATGGGAGGTGGTTTCTTATCTATATTTTCTTCTTTAATCAATAATAGAGATAAAAAATATACCCGACATTTTATATCTTATAGTTATTTGGTAATGGGATTATTACAATATGCTATCTTATTATTTTTAGAGTATAGAAATTTAAGTTTTTCCAAAATTTATTATGTTTTATTAGTTTTAATTATTTATATTCCATCGCAGGAAATTTTTAAAAAATTTAACAATATTTTATTCAGTAAAATTATTAGTTTTATTGCACTTTTTTATGGTTCAATGATTTTGATTTTTAATTATTTATAAATTAATTTTTCCAAAACTTTTTTGCTTTTTCAAAGAAATCTTTCATACCAGGATTAGTTTTAGTATCTTCTAATTTTTTAAACTGTTCTAAAAGGTTTTTTTGTTCTTTAGTTAAAGAGACTGGAACCTCTACTATTGCTTGAATGTATAAATCACCGTAATCTTTATTTCTCATCATTGGCATTCCTTTATCCTTTAACCTAAATTGTTTACCATTTTGTGTTCCCGCTGGGATTTTTACTTTGGCTTTGCCTCCATCTACTGTAGGTACTTCAATAGTAGCACCAAGTGTAGCATCAGCAAAAGAAATCGGAAATTCAAAAAAAAGATTTTCTTCAGATCTTTTAAAAATATTGTGATTTTTTATTGATACAAAAATATACAAATCTCCATTTACACCACCTTTTATTCCAGCTTCACCTTTTCCTGATAATCTAATTCTTGTTCCATCATCAACACCCTTTGGAATGCTAGTTGTGATTTTTCGTTTTGCCTGAATTTTACCCATACCTCTACATTCTTTGCATGGATTAGAGATTTGTTCTCCAGCGCCACTACATTGTGGGCATGTTTGTTGAATAGTAAAAAATCCTTGGCTTGAACTAACTTTACCACGTCCCCCACATGTTGAACACGATACAGGTTTTGAACCAGGTTCAGCACCATGGCTATTACATCTTTCACATTTATCAGATGAACTAAAGTTAATTTCTTGCTTAGATCCGTGGTAAGCTTCTTCTAACGATATTGTTAAATCATACCTTAAATCTTCCCCTCTAAAACTTGAAGATCTTCTTTGTCCTCTTCTTCCCCCTCCAAAATCTTCAAACAAATCTTCAAAAATATCAGAAAATGAACCAGAAAAATCAAAATTTCCGAAACCACCTCTTCCTCCCTGTCCCGCACCACCTTGAAAAGCTGCATGTCCAAATTGATCGTAATTTCTTCTTCTCTCTTTATCTGAAAGAATATGGTAAGCCTCACTAGCTTCTTTAAATTTACCCTCAGCTGTTTTATCGCCCTTATTTTTATCTGGATGATATTTTAATGCAGATTTTCTATATGCTTTTTTAATTTCTTCTTGTGAAGCTGATTTGATAACGCCTAAGATTTCATAGTAATCTTTTTTTGGCATATTTTACCGATATCTTCTTTATTTTAATCTTAGGCTCTTTTTTCTTTATCTTTATCTTTATCTTTATCTTTTTTATCTTCTTTTACTTCCTCAAAATCTGCATCAACAACATTTTCTTTGTTTTGATTTTTATCGGCACCTTTTGAATTCTGATCTTCAGAATTATTTTTTTTATTAGTATCTTTTTGTTGGCTTTTGTATATTGCCTCTCCAAGTTTCATTGAAGTTTGAACTAAATCTTGAGTTTTTTTCTTAATTGCTTCTGTGTCTGTTCCTTTAAGTGCATTTTTCAAATCAGAAATTCCATTTTCAATAGATTTTTTATCAGCTTCAGAAATTTTAGAACCATGTTCTTTTATGTTTTTTTCTGTAGTATGAACAATCATGTCTGCCTGATTTCTAGCATCAACAGTTTCTCTCTTTTTCTTATCAGCTTCTTTATTTGATTCAGCTTCTTTTACCATTTGTTTAATTTCTTCGTCAGAAAGTCCACCTGAAGCTTGAATTTGAATTTTTTGTTCTTTACCAGTCCCTTTATCTTTTGCAGAAACACTAACTATTCCATTTGCATCTATGTCAAAAGTTACTTCGATTTGTGGAACACCACGCGGTGCGTTTGGAATTCCAACTAATTCGAAATTTCCTAATAACTTATTATCAGTTGCCATTTCCCTTTCTCCTTGTAAAACTCTTATAGAAACAGCAGGCTGATTATCTTCAGCTGTAGAGAATACTTGACTTTTTTTAGTAGGAATTGTTGTATTCTTATCAATTAGCCTAGTTGAAACTCCACCTAGCGTTTCAATTCCTAATGATAAGGGTGTAACGTCGAGAAGAAGCACGTCTTTAACATCACCTTGTAAGACACCACCTTGAATAGCTGCTCCCATTGCAACAACCTCATCAGGATTCACACTTTTATTTGGCTCTTTGCCAAAAAAATTCTTAACCGTCTCCACTATTTTTGGCATTCTTGTCATACCGCCAACTAAAACTACTTCATTAATTTCTGCCGCACTGTATCCTGAATCTTTTAAAGCAGTTTCACAAGGTTTTAATGTTCTTTTTACCAAGTCTTCAACTAGCGCTTCTAATTTAGCTCTAGTTAATTTTATATTAATATGTTTTGGTCCAGTCTTATCAGCTGTAATAAAAGGCAAATTTATTTCAGTTTGTTCTGCAGAAGAAAGTTCTATCTTAGCTTTTTCAGCAGCTTCTTTTAATCTTTGAAGAGCAAGTTTATCAGTTGTTAAATCGATACCATTATCTTTTTTAAATTCACTAGCTAAGTAATCTACAATTGTATCATCGAAATCTTCACCACCTAAGAAAGTATCACCGTTTGTAGATTTAACTTCAAAAACACCATCACCAATCTCAAGAATAGAAACATCAAATGTTCCACCGCCCAAATCATAGACTGCTATTTTTTTTCCACCTTTTTTATCTAAACCATAAGCCAGAGATGCAGCAGTAGGTTCATTTATAATTCTTAAAACTTCTAAACCAGCAATTTTTCCAGCATCTTTAGTTGCTTGCCTTTGAGAGTCATTAAAATAAGCTGGCACTGTTATTACTGCTTGCGTAACTTTTTGCCCTAAATATTTTTCAGCAGTTTCTTTCATTTTTTGTAGAATAAAAGCAGATATCTGAGAAGGGGAATATTTTTTACCTCGCGATTCTAACCAAGCATCATTACTATCAGATTTAATAATTTTAAAAGGTGATTTTAAAACATCTTTTTTTACAGATTCATCATCAAAATTTCTTCCAATTAATCTTTTAACTGCAAACAAAGTATTTTCAGGATTAGTCACCGCTTGTCTTTTTGCTGGTTGACCTACTAATTTTTCGTTATTTTCATCAAATGCCACAACCGAAGGTGTTGTTCTAGCACCTTCTGCATTTTCTAAAACTTTAGCTTGTGCACCTTCCATAACTGCTACACAAGAGTTAGTTGTTCCTAAATCAATACCTATTACTCTGCTCATAAATTATTATCCTTTTCCTGCTATATGGGATCTATTTTCAATTCTACAAGTTAAAAAAATCATTTTTTCTCACTTTTTCTCTCTTTTTTTTTAGTAACACCGACTAATGAGGGCCTTAGAAGGCGATCTTTCATCATATAACCCTTTTGTATTTCTTGGACTACTATCCCGGGTTCTTTTTCATTATTTTCGACTTCTAGCATTGCTTGATGAAAATTTGGGTCAAATTTTTTATCAATACAGTTAATAGATTCAATTTGGTTTTTTTTAAAAATGGAAATTAAGTCCTTTTTTACAATTTCAACACCTTCAATGATTTTATTGATATCTTCAGCATTCTTCATTTTATTAATGTCTTTAAAAGAAGAAATAGCTCGATCCATATTATCTAAAAGTGAAAGAGATTCGCGTGCGAAATTAAAACCACCAAAAGCAAAAGCATCATCCCTTTCTTTTTCAAATCTTCTTCTTTGATTTTCCATTTCTGCCATCGTTCTTAGGAGTTTATCTTGGGTTTCTTTAAGCTTTTCTTCTATAGATATATTTTCATCGAGATTTTTTTCCTCATCTTTATTATTGATCTCATTTTGAGACATATGCTCATTATCTTTTTCTTCAGATTCAATCATTTGTTTGATATATGGTCACTTAAAAAAAAAATACTAGTTAAAAATGAAAAAAATTAAAGAAATTATTGTTGGCACAAATAACAAGGGAAAATATAGAGAAATATGTAGTTTAATTCCTAAAAAAATTAAAAAGCACTCACCAAGCAATTTTAATTTAGAATCTCCTCCAGAAACAGGAAATTCGTTTAGTAAAAATTCATTTATTAAAGCTTCATACTTTTCCCAAAAAACAAATTTAATTTGTATATCTGATGACTCAGGTTTAGAAATAGATATTTTAGATAATGAACCTGGAATTTATTCTGCAAGATGGGGTGGTAAAAAGAATGATTTTAATCTAGCAATAAACAAGGTCTTTAAAAAAATTAATAAAATAAAAAAAAATAGGAAAAATATAAATAAGGCAAGATTTATATGCAGCATGACACTTTATTGGCCAGGTGGAAAAAAATATTCTTCGAAAGGTATAATAAAAGGAAGAATTTCGAATGAAAAAAAAGGAAATAAAGGATTTGGTTATGATCCAATCTTTATTCCAGATGGCTATAAAAAAACATTTGGAGAAATGAGTCCTAGATTAAAAATGTCAATTGATCATAGGTACAAAGCCTTTAGAAAACTTAAGAAGTTTTTTACTTAGTATACCTTAATAAATTTTTTTTCTGATACTTGATAAATTTTAAGTTTTTGTTTGCTTAGATTATTTTCAATGAAAAACTCCCCATGTAAACCCTTAAAACCTTTTTTACTAAATAGCTGTTCTTTTTTAAATTGAAAATTATTACTACTCCAACAATAATAAATTAAACCTAAAGCATCGTATGCAAGTATTGAAACTGCATTAGATTTTTCATTAAAAGTTTTTATAAATTTTTTATCAAATTTACTAATATTTTTAAAATCAACGCTTGGAAAATATAAATTTTGTAAAGCATTTTCATTGAAAAATGAGGAATCAAACCATTGGTTTATTGTAAAAAAATTAACCTTTTTACTAGATACATCTGAAAACATAAAAGATGTTAGAACACTTTTTAATCTTTCTCCAAAATCTAAGATTAGCACTGAATCGAAATTAACTTCACCTAAAGTATGTTTTTGTTCTAAAATTTTTAACTCATTTTTATCTTTATATAAATCTGATTTTTCTAAAATTTTAATTCTTCTTTCTAAATCCTTTTTTCTTTCTCGGTATTTGGTTATTTCCTCTATTTCGCCAGTAATTTTCTTAGGACTTACATCATAAAAATAAGTTTTTTTAAATTTCAAATCACTATTCTCAATTATTTTTGTTTGCGTAATAAATTTTGATTTAGGTGATAATAGTAATGTTTTAAAAATTTTATTTTTATCAAAATATTCTTTAATTACATTTATTTGAGAGTATATATTTATACCAAAAGCAATAACATTTTTTGGAAGATTTTCTACTTTATTTGTTAAAGAAATAAAAGTAACAGTATCAATTTTGTCTAGCTCTTTTAAGTTATTATAAAAAACAGGCCCAATAACAATTTTTATACCTTCTTCTTCAAATTCTTTAGCTGCATTAAAAGTATCTAAAGGATTCCCCTTACCATCTTTAGGATAAATAGTTATATTATCATTTGAAATATCATATAAAGCCAACTGAATTGCTTTAAGAAAAGATTCCCCCACCTCTTGAAATTCTCCTGATAAAGGAAGTAGAACACCTATTTTTAAGATCTTATCATTTTTTAAATCATTTTGATTTTCAGCCACACCTGAACTATTTATTGTAAATAATAAATAAGCTAATATTAAAAAGGTAAATATTTTTTTCATAAATTTAATTTGTTTAATAACATAAATTGTAATTTAGGCATCAAATGGACAAAAATAAACAACAAACAATTAAGCCTGGGCTTTATATAGTATCTACTCCAATTGGAAATATGGAGGACATCACTTTTAGGGCCATTAATATTTTAAAAAAATCTGATATTATTTTATGTGAAGACACAAGACATTCAGGAAAATTACTCACTTACTATAAAATAAAAAATAAACTTATGCCCTACCATAAGTTTAACGAAAAACGAATAACTGAAAAAGTTATTGATTTGGTTAAAAATAATAAAATTGTATCATTAATTTCTGACGCAGGAACTCCAGCAATTTCAGATCCAGGGGTAATTTTAGTAAGTAGGTGTGCACATGAAAGTTTAAATGTTTATCCAATACCAGGAGCATCAGCTGTAACTTCTGCAGTAAGTATTTCTGGGTTCAGTGATAAATATATATTTTACGGGTTTCTAGAGAAAAAGATAAATGAAGTAGAAAAAATAATTATTAATTTAGGCAAACTTGATTATAGCATTGTTTTTTTTATACCTGCTAAAAAAATAAATTTTTATTTCCCACTGTTTAAAAAATATTTTTTTGATCGTAGAATTATAATAGCAAAAGAAATGACAAAAATGCATGAAGAAATTATTAGAAGTAGAGTAGAATTACTGAAAAATTTACCAGATAATTTTAAAGGTGAACTAACAGTAGTTTTATCTGAAAAAAGTAATAATAAAAATGTTAAAATAGAAATAAACGAATCAGTTAAAATAGAAATTAAAAAAATGCTTAAAAAATATAGCCACAAAGATGTTGTTGATTTTATTTCAAAAAAAGAAAATTTACCTAAAAAAATGATTTATAATTTCTGTTTAAAAGAAAAATGAAAAAAATTACTTTTATATTATTTTTATCCTTTTTATTAAGCTCTTGTGTAGGCTCTTCCTCAAGTGGAATTTTTGGAACTGGAGTAAGTGTAGCTTTAGATCCAAGAACCCTAGGAACGCAAATAGATGATTCTATTATGCAAAAGAATTTGCAAGCGAGGTTGGCGTTAACTGAAAAAAAGTACTTAGTCAAACTTTCTGTAAAAGTTCTTGATGGAAGAATTTTTTTAAATGGAACAGTTGATGAGCCTGAAGAAAAATTAAAGATAACAAAAATGGCCTGGGAGACTAAAGGAGCAAGATCAGTAAAAAATAATATTGCTGTAAAACAAAAATTTTCTTTTAAAAATACAGCTAAAGATATTTTAATAACATCGCAATTAAGAACTGCACTTATTTTAAATCCAAAAGTGAAAGCAGCTAATTTTAATATAGATACAATTAATCAAAAAACTTATGTTTTTGGAATAGCAAGAACCTCAGAGGAGAAAAAAGAAATTATACAAGAAGCTAAACAAATAGTAGATCTTAAAGAAATAATTACCAGCATCTTGTTGACTTCTGATTTAAGTAGGCAAAGAGAATAAATTAATTTTTGTTTTTATTTTTATAATTAATAACATCAGATGAATAAGCTGCAACTGAAGCTAAATTTAATATATCACTTGTAGAAGATCTTAAAGGAGCAATTTCAATTGGCTGGCCTAAACCTATTAGTAAAGGTCCAACAACTTTGACTGCACTTAAGCTTTTTAATAGTTTGAAAGAAATTGCCGCACTATGCCTACCCGGCATTATTAAAACATTTGCATTTCCAACCATTTCTGAAAACGGATAAAGTTCTTTATATTTTTTATCTAAAGCGACATCAGGCTGCATTTCCCCGTCAAATTTAAATTCAACTCCTTTCTCTTTTAATATTTCAACCGCATCTCTCAAATTTTTTGTTGCTTTAGTTTTTGGCGTTCCAAAAGTTGAATGAGAAAGAAAAGCAACTCTTGGTTCATAACCAAATAATTTTACTACCCTTGCAGACGATATTGCTATTTCAGCAAGTTGTGTTGCTGTAGGGATTTCATGAACTGCAACATCTGCTATGAAAACAGTTCTTCCTCTATTAACCATTACATTTAAACCAAAAATTATCTCCCCTTTTCTTGCTTCAGCTACACGCTTTATTTTATCCAATGTTGAAGTATATCTTCTTGTATTTCCAGTAACCATTGCATCCGCATCTCCACAAGAAACCATACAACTTCCCCAAATAACCCTATCATTACGTATTAATCTATCACAATCTCTTTCTAATAAGCCTTCTGATCTTTGCATTTTTTGATAAAGAAATTTTGCATATTTCTCTCTTTTTGAAATGTCTGTAGAATTTGTTATTTCGATATTATAATTTTCATCTAATCCAATCTCCTTGAGTTTTTTCTTTACAATTTCTTTTTTACCTATAAGAACCGGGACTCCTAGACCATTACTTTTAAAAGCTATTGCAGCCTTTAAAGTATTTTCATCTTCACCATCTGCAAAAACGACTTTCTTTTGATTTTTTTTTATTTGAGAGTTTATTCCTTGCATTATTCCAACAGAAGGGTCGAGCCTTTGCTTTAATTGTTCTTTATAAATTTCAAAATTTTGAATTTTTTTTCTTGCCACACCACTTTTTATTGCTGCTTTAGCTACAGCTGTTGGTATTACACTTATTAATCTTGGATCAAAGGTTGATGGTATTATATAATCTTTACCATACTTTGGCCTTTCACCACCCATCGCGGCTGCCACCTCATCAGGAACATATTCCCTTGCGAGTGCAGCAATTGCATTAGCAGCAGCAACTTTCATATCTTCATTAATTGTTTTTGCTCTAACATCAAGGGCTCCTCTAAATATATAAGGAAAACCTATCAAATTATTTACTTGGTTTGGATAATCAGATCTTCCTGTTGCTATTATAGCATCATCTCTTACTTCACTAACTTCTTCTGGTGTAATTTCTGGATCAGGATTAGCGCAAGCAAATATAATTGGATTTTTTGCCATACTTTTTACCATTGACTTAGTTAATACACCTTTGGCTGACAAGCCCAGAAAAACATCAGCTCCTTTAATTGCATCTTCAAGCGTTCTATGCTTTGTGTTAATCGCATGAGCAGATTTCCATTGGTTAAGGTTATCTCTACCTCTATATATTACACCCTTTCTATCTACCATTATGATATTTTTACCCAAAACTCCGCTATTCTTAAATAAATTTGCGCACGCCATAGCAGAGGCTCCCGCTCCATTTACTACAACTTTAATTTTTTCGATTGATTTTTTAGAAATATCCAATGCATTTTTTAAAGCAGCTAGAGTAATTATAGCAGTCCCGTGTTGATCATCGTGAAATATTGGAATATCTAAATTTTCTTTTAGTTTTTCTTCTATTATAAAACAGTCCGGGGCAGCTATATCTTCTAAATTAATTCCTCCAAAGCTTTTACCAAGCGTTGATATACAATTAATAATTTCTTTAGCATCAGAAGAATCTATTTCTAAATCAATAGCATCAATATCAGCAAAGCGCTTAAATAAAACTGCTTTGCCTTCCATCACAGGTTTTGAAGCCAAGGCGCCTAAATTACCCAATCCAAGTATTGCAGAACCGTTACTAATTACAGCTACTAAGTTTCCTTTAGTTGTATAGTCGTAAGCTGCATCAGGATTTTTTGCTATTAGTTTAACAGGCGCAGCTACGCCAGGAGAATAAGCAAGAGCTAAATCTCTTTTACTTGTCATCGGTTTTGAAGAAAGAATTTCTATTTTTCCAGATTTACCGCTGTTATGATAATCCAAAGCTTCTTGATCTGTATATTTATCTATTTTAGATTTTTTCATTTATTATGATAATGTATATAATTGAAGCGAATTTAAGACCAATATGATTTATGAATTTGTTTAAGTCAACCACCACATTTAGTTTTTTTACTCTAATAAGCAGAATTCTTGGATATATAAGAGATATCCTTAT
>MDSV01059993.1_pt1 | contig 16581 bp, 16 predicted proteins | sample 810851 | NCBI WGS metagenome assembly MDSV01 (sample SAMN05326640, study PRJNA326480) | marine metagenome | isolation source: seawater | place: Atlantic Ocean: North East | collected 2012 | reverse complement strand
CTTTAGAAAAAAAACCTAAGTTAGACAAGTTTAAGTCATGTCCAGCATTTATACCAAGATTTAATTCACAAGCTTTAGCTGCCGCTTTATAATACGGTTCAATTGCATTTTTTTTGTTTTTATTATAACCCAAGGCATAATTTTCAGTGTATAATTCAATCCTATCAGTATTACATAGTTGCGCTCCTTCTATCATTTTAATTTCTGGATCTACAAAAATTGAAGTTCTTATATTTTTTTCTTTAAACTGTTGAACTACATCTTTTAAAAATGATATGTTTTTAATTGTATCCCAACCAGCACAAGATGTGATAACATTAGGCCCATCTGGTACTAATGTAACTTGATCAGGTTGAATTTCTAATACCATATTTATAAAGTCTCTTGATGGATAACCTTCAATATTATATTCAGTTTTAATTACTGATTTTAAATCAAATGCATCTTTTTTAGTAATATGACGCTCATCAGGACGTGGATGTACTGTTATTCCATCTGCACCAAACTGTTGACATTTTATAGCAGCTTCCAACACATTGGGATGATTTCCTCCTCTAGCATTTCTAATTGTTGCTATTTTATTTATGTTTACACTTAGCTTTGGTTTCATAATGGCAAATGTAAAAAATAGTATCTTTGCCAGATGCAAGCTTACGAACTTATTTCCAAAACTATAGAAAGTATTCATCCTGAGGAAAATGGTCGAACTGCACTTGAAATGATGGATCAATTTCGTATTCACCATTTGGCAATCGTTAAAAATAATTTTTACTTAGGAATAATATCTGATAAAGAAATTGCTAATTGGGATTCTTTAGATGAGTTTATTGAAGAGCATCTAACTAACATAGCCTCTCCTCATGTTATCTACAATCAACATTTATTTGATATTATTGAAGTTTTAGAAAAAAACAATTTATCTGTAGTTCCAGTACTTGATCAAGAAAATCAATATCAAGGAGTGATAACCAATAGGAAGCTGTTATATACAATTGCAAAATCAGCTACAATTCAGTCTTCTGGAGGCGTGATAGTTCTTGAAATGTTTTCAAACGACTATTCCCTTACTGAAATATCAAGTATTATCGAAAGTAATAATGCTAAAATATTAAGCTCTCATGTTATTTCTAAGCCAAATTCAAAAAAAATAGAGGTAACTCTTAAACTAAATATTACTGATATAGTTAGAGTTATTAAAGATTTAGAAAGACACGAATATTCTATTAAAGCTTCATTTAAAGAAAAAGATGCAGATAGTGATTTCAAAGATCGTTACGAATCATTAATGCGATTCTTGAATCCATAAAAATGAAGGGATATTTATTTTTAATTTTTATAATATTTTGTAATAATTCTGTATTACCACAAAATAAAATAACAATTTATGACATCAAAATCACTGGTAATAATATTACAAAAGATAATATAATCTTAAGAGAAGTTCCGTTTAAAATTGGAGAAAAAGTTGAAATTAAAGATTTAAAATTAAAATTAAATCAAGCAAAAATAAATCTAACAAATCTTAATCTTTTTAATTTTATTGAAATTTCTGACACCATGAAAAATGTACAAACTGTTGTGCATATAAATGTTGTAGAACGATGGTATTTTTGGCCATACCCAATATTTGAAATTTCTGATCGCAATTTTAATACTTGGTGGAAAGAGTTTAAAAGAAATAATTATACCGATTTCTCAAGATTAAATTATGGTGTTTTTTTTAACTGGGAAAACTTTAGAGGAAAAAACGAGCTAATACAATTTAAAGTTAGAAAAGGATTTAAAGAACATTATTTAATTGGCTACAACAAACCACAATTAAACATAAATGAACATATTGGGATAAATTTATTTTCACAGATATTTAGACGAAAAAAAACTTTTTACAAAACATCTCATGACACATTACTATATTACACAGATAAAAATAATTATACTTCGATAGATTATGAAACACATGCTGAAATTTTATTTAGAAAAAAAATCAATTACATACACAAATTGAAAATAGCTTATTTTTTATCAAAGATTAACAAACAAATTGCAATTCTCAATCCAAATTATTTAGCAAATGAGTCAGAAATTGGTTCATTCGTAAAGTTTAGTTATGAATTTGAAAAAAATTTTTTAGATTACAATATATATCCTCTTGAAGGGCACTTTCTTCAGTTTGAATGTGCTAAATACTTACAAATTAAAAGCCCTGTCAACTATTTTGAGATTGTAGGTAAAATTGAAAAACATCAGAAAATACAACATCGAATGTATTTTGGATCTTCTTTTAAAGGCAAATGGAATAATGTTAATAATATTGCTTATTTTGCCCAAAAAGCCTTGGGCTTTGATGACTATATCCGAGGTTATGAATATTATGTAATTGATGGTCAAAAGTTCTGGCTATCAAAATCTATTTTTAAATTTGCGCTTGTTGAAAAAAATACATTTTTAATTCCTAAAATTAAAATGAACCAATTTAAAAAAACACATTATTCAATTTTTCTAACTTTATTTTCAGATATGGGCTATGTAGTTAACAACCAAAATATAAATACAAATTTATTACCTAACTCATTTTTGTGGAGTCAAGGAATTAGCATTGACTATTTAACATATTATGATAAATTATTAAGAATTGAGTTTTCAATAAACCATTTAGGTGAAAAAGGTTTATTTTTACATTTTTCTAACCCTTTTTAATAAATTATGACCATTGCTATCTTTGGGAACATATACCCACAACATTTTAGTAAATACATTCAACATCTAATTAAAAGATTAGAAAATGAAAACATCAATTTAATTATTGAACAAAAGTTTAATGAGTTTTTACAAAAAGATATTAGATTTAACAAATCTGTTCAAACATTTAGTAATCATCAAGAATTAAAAGACAATGCAGATTTTCTGTTTAGTATTGGTGGAGATGGAACGTTACTAAAGGCTGTTACATATATACAAGATTCAGAAATACCTGTATTAGGGGTTAATACAGGAAGACTAGGATTTATTGCAAGTGTTTCAGCTAACCAAATTGATGAATCTATTAATGATATAATTAAAGATAATTATGAAATTAATGAACGGATTCTTCTTGAACTAAATACTTCAAACGAATTGTTTAAACATAAAAATTTTGCGCTTAACGAAGTTGCTGTTTCAAAAAAAGACACCTCATCCATGATAAAAATAGACGCTTTTATTGATGATCAATTTTTGAATACCTATTGGGCAGATGGATTAGTTGTATCAACTCCTACAGGTTCAACTGGCTATTCTTTAAGTTGTGGTGGGCCTATAATCATGCCTGGATCAAATAATATTATTATTACTCCTAATGCTCCTCACAATCTTAATGTTAGACCTATAGTAATTAGTGATAATAAAACAATTAAGCTAAAAGTGGAAGATCGTGACCAACTTGCATTAGTTTCTTTAGATTCGAGACATAGAGCCTTTAATAGTGATACTACCCTTACTATTAAGAAAGCCGATTTTAAAGTTAAACTAATTACCCCAAAAGAAAATACATTTACATCTACAATTAGAAATAAGCTAATGTGGGGAGTAGATAAAAGAAGTAAATAAAATTATAATTAAATTATATAAGTTATATTTGCGGCTAAAGAATGTAAAATATAACAAAAATGTTAATAAAAATAGCTAACAAATATTTCATAGTTTTTTTTGTATTTGTTTTATTTAGCCTAAATCTTAATGCTCAATATTATAAAAAAAATACTGAAATTGGATTGACAGCTGGTGTTTCTTATTATTTAGGAGACTTGAATAAACAGCATTTTTTTCAATCTAAGCCTGGTGCTGGAATAATTATAAGAAGAAATATTGATAATAGGTTTTCTTATAAGGCTTCCGCTTTATTTTTATCATTATATTCTGATGAAAGAGAATCCTCAGACACTATTGCTCAGGCTAGAATGCTTCATTTCAAGTCAAATATTTACGAATTATCTGGACAAATAGAGTTTAATTTTTTACCATATGAATCAGGCAATCCATTATATACATGGACACCATTTGTATATACTGGTATTTCTCTTTTTCATTTTAATCCAAAAGCCGAAAATAAAAATGGAGAATGGGTTGAACTTCAACCACTAGGTACTGAAGGACAGGAAACAACAACCTTCCCAGATAGGAAAAGATATTCATTAATGCAGTTTTCTATTCCAATGGGAGGTGGAGTTAAAATTGCAGTTAATGAATCTTTTAATATTATTTTAGAATATGGAATTAGAAAAACATTTACTGATTATTTAGATGATGTTAGTACAACCTACCCTGGACCAAATATTAATAACTCTCAGTGGCCGGTTGAAATGACAAACCAAGCACAAGAATTATCTGACCCAACAAACAATCCACAAATCAATTATGCTGGTAGAGAAAGAGGAAATCCCGATAAAAAAGACTGGTACTCTTTTACTGGAATTACTTTATCATTTAAACTAAAAAATAACACTGCAGGTTGTGACTATTAATAGTTATCGTCAATGAATAAAATAGATACAAATAATTTACCTAAACACATTGGCATCATAATGGACGGGAATGGAAGATGGGCAAAAACAAAAGGTAAACTAAGGCTTTTTGGACATAAAAGCGGTGTTAAAGCTGTAAGAGAAACTGTTGAAATGTCAGCGCAAATAGGTGTAAAATTTTTAACACTTTATGCTTTCTCAACTGAAAATTGGTCACGTCCTAAAAGTGAAGTAAAATCATTAATGCGACTTTTAATTTCATCAATAAACAGTGAAACAAAAACACTGTTAAAAAATAATATTAAACTGAAGACCATTGGAGATACAAACTTATTACCTCAAGATGCTAAAGAACAATTAAATTCGTCTATTAAAAAAACAAAAAACAATAATAGAATGACACTCATTCTTGCTTTAAGTTATAGTGGTAGATGGGATATTATAAGTGCTGTGAAAAAAATAATCAAACACAAGATCACTAGCGACAAAATAGATGAACAACTTTTTGAGCAATATCTTAGTACAAAAAACGTTCCAAATCCTGAACTTTTAATTCGGACAAGTGGAGAATATAGAATAAGTAACTTTTTACTTTGGCAAAGCGCATATTCAGAATTTTACTTTACTGATACATTATGGCCAGACTTTAGAAAATCTGACTTAGAAAAAGCAATTATAGATTTTCAATCTAGAGAAAGAAGATTTGGAAATACAGTAGAACAAAAAAATCAAGCATGTTAAGATATTTGATCCCATTTTTAATATTAAATTTAAATTTGTTTGCTCAAAGTAATCAAATAATTGACTACTCATCTCCAAAAAAATATGAAATTGGAGGTGTTACAGTTACTGGAGTTCAAAATTTAAACAAAAACACTCTACTAGAAATTTCAGGCCTAAAAGTTGGAGAAGAAATTACTATTCCAAGTGATAAAATTTCTTCAGCAATTAAAAATTTATGGAAACAAGGATTGTTTTCTGACGTTGACATTTTAATTGAAAAAATTATTGATGACATTATATTCATTAACATTAACATAAAGGAGCAAAATAGATTGTCTAAATTTAAATTTAAAGGTAAAATAAGTAAATCTGACATTAACTCTCTAAAAGAAGAACTTAACATAACTAGAGGTGATATTTTAACTAAAAATCTCATTAATAATAGTGTTAACAAGATAAAAGAATATTTTATTAATAAGGGCTTTTACAAAATCAGCGTGAACTATCTTGTATCTCCTGATACATCAAAAAATAATTACAAAAACTTAACTTTCACAATTAATAAAGGAAAAAAAATAAAAATTAAAAATATTATTATAAATGGAAGAAAAAAGATCTCTAACACTAAACACAATTTAATATTTAAAAAAGACAGTATATATGCTATAAGTGACTTTCAGATTAGAAAAAGTATGAAAGAAACAAAAAAGAAAAATGCTTGGAGGTTTTACAAAGCATCTAAGTTTATTGAACAAAACTTTATAAATGACAAAAAAAATATAATTAAAAAATATAATGAAATAGGATATAGAGATGCTAGAATAACTTACGATACTGTTTATTTAAACCAAGACAACACTTTAACTATTGAAATGAATATAAGTGAAGGAGAAAAATATAATTTTGGAAAAATATCATTTACTGGAAATACAGTATACACAAATGAACAACTAAATCAAACATTAGCAATAAAGTCAGGTGATGTTTTTGATCAATCTATTTTAGATATGCGTCTTTTTGGATCAGGAGAAGGTAATGATCTAAGTTCTCTTTACTTGGATGATGGATACTTATTTTTTAATGCTACACCAGTAGAAACAAGCGTAAAGAATAAAAAAATTGATTTAGAAATTAGAATTTATGAAGGTAAACAAGCAAGAATAAATAAAGTAAATGTTAAAGGTAATACAAAAACTAATGATCATGTCATCATGCGTGAATTGAGAACCAGACCTGGAGATCTTTTTAAAAGATCTGATATTATGAGATCTCAAAGAGAATTGGCTCAAATGCAATATTTTGACCCTGAGGCATTTGATGTAAAAATTGATCCTGACCCTATCAAAAATGAAGTAAACATAACATATATACTTGAAGAAAAATCTTCTGATCAAATTCAATTACAAGGTGGTTGGGGAGCAGGAAGAATTGTTGGACAATTAGGATTCACTTTTAACAATTTTTCTACAAGAAATGTGTTGAAAAAAGACAAATGGGATCCATTACCTTCTGGAGATGGGCAAAAATTTAATATTAGTGCTTCTTCAAATGGTATTTATTATCAACAATATAGAATGTCATTTTTAGAACCTTGGCTAGGAGGTAAAAAACCTAATTCTTTATCTATTTCTTTATATAAATCCATCTCATCAAACGGACAAAGTGGTGATTCTAGACAGGCTATTGAGTTAACAGGATTAACACTGGGACTAGGAAAAAGATTAAAATTCCCAGATGACTATTTTACTATTTATAACGGAATTAATTTTCAAAAATATGAGCTTATAAATTCTCAAACATTTTTTACATTTAATAACGGTTACTCAAATAACATAAGTTATGATATTCGATTAGGAAGAAACTCAGTAGATCAACTTATTTTTCCAAGAAGAGGATCTGATTTTCTGTTAAGCCTTAAACTAACTCCACCATACTCATTGATTAATAAAACAGATGACTATTCTAGTATTTCTGATCAAGAAAAGTATAAATGGATAGAATTCTACAAATGGAATTTTAAATCCTCATGGTTTTCAGCATTCACTGATAAATTAGTGCTTGCTACAAAAATTGAAATGGGATTGCTTGGGGCGTATAATAATGATTTAGGTATCGCTCCTTTTGAAAGGTTTTATGTTGGAGGTGATGGACTAAGTGGAATGGGAATGGTTTACGATGGTAGAGAATTAATTTCTCTAAGAGGTTATAATAATAACACTGTTTCTCCTCAGACAGGGGCTACAATCTATAATAAATATACGACTGAAATTAGATACGCCATTAGCTTAAATCCAAGTTCAACTGTTTATGCATTAGGCTTTTTAGAAGCGGGTAATGCTTGGGATAAATTCGATAATTTTAACCCGTTCACCATGAAAAGATCAGCTGGTTTTGGAGTAAGAATTATGTTGCCAATGATTGGAATGATGGGACTTGATTATGGTTGGGGTTTAGATGAACTTCCTCTACACCCAAATGCTAATGGTGGTCAATTCCACTTTTCTATGGGTCAACAATTTTAATTAAATTTGCAGTTAAATTATAATTATGAAAAAATATATATTAATAATAGTTTGTAACCTTCTTGTGTTAAATAACGTTTTGTGTCAAAAATTTGCTTATGTAGACTCTGACTATATATTAAGTAAAATGCCTGAATTTTCACAAGCTCAAAGCAAAATTGATGAAATATCAAAAGAATGGCAAAAAGAGATAGAAGAAAGATACGCTGAAGTTGATCAAATGTATAAAAAGTATCAAGAGGAAAAAATTTTATTGACCAATGAAATGCAAATTAAACGTGAAGAAGCAATCATAAAAAAAGAAACTGAAGTTAATTCACTACAACAAAAATACTTTGGGCCAGAGGGCTCTCTTAATTTAAAACGTCAAGAACTAATAACTCCTATACAAGACAAAATATATGATGCGATCCAACAACTAGCATCAAAAAGCAAGTATCAAATTATATTTGACAGTTCAAGCGAATTAATTATGTTATATAAAAATAACAACTTAGACAAATCAGACAAAGTACTTCAAATACTTGGATACTAATTAATAATTAAAATTTTTAACATGAAAAAGCACATATTTATCTTCTTATTATCCTTATTATCCTCAGAGATAATTGGGCAAAACAAGTTTGGCTACATTGACTCACAAGAACTTCTTTTACTTATGCCTGAAAGAAAAACTGCAGAAAATACTATTCAAGAATTTGCAAAAAGTCTAGAATCTCAATTAAGTTCAATGACTGCAGAATATCAACAAAGAGTTCAAGAATACCAAAACAATGAATCTTCCTATACTGATTTAGTAAAACAAGATAAAATAGCTGAAATTTCAAGTCTTGAGCAACGAATTCAAGCGTTTCAACAAAATGCACAACAAAATTTGCAAGAAAAAGAGCAAGAGTTACTTGAACCTATTTTAACTAAAGCAAGAAATGCAATTGAAGAAGTAGCTAAAAGCGGTAATTATACTTATATATTTGACAAAAGTATTGGTTCAATTTTATATGCTAAAGAAAGTGAAAATATATTACCTCAAGTAAAAAAGAAATTAGGTCTTTAAATCAATTTTTTAAATTGATTTAAATAGCTTGAGTAACAAATGAAATCAAATCCAATAGGTATATTTGATTCTGGAATAGGTGGCTTAACTATAGCTCATAATATAAAAAAAAGGTTGCCATATGAGAAAATAATTTATTTTGGAGACACTAAACATCTACCCTATGGAGAAAAATCTAATGAAGCAATAAAACAGTTTTCTGAAAAAATTATCGCTTTTTTAAAAACAAAAAAATGTAAAGCAATAATTATAGCATGTAACTCAGCATCATCTGTTGCGTTTAATGAGCTTGAAAAGAAAAATAAAAAAGTAATGATTTTTAATGTAGTTGACCCTATAATAAACTACATAAAAAATAATATAAAAAATTGTAAAATTGGTATTATTGGAACAAAAGCAACTGTTAAATCTAAAATTTATAAAAAAAAAATAACTAGAATATCAAATAATAATGTAAGTTCACTAGCCACTCCACTTCTTGCTCCAATGATTGAAGAGGGATATTTTAATGAAGCAATCAGTAATACTGTAATTAATAATTACCTATCTAATGCTAAATTAAAAAACATCACTCATTTAATTTTGGCTTGTACCCACTATCCCCTTATTCAACAAGAAATAAATAATTATTATAATGGACGTGTATCTGTCTTTGAATCATCAAAAATAATTACAGATTACATAACTAATAAACTTAGAGAAAATGATTTATTGAATAATAACAAAAGAATAATAAAAGATTCATTTTATGTTTCAAACTTTACCAAATCATTTGAAAAAAGTGCAAAATTATTTTTTAAAGAAAAAATACAATTAAAAGAAATTGATCTTGACACTTAATTTTCTTTGTGCCATGAAGAATACTTTACATAATTTTTTGCAGAATTCACAATAATTTTTTTAGCTTCAATCTTATCTAATGATTTAAAGTGTTTTGCAGGGATTCCTTTATAAATACTATTAGATTTTATCAATTTTCCTTCAGGAACAATTGAGCCTGCAGCAATAATTGTATTGGATTCGATTATTGCATTATCCATAATTATTGCTCCCATTCCAACTAAAACATTATTTTGAATTATACAACCATGTAAAATTGCATTATGACCAACAGTAACATTATTAGCAATAACTGTAGAACTTTTTTTATATGTACAATGAATAATTGTACCATCTTGTATATTTACTCTTTTACCAATTTTAATTTTATTTACATCTCCTCTTAAAACTGCATTGTACCAAATTGAACTTTCTGATCCTATACAAACATCACCAATAATAGATGCATTAGCAGCAATAAAAACATTTTGATGAATTGTAGGTTTTTTTCCTCGAACACTTGTAATTAATGGCATATTATATTTATTTTTGTGTATTGACCAAAAATATAAAAATGTTATATAGTATCTATGCTGAAAGCACCCCTAATCCTAAAGTAATGAAATTTGTATGCAATAAAATTTTAACAACCGAAAGCATACAAATCAAATCAAAAAATAATAAACATGAAATAGAATTAATAAATAAATTGTTTGACTTTCCTTTTGTAAAAGAAATTTATGTAAACTCAAATTTTATTTCAATAACAAAAACTAACAATATTGAATGGGAATCTATTGCTATTCAACTAAGGTCTTTTATAAGTGATTTTTTAAACAATAATGATTTTAGCATTAAAACTTTAACTCAAAATAATAATAAAAGTATAAAAAAAGTAAAAAGTAAGTATGAAAAAAAAGAATCTAGTGATATTGAAAATCAAATTAAAAGTATATTGAATCAATATATTAAACCTGCTGTTGAGTTAGATGGAGGAGAAATTTCACTAGCATCATACAAAGATAATATTGTCAAAGTTGAATTAAAAGGGGCTTGTAATGGCTGTCCTTCATCAACAGTAACACTGAAAAACGGAATTGAAAATCTTTTAAGGCAAAAAATTAATCCTAATATTGAGGTTAAAGCCGTATAATGTTTATTAGCTATCGTGTAGCCTTTTTTTCTTTTCAAGTAATTGTTCTTTAGTTTCAACATTATCCTCATCATCTAAACAACAATCAACAGGACAAACTGCAGCACATTGAGGCTCATCGTGAAACCCTATACATTCAGTGCACTTATCTGTTGCAATAAAATAAACATCATCAGAAATAGGATCCATTTCTGTTTCATCCTTTAATCTAGTCCCTTCGGAGAGCTTCCAAAAAGTTTCAGGCTCATAAATCGCATTATTAGGGCATTCTGGTTCACAAGCTCCGCAATTAATACAATCTTCTGTTATTTTTATAGCCAAAATAAATAATTTTTACAAAAATAGTGATATTTTACTTTCTTAGTAACATCATAGTATAAAAAATATATGTTTGGTCTAAAAATGATTAAATTTGTAAACAGAAATTGATGATATGATTAAAACTGACATACTAATTATTGGAGCAGGCCCTGTGGGCCTTTTTACAGTATTTGAGGCGGGATTGTTAAAGATGAAATGTCATTTAATAGATGCTCTTGCCCAACCTGGAGGACAATGCTCAGAAATATATCCTAAAAAACCAATTTATGACATTCCTGGCTTTCCTGAAATATTAGCTGGTGAGTTAACAGATAATTTATTAGAACAATGTAAACAATTTAAACCAGGATTTACATTAGGTGAGAGAGCAGATAAAATTATTCAAAACAATGATAAAACCTTTACGGTTACTACAAACAAAGGGACAAAACATAATGCCCCAGTAATTGCAATTGCGGGTGGATTAGGAAGTTTTGAACCAAGAAAACCCAATTTAGAAAACATCAGTTTATATGAGGAAAATGGTGTAGAATATATGATCAAAGATCCTGAAATATATAGAAATAAAAAAGTAGTTATTGCTGGTGGAGGAGACTCAGCGCTTGATTGGACTATTTTTCTTGCTAACATTAATAGTGAAGTAACGTTAGTACACAGAAGAAATGAGTTTAGAGGAGCGTTAGACTCTGTAGAAAAAGTTAGAGATTTAAAAAATCAAAATAAAATTAATCTTATAACTCCAGCTGAGATAATAGAATTGTCAGGAGAAAAAAAATTATCCTCTTTAAAAATTAAACAGCAAGAACAAATTCATGAAATTGATACTAATTATTTTATTCCATTATTTGGTCTATCACCAAAGTTAGGGCCAATTTCTAATTGGGGATTAGAAATAGAAAATAATGCAATCAAAGTAAATACATTTGACTATCAAACAAACATTCCAGGTATTTTTGCGGTTGGAGATATAAATACATATCCAGGAAAACTGAAATTAATACTATGTGGTTTTCATGAAACAACATTAATGTGTCAATCTGCATTTAAAATATTAAATCCTGGCAAAAAAAATATTTTAAAATATACTACTGTATCTGGAGTTGAAGGGTTTGATGGAACCAAAAAAACTGCTCCTAAATCAGTAATCCAAGCAATAAATGAATAGATGCAAGATATTGATCTAATAATTAAAGATCGTGAAGGCATTATACATAAAGTGCAAGCTCCAACGGATATGGCTCTAAATTTAATGGAAGTAATAAAAATGCATAATTTAGCTCCAGAAGGAACACTAGGTACATGTGGTGGCATGGCAATGTGTGCCTCATGCCAGTGCTATACAGTCTCAAAAAATATAGAATTGCCAGTTAAGTCTGATGATGAGGAAGCAATGCTATCAGAAGCATTTTTTGTTAAAGAAAATAGTAGACTAAGTTGCCAAATCGCTATAACCAAAGAGCTAAATAATTTAGAAATAGAAATAGCTCCATACGAATAATCTATAATTCTAAAGATTCCGTAATATTATTGTGCATCAAAAGCTCTTTAGGATTTTCCAAACATTCTTTCACTCGACACAAGAACCCAACTGATTCTCTACCATCAATTATCCTGTGATCATATGATAGAGCAACATACATTATTGGTTTTATTACTATTTCGCCATTAACTACAACAGCTCTTTCTACAATATTATGCATTCCTAAGATAGCAGATTGAGGAGGGTTTATAATTGGTGTAGATAACATTGAACCAAAAATACCTCCATTAGTTATTGTAAAAGTACCTCCTAACATATCTTCAATTGCAATCTTACCATCTCTTGCTTTGGTTGCTAAACGTAATATTTCTTTTTCAATCTGGCTAAAAGTCATCATTTCAGTATTTCGCAAAACAGGTACCATAAGACCCTTAGGAGCACTGACAGCAATACCAATATCTAAATAAGTATGATGAATAATTTCATCTCCATCAATCATACTATTAACATCTTTAAAATCTAAAATAGCAAGCGTAACTGCTTTTGTAAAAAAAGACATAAATCCTAAATTGACACCATGAGAAGCTTTAAACTTTTCTTTATATTCTTTTCTAATTTCTATAATTGCAGTCATATCTACTTCATTAAAAGTAGTCAACATTGCTGTTTCATTTTTAACAGCAACTAATCGCTTTGAAACTTTTTTCCTTAGAGAAGACATTTTTGATCTATATGTACTTCGTTCTCCTTTGAACTTCTCCCTATCTAAAATCTCATTAATATCGTCTTTAGTTATCTTTCCCTTTGTATTTAAAGCCTGTAATTCTTCTTTATCTATTTTGTTTTCATGTGCCATAGCAGATGCTAGAGGAGTAATTTTAAGATCACTCTTACTTAACCTTTCCGATTTAACTTTCACTTGCTTATTTATTTCTTTTTCTTCAGAATCAACAACAGGTTCCTTCTTATTATTTTTATCATTAGTATTTATAGTACATACAACATCTCCTACAGAAACAACTTCTCCACTCTCAACTAAAATTTTGATTGTCCCACTTTCTTCTGCTGGTAGTTCTAACGTAGCTTTATCAGAATCTATTTCTGCTATAGATTGGTCTTTTTCTACATAATCTCCATCTTGGACTAGCCATTCTAAAATTTCTACTTCGGATATTGATTCCCCAGGACTAGGGACTTTCATTTCTAGTAACATTTTTTATTTTATTTAAAAACTTTTTCTATAATTTCTTTTTGTTCTTTCATAGAAATCTTACTTGATCCAGTTGCTGTTGCTGCAGAAGAATTTCTAGAAATTAATTTTATATTCAAATGATATAATTTTGACAAAATATAGCTCCAAGCACCCATGTTTTCTGGCTCTTCTTGGACCCAATATATTTCTTTTGAATTATATTTATCTACAATCTCAATTATTTTTTCAATGTTTAGAGGAAATAACTGTTCAATTCTAATTATGGCTATATTATTATTTTTTATCTCCTCACGTTTACCTACTAAATCATAAAATATTTTACCACTGCAAAATATTAATTTTTTTGGATTAGCTAAAGACATTTTATCATCAATAATAGACATAAAATTACCATTTGCAACTTCTAAAATTTTAGATTTACAATTTGGATGTCTTAGTAAACTTTTTGGAGTAAACACAATTAAAGGCTTTCTATATTTTCTTTTTAATTGTCTTCTTAGTACATGAAAAAAATTAGCTGGAGTTGAACAATTAACGATTTCTATATTATAATCAGAACCCATTTGAAGAAACCTTTCTATTCTAGCGGAGGAATGTTCTGCTCCTTGACCCTCATAACCGTGAGGTAATAAAATAACTAATCCACTCATTATTTTCCACTTATCTTCAGCACATGAAACAAATTGATCAAGAATAATCTGTGCCCCATTAGCAAAATCTCCAAATTGTGCCTCCCAAATTGTTAGGGTATTTGGTCTAGAAATAGAATAACCATAGTCAAATCCTAAAACTCCATACTCTGACAATAATGAATTATAAACTCTAAAATTAGATTTAGAATTAATTGTATTTAAAGGAATTAATTCTTCCTCTGATTTTTCTGTTTTTAAAACAGCATGTCGGTGAGAAAAGGTTCCTCTCTCAACATCTTGACCACTCAATCTGACATCATGACCTTCATCTAACAATGTAGCATATGCTAGTAATTCTGCCATTGCCCAATCTAATTCATCAGTTTCCTCAATCATTTTTCTTCTATCTTCCAACAACTTTTGTGTTTTTTTTAAAAGATTTGTTTTTTCAGGTATATCATATAAAAAATTAGCAAGTCGCTTCAATTTATTTATTTCAAAACCTGTATTCTCAGAATCATAAGATTTAAATTGATGAGTCAATTCTAGGCCTTCCCATTCTTCTTTTAAAAATGGTGTGATTTTAGCTTTTTGTATTTCTTTTGATTGATCAAATCTTTCTTGTAGTAATACTTGAAATTCTGTTTCTAGTTTCTTAGCAATATTTGATTCAACTACACCTTCATTCATTAATTTTCGCTTATAAATTTCTCTGGGATTTATATGATTAGATATAATCTTATATAGTTTTGGTTGAGTAAACCTAGGCTCATCGCCCTCATTGTGACCATATTTTCTATAGCATAAAAGATCAATAAAAATATCTTTATTAAATTCCTGTCTATATTCTACAGCCATTTGTAGTGCATGTACTACTGCTTCAACATCATCTCCATTTACATGTAAGACAGGAGACAAAGTTACTTTTGCAATATCAGTACAGTAAGTGCTTGATCTTGCATCTAAATAATTCGTTGTAAAGCCTACTTGATTATTGACCGCAATATGAATTGTACCTCCAGTTTTATAACCTTCTAAATTTGCCATCTGGATCACCTCATATACTACTCCTTGAGCTGCCAAAGCCGCATCACCATGAATTAAAATTGGTATTATTTTATTAAAATTAGAATTATATATTTTTTCAATTTTGGCTCTTGTTATCCCCTGAACAACTGGATCAACAGCTTCTAAATGAGAAGGGTTAGGAGATAAACTTAATTTAATTTCTTTTCCATTATCACATTTTTGAATCGATGTGTAGCCGATATGATACTTTACATCTCCTGAAAAATTATCATCTTCATAAGTCTTGCCTTCAAATTCTGAAAAAATTTCTTTATAAGTTTTGTTGAAAATATTAACTAATACATTTAACCTTCCTCTGTGAGCCATCCCCATTACAAATTCTTCTACTCCTAAATTTGAACTGTGTTCAATAAGAGCATCTAGTGCTGGAATTAATGATTCTGCACCTTCCAATGAAAATCTTTTTTGTCCAACATATTTCTTATGTAGAAAATTTTCAAAAACGACGGCTTGATTTAATTTATGTAAAATATGTTGTTTTTGTTCGGCTTTAAAACTTGGAGTATTTGAATTATTATGTAATCTTTCTTTAATCCATTCAATCTCTTTAGGATCTCTAATATACATATATTCGACACCTATTGATTGACAATAAACTTGCTCTAAATGGCTAACTATATCAGCTAATTTAGATGGTCCTAATCCTACTTGCTCTCCGGCTTTAAATTCAACCTCTAAGTCAGATTTTTCTAATCCAAAATTTTCAATATCTAATGATGGAGAATATTTTCTTCTTTCCCTAACAGGATTAGTTTTAGTAAAAAGATGCCCTCTTTTTCTGTAAGCATCTATTAAATTTATCACTTTAAATTCTTTAGAGAAATTATGTGGCAAATCATCCTCATCATATACTTCTCTTGCAAAATCAAATCCTTGAAAAAATTTAACCCACTCTTCCTCAACACTTTGTGGATCATTAATGTATTGATTATACATTTCTTCAATCATGTTTACATCTAAGGACCCTAAAAAGGAATATTTATCCATTTATCTAAATAAAACAACAAAATTATTTAATTTTTCTACATTTATTACTATAAATGTAGTCATTTTAATTATAGAATTAATTTACTCAT
>MDSV01030015.1_pt1 | contig 16584 bp, 11 predicted proteins | sample 810851 | NCBI WGS metagenome assembly MDSV01 (sample SAMN05326640, study PRJNA326480) | marine metagenome | isolation source: seawater | place: Atlantic Ocean: North East | collected 2012 | reverse complement strand
TGGTAGGGATATTTCTAATACCATACTTAGCGCTAAGCTCAGAGTTGTTATCAACGTTTACTTTACCAATTACTACTCGTCCTTCGTAATCGTTTGCAAGTTCATCAACTACTGGGCCAATGATTCTACATGGACCACACCATTCAGCCCAAAAGTCAACCATTACCGGCTTACCGCTATCTAGAGCTACTTCCTGGAAGTTGCTATCTGTGAATTCTAATGCCATGATATAATATGTTCTTTAATTTCAATTTAAATAACTTTCAAAGTTATTCGCCTTCCTCCAACAGACCAACCTTAATTAATCACAATTTATTGTTCAGGTCGTGGACAAGTTTTTTCCCTTCTTTAATTCAAATTTATAGTTAGCTACACCAGGCATGCAGATAGAGTCAAGCTTTTCTATGAATTCGTCACTCACGTCTACCTGAGTATTTCTACTGGGCATTTCCAGTTTAGTCTTACCGTCAAATACATTTATAACCACACCTACCTTCCCTTTAGACTCTTCTATAGCAGAATCTAAAGTTCCAATCCAATTTCTATCAAGAGCATTAAGATTTAGATCAATCACTACTTTTCTAAGTCTTTTATTCTTGACATCTGACAGCATTTCAATCTTTTTAATCTTAAACTCACAACCTCTATCTAGTGGGTTATTTCCCCATGAAGGACGCTTGGTGACGAAACCTGAAACAAGTACCATCCATTCGTCATTTATGAAATTCTTATATGCTAAATAATCATCTCGGAATAAACGGAATTCATAAGAAGCATCATAGTCTTCAAGAGTAAATTGACCCCATGGACTACCTGCTTTGCTTATTCTATGTTCAGCATTTGAAATCATTCCTCCTAGTTGAAAATACTTGCCATTCAAGGAATCTATATTTTCAAGAAGAGCTAGTCCACCCTTTGTCGAGATATATTGCATTTCAAACTTAAACTTATCTAATGGATGACCACTGACAAAGAAGCCAATAACATCACGCTCCATTTTTAAACGCGCTAAATCAGTCCACTCCTCACAATCCGGAATTGAAGGTTCATGAATCTTCATTGCCTCATCATCACCAAATAGCAACTGACCAGCCTGTTGTTCAGCTTCGCACACTGCTCTTCCGTATCTAATAGCCAAATCTATGAGTGTACGCTCTTGATTATCAAGAGTAAAATACTGAGCTCTATGCATATTTTTACTGCCATCCAGGTCGTCAAATGCACCACCCTGAGCAAGAGCTTCATATACCTTTTTATTACACTCCGTGTGATTGCTTAACTTCGTTGCAAAATCGAATATAGAAGTATATCTTATTATTTTCTCTATACCATTTGAATCTAATGATTCTATGCGGTTTTTGATAATCGACATTACAGCTCCTTCTCCTACACCTTTCATTGCTCCTAGCCCAAATCTAATTGCCCCAGCCTGATTTACAGCAAACTTGAATCTTGACTCATTAACGTCTGGACCTAAGATTTCCAATCCCATTCTTCTTGCCTCATCCATAAATAGAGTTGTCTTTTTCAAGTCACTCATATTATTCGAGAGTACAGCAGCCATAAATTCTGCTGGATAGTTCGCCTTTAAGTAGGCAGTTTGGTATGCAATCCATGCGTAACAAGTCGAGTGAGACTTATTAAATGCGTAGGAAGCAAAGGCCGTCCAGTCAGTCCATATTTTATCCAGCTTATCCTTATCATGCCCGTTGGCGGCACCCTGGTCCATAAACTTAGGCTTCATCATAGCAATTAGATCTGCCTTCTTTTTACCCATAGCCTTACGTAGTGTATCAGCTTCACCTTTTGAGAAACCAGCAAGCTTTTGAGACAATAGCATCACCTGCTCCTGATAAACTGTAATACCATAAGTCTCCTTTAGGTACTCTTCGCAATCGTCAAGATCGTAGGTGATTTCCTCAACCCCATGCTTCCTCTTAATGAAAGAAGGAATGTACTCCATAGGTCCAGGTCTATATAAAGCGTTCATAGCAATAAGGTCTCCAAATTCAGTAGGCTTAAGATCTTTAAGGTGTTTCTGCATTCCTGCAGACTCGTATTGGAATATGGCGACTGTATTTCCACGCTGGAATAGCTCGTAAGTTTTTAGATCATTTATAGGAAATGCTTCAGGATTTAGCTTGACACCTGTTCTAACCTTGACGTTTGTTACTGTGTCCTTGATGATGGTTAGAGTTCTAAGACCTAGGAAATCCATCTTAAGAAGACCTGCGTCTTCAGCTACACTATTATCAAACTGAGTACAAACCATATTACTACCCTTAGACATCGCTACAGGAACGTAATCTGTTAAGTCGCTTGGAGTAATGATTATACCACAAGCGTGAATTCCTGTATTTCTAAGCGAGCCCTCTACAACTCTAGCTGATTGCACAGTATGGCCATCCAACCCTGTCGAAGCTGAAATTTTCTTCAGTTGATTAACTTGCTCTAACTCATCACTTCTAAGCTTATCCTTAAGCTTTTTATCGTCTAACGAAAAGATTTTTTCAAGGCTTAAATCCGGTATAAGCTTGGCAATTCTGTCTGCATCACCAAGTGGAAGTTCTAGTACCCTAGCAGTATCACGAATGGCTGACTTTGCAGCCATTTTACCGTATGTAATAATTTGGGCTACCTGATTAGCTCCATATTTATCAATCACATAATTAATAACCTTACCTCGACCTTCATCATCGAAATCGATATCTATATCAGGCATACTAACACGATCTGGATTTAAAAATCTCTCGAATAGCAAATCGTACTTAATTGGGTCAATATTCGTGATTCCAATGCAGTATGAAACTGCTGAACCAGCAGCAGAACCTCGCCCTGGACCTACACTGACCCCCATTCTTCTTGCTTCTGAAATGAAATCGGCACAAATCAGAAAATACCCAGGATACCCTGTTTTTTCAATGGTTTTTAGCTCAAAATCCAACCTTTCCACATAATCTGCTGGCAACTCCATTCCCCAACGTTCCTTAGCACCTTTAAACACAAGGTGTCTCAAATAAGAATTCTCGCCTCTTTTACCCCCATCCTTTTCATCCTCGTCAGATTTAAATTCCTCTGGAATAGCAAACGCAGGGAGGAGAGTTTCTCTCTCTAACTCATATCCATCAAACTCTTCAACAAGCGTTTCTACCGTTTTAATCGCTTCAGGTAGATCTGCAAAAAGTGCTTTCATTTCATCCGGCGACTTATAATAGAATTGATCATTTGGAAGACCAAACCTTTCATCACGAGATCTACGCCCTAAGTATCTTTTTGATTGGCTTACATTCTTAGCATCTTTAACACAAAGGAGAATGTCTTGAGCTTCACTTTGGGCTTTATTAGTGTAGAATGTATTATTTGCAGCAACGTATTTTACATCGTGCTTTTCACACATTTCTAAAAGGAAGGAATTGACAACTTCTTCTTCTTCAATACCATGTCTATTTAGCTCTGCGTAAAAGTTATCTCCAAGAGTTTCCTTCCAATAAACGAAAGCATTTTCAGCCTGTTTATCACCTATATTTAAAAGCAAAGAAGGAACCTCGCTAAATAATCCACCTGATAAAACCACGAGGTTTTCTTTATACTCTTCGATTAACGCTCTGTCAATTCTTGGAACGTAATAAAAACCGTCAGTATATGCCTTAGATGCAAGCTTTACTAGGTTGTGATATCCAGCTTTGTTTTTTGCTAGGAAGACTGTAGGAAACCCATCGTCCTTTATAGATTTATCGTTCATGTCAACACAAACATTGAGTTCCACACCAACAATCGGTTTTATTCCGGCTTTATTTGCCTCTCTAACTAAAAGGAAAGCGGACATCATATTGCCTATATCAGTTATAGCAACTGCTGGCATATCTTGTTTAAAAGCTTCAGCAACAATTTCTGGGACAGAACTTACAGCCTGAAGTACTGAGAATTGAGAGTGAGCATGTAGATGAGTGAAATTTAGATCTTTAAGTTCTTCTGATCTTGATAAAAAAGACGTATCTATACATGTATTCTCTGTTGATAAATCTGAAGAAGATGCATCGAAGTTTGCTGCTTCAAGAATAGGCGCTTCATAGAAAATAGCGTTTCTATCTAATATTTCAGGTCTTGTAATGACACCTTTCCTACATAGTTCAAAAAAAATTTTTGCTGTTGCAGCTACATCATATGCGGCATCGTGAGCATCGCCAAATTCTTCGCCAAATAACTTTTTATGAAGCTCTGTAAGTGTTGGCCATTTAAACCTTCCACCACGACCTCCAGGAATTTTACAGAATTCGGTGGCTTCTAGCTTGGAATCAATTTGGCTTGTAGAAGCTAATTCCTCAAAAGATAGCCCTAACCTGTGCTGCTCAGCGCCAACTATGTTAACGTCAAACTCAATATTGTGTCCCATAACATACTTAGCACGCTTGAGATCCGAATTAAATTCCTTAATTACATCTATCAGCAATGTACCTTCAGAAAGGGCCCTTTCAGTAGTAATTCCGTGGACTTTAGAACTGGTAAAAGGAATCTTAAACCCATCCGGTTTAACAATTCTATTGCCTCTTGAAATTAGATTCCCCTTCTCGTCATGAAGTTGCCACGCGAGTTGAACTAGCCTAGGCCAATTCTCAGAATCCGTCATAGGAGCATTATAGTTCCTTGGTAATCCTGTAGTCTCTGTATCGTAAACTAAAAACATTAGGGAGCTAATCAGATATCTAACCTATAGATAAATTAGAGATTACACGAATTTCATTTAATTGGGTTATAAACATGATACTCACTAATTTTTTCTCTTTTTAATGTTAGCAAAACAGTTGGTGACCTGTTATTTTAACTAAGTCTCTTTTGAAATGTTTGTTGATTGGAAAAAATATAGTACTTTTGCCCTCCAATATTTTTGATTAACAACGGGGTTTTGGACCCTTTTAAAAAGTTCTTCTAACTATGGCAACTAAAATTCGCCTTCAACGTCACGGAAAAAAAGGTAAACCATTTTACCATGTGGTAGCTGCAGATGTACGCTCTAAAAGAGACGGACGTTTCATCGAGAAAATCGGTACTTATAATCCAAACACTAACCCAGCAACTATAGAGATTAAGCACGACAGAGCTCTTTATTGGTTAGGAGTTGGCGCACAACCTACTGATACTACTCGATCAATTCTAAAGTACACTGGTGCTATCTATCACAACCACCTACTTAAAGGTGTAAAAAAAGGTGCTATTACTGAGGAGGAAGCTACAAATAGATTTGAAGCATGGTATAGTGAAAAACAATCTAAGATTGATGCAAAACGAAACAGCGTTTCTTCATCTAAAGAGAAAGCAAATGCTGACCGTGTTACTGCAGAGAAGAAAATCAGCGACGAGCGTGCTGCCAAGATTGCTGCCGCTGCATCTGAGATGATTGTTAAAGCTGCTGCTGAAGAGGAACCTACTGCTAAAGAGGAACCTGCTGCTGAGGAAACTCCTTCTGAAGCAACTACTACTGAAGAGGTAACCGCTGCTGAAGAGATAACCGCTGCTGAAGAGGAACCTGCTGCTGAAGAGGAACCTACTGCTAAAGAGGAACCTACTGCTAAAGAGGAACCTGCTGCTGAGGAAGCTCCTTCTGAGGCAACTACTACTGAAGAGGAAACTGCTGCTGCTGAAGAGGAACCTGCTGCTGAAGAGGAAACTGATGCTGAGGAAACTGAGGTAACTGCTGCTGAAGAAACTACAGATGAAGAGGAGAAAAAAGAGGACAACGCTGAGGCTTAATTCTTTTAGATACTGTATTTATTGGGGCTACCGAAAGGTGGCCCTTATTGTGTAAAGTAAATTGCACTTTTATATGAATATTAAGGATTGTTTTAAGCTGGGTAAGTTTACTAAACCGTTCAGATATAACGGTGAAGTAATTCTATGGATGGATGTCGATGATCGAGCTCCCTACTCTAACATAAAGGTTGTTTGGGTTGAAGAGAGAAAAAGCTTAGTTCCCTATATGATTACTAAACTAAAGCCACACAAGGATAGATTTGTAGCTATAATAAAGGGAGTCGAGTCTGAACAGGGAGCTAAATCAATTTGTGGAAAGGAGGTTTACTTACCTCTTTCAGAACTACCTCAGCTTAATAATTCTCAGTTTTACTTCCATGAAGTTCCTGGTTGGACGGTTATAGATCTTAACACTGGAGAAGAAGTTGGTGAAATTAAACAGGTACTTGATCATGGACCATATCCCATGTTAGATGTTGACAGAGAAGGAGTTGAACTGATCCTTCCACTACCTGCGAATTTTAAAGTAGAAGTTGAGAGAGAGAATGAAATTCTGAAGGTTGAAATTCCTGATGGTCTAATTGATTTATTCACCAAAGATTAAGGGAGAAATGACGAGGAAGTTTGTTAACAATATTTTTTTTGCTTGAAGATCTAGTATTTACTGGAAAAGAATATTTATCATCATAGTGGGTGTGAAGAACTGCTTAACTCATAATGATGAAAGCCTCAATTCTAATTCCTAACTTTATTAATAGAAATTAGTTTAATGCGGGCCAATTTCACTTTGCAAAGGCAAAAACAAAGAAATACCCAGTAATTATAAAGTACTTCATGGCAGTAGTAGCGGAATCATCAAAGATGGGAAAGACTCAGAAGAAGTCTAAAAAGCTGAAAACAAAAATCTTTGTTTTAGATACTTGCGTGCTGATTTACGACCATAGTGCGATAAATAATTTCGAAGACAATAGAGTTGCAATTCCCATCACAGTCCTTGAAGAGTTAGACAACTTTAAAGTTGGCAACGAAACAAAGCACTATGAAGCTAGGGAATCAATTAGGATTATTGACAAGTTGAGTAAGAGATATATGTTGCAAGATTGGATTCCTCTAGAAAATGGAAGTGGAGGCGAAATGAGAATTATTATTCAAGATCCAATACATGAAAGTCAAGCTGACAAAGTTTTTGGTAAGAGAACCAACGATCACAGAATTCTTGACGCAGCGATCAGCCTACAAAAGATTGAAAAAGAAGCTGTTGTAACTCTAGTTTCAAAAGACATAAACCTACGCCTCAAAGCAAAAGCCTTAAAACTTCCTGCTGAAGATTACAAAACTGGAAAGGTTAAGGACATGCGTTTTGTTTATTCTGGAAAGACAATAATAGACGGTATGAATGCTGATGTTATTCGCAAGATGTACGTTTCCGGAAAATCAAAAAAGCTTAGTGTTTTAGGTGACAAAAGAGCAAATAACCACTTCTACATCTTGAAGAATTGTTCATCAAGTGCACTTGGCTATTTTAATGAGAATAGAAAAATAATTGAACGCGTTGATAAAGGATATTCTTTTGGTGTTAAACCCAAAAACGCTGAACAAGCGTTTGCCCTTCATGCGATACAAAACCCAGCCATTAACCTTGTAACTATTTGTGGAGTTGCTGGAACTGGTAAAACACTACTTGCACTTGCAGGTGCACTTGAACAGAGAAATCAATACGACCAAATTATTTTAGCTCGACCCATCGTTGCTTTAAGCAATAAAGACCTTGGTTTCCTTCCTGGTGACGCTGAAGAAAAGGTAAATCCTTATATGCAACCGCTTTGGGATAACCTCAACTACATTAAGAATCAGTTTAGCCCAAATGAGAGAAAATTCAGGGTGATTGAGGAAATGCGTGAACAAGGGAAGATTCAAATTTGCCCTCTTGCATACATACGTGGGCGATCTCTTTCAAATGTCATTTTCATTATTGATGAAGCTCAAAACCTAACACCACACGAAGTGAAAACCATTATCACAAGAGCTGGTGAAAACACGAAAATCATACTTACGGGTGACGTTCGTCAAATAGATACCCCATACTTAGACGAACAATCAAATGGTCTTACATATGTAATTGACAGACTTAAAGGAAAAGATCTATACTGTCATATTACACTTGAAAAGGGTGAACGTTCAGATTTAGCTAACCTAGCTAACGACAATCTCTAAAATTTATTTTGTTGCAAATCTTCTTGTGATTACACCATCCATTTGGTGAATTTTAAGAATGTAAATTCCTTTAGCAAAAGGGAGATCTATCACTTGAGATCCTACACTAGAATTTAGAGCTCCTCCTCCAACTCTTAACCCTGCTGAATTGTACAATTCATAGATACTATTTGCATCTAAGTAATTCCATTTTAATGTTATAAAATCACTAGAAGTAGGGTTTGGAAACACATTTACAAGAGGCTTGTTTTCATTAACTTCAACTGACTCAGTTAAATTGATAACTGAAGAGTGAGACGCAATTATGACTGGTGCAGCTCCGTGATTCTCGTAGAGGGTTTCGAAGAGCTCAATTTCTGGTGTATCAAAGTCGAACATACTTTCCACCCATCTAGGTGGCATACTTTGGTACCAAACATTGACTGAAAGGTTAAAGTTTGTTTCAGAATTGAAATATTCAGCCGCAATTGAATATGTAATATCATCTGTTCCTGTCCCTGTAATTGTTTCATTCGAATTAAAATTTGAGTCGAATAAGGCATTACCTACAATACTAGTAGTATCATAAACATTGTGATTCATGCTAAAACCGTATGGAACAAGTCGATTGTCTTTTAATTTAATTGCCGCTCGCTCTTGAATATTTGTTGGGTTACCCGTGACATCACCATCTACAACTTCATAAATCTGAACTTGCTCTTCAGAGGTTATAAGATCATAATGAGATTCATAATCGCTTAAACCAACCTCATCAGCGTTAACAATACTTGCACCTGAAGAGTCAATTTTTCCACTATGAAAGATGGTATCACCTTCCAAACTGGTAATTAAAAACTCAACAAATGCTCTTCTTGATGGATAACCAGAAGGGAATTTATGCCCCGCCTTATTTTTTAATTGTATTGTAACCTCATAAGCAGATGCTTCAGAAATAACATCATTCCAGCTTGTGTTCAATATTGTCAAATCAAGCGTTTGCTCAGTAAGCATTTGGTGAGTCCAATGCAGAGTGCTGTCAAACTGTTCAGCTGAAGCTGTTAACCCTAGCTCTTCTAGATTGTCCCTCATAATCTCAAGCATGGATGTATTTGCCCCTGCTAGCTGGTGAAGTCCATAAGGTGTTCGAGGTTCAAGAAAAGCATATCCAGAAGAAATAATTACTGGATCATCAATTTGAGGCATATGACAGCTTTGGCATGTACTTTCAAATTCGACAGCGTCTTCTGGCAAATCAACACCTAGACCTGAAAAAGCTGAATTTATCCACTCATGATAGGTAGCCTGTTCCACATATTGAGTCCCAGTGTAATTACCTTCTAAATCAACAGAATTCACAATTAAGGAATGGCAATCTGCACATATTCTGGATTCACCAATATGACTACCGTATATAGGCAAATAGTTGGAATAGGTTAGCATTGGAAGGTCATAAATAGGCGGCTCATCCTTTCCAAGTCCATATGGACCATAAATTATTGCAGAATCAAAATACATAATTCCGCTAAAATTTTGACCAGCTTCATCAAATGACTGTTGATGGCATGCAACACAAGAAACACCATCAAGAGCTAGACTGTCTTGGACTAACATGTCAAGTGAATAATGCTCGAAACCATCATTATGAGCAGCAAAGTGTCCAAGTGGAGCGTGACAAGAAGTGCACTTATCCTCAAGATTTGCTTGGTGTTCAGGGTTAATTTCCACCTCGTGAGTAACCTTAGCTCGCCAAAAAGGATCCTTAGCACTGTTAGCCATAATTGAACTCCTCCACATATCAGTAGGGTTAACATCGTGGCCGTCAGGCATGGGGAATGCAGGGAAGGTTTGGCCCACAATAGAAGCGTAATGATTGGGGTCAGTGGCGTGACATCCTGCACATTTACCAGAGCCAGTAAACATACTGTTTGTAGTGTCAGGAAGACCTCCATAAGCTGATATAAATGCCCTAGAGTGATAGGGGTTTCCGTCAGAATGATAATGCTCGGGAGTACTAACCCAAGCTGACAAAGCAACTGCAAGTACAGTTATAGTGACGATAATGAATTTCCCTTGCATACATCGTAAAAATACGACGACTTATCTAATGCGCACAGATGAAAGCACTTCTCTTCCTAAATGTTCATTAATCATTTTAACAACCTTGTCCTTATTTAAACTAAATTCCTCTTTAAGCGGACCACTATTTAAAGTTGCAACTAGTGAGCCGTCAGGATTGAGTTTTAGGTGTCTAGTTTTTTTATTAATTACATCTCCAAAAACCTCCTTCCAAGCAAGTATCACTTTCACTTCATTCATCTTAGAGTTCATTCTATTAACCTTTAAGAAATTGTCAATTGCACTGCCTAAAGGCTGTAAGCTGTCGCGATTTGCCTTACCATAAAAATTACGTCTCTTCTGAGATCTTTTCGGAGGTTTTGATTTCATGATTCTAAGGTATTTACTTCTCCTTTATCTACCTCAAAAACTTTCACCTCCGCTCCTGTAGATTTAAACATTTTGGGTATTCTTCCCCGATGAGTGTCAGTAATGAAAACCTGACCAAACCCACCGTTTGTCACTCGTTTCATCAATGATTCCACCCGTTTATTATCAATCTTGTCAAAGATATCGTCTAACAATAATATGGGTTTAACTTCTGTTGCTTTTTCTAAAAACGCGAGTTGCGCAAGTCTTAAAGCAACCAAATATGTCTTTTGTTGGCCTTGTGAACCAAACTTCTTCATTGGATGTCCATGAATCTTAAATACCAAATCATCTCTATGGATTCCAGTCGTAGTTCTTCTCAACCTTCTGTCATCGTCTCTAGACATCTCAAGAAGACGAATAAAATCAGCATCTTCACCATCAATTCTAGAATTATAATCCAGACTCACATATTCGACTCCGCCGCTTATTTCCTCATAGGTTGAATTAAATACAGGGATGAATTTTTCAATGAACTCCCTCCTAGCCTTAGAAACTTTAATTGCAAGGGGAGCCATCTTCATATCCCATGGCTCAATCATCTCAGGGTCCCACACCCTGTTTTCAGCGAAGTACTTGAAAAGATTGTTTCTTTGGACTAAAGCCTTATTGTAGCTTACAAGAGCTTTTAAATAATTCTTATCATACTGCGAAATAACTATGTCTAGAAACTTTCTACGAATCTCGCTTCCACCCTGAATGAGCTCAGTGTCGTCAGGAGCAATTATCACTGCAGGAAAACGGCCAATATGATCCATCAAGCGTTTATACTGCTTGTCATTCCTCTTAAAAACCTTCTTTGCACCCTTTTTAACACCACAGCTCACTACTTCTTTCTCACCATTTCTTTCAAATTCGCCTTTTATGAGCATGAATTTTTCATCATGATTAATGTTTTGGGCGTCAATAGGGTTGAAATAGCTCTTGCAAAAGCACAAATAATAGAGTGCATCTAAAATATTTGTTTTTCCTGAACCATTATCTCCTAGTAGACAATTCACCTGATTCGAGAACATTAAATCACCTCCCTTGTGGTTTTTAAAATTAATCAAATGAAGAGATTTTAGATGCATAGTGCGAATTTCTTATTTTTGCGGCCTGCATCCTATTTAAAGGAATTAAAAATGGCGAAGAAAAAAGTAACAGAAGAAAACCTAATCAACGTAGATGAGGTTTATACAAAGACAGAACAGTTTGTAGATAGGAACCGTAACCAGTTGACATACGGATTGGGTGGAACTGCTCTTATCATCCTATTATTTGCTGGCTACAAGCAACTTATCGTTAAACCAGCTAATGATGCTGCTGAGATTGCTATTTTCCAAGCTGAGCACTACTTCTCTAAAGATTCAGTTGATCTAGCTCAATACGGTGATGGATTCTCTGCTGGTCTTAATGAAGTTATGTCTGAGCACTCTGGCACTAATGCCGCTTCAAGAGCAGCTTACCTAGTTGGTGTTGCTAACAGAGACGCTGGTCTTTACGCTGAAGCAATTGAAGCTTTTGAGCAAGTTGCTTTTGATGATGACGTAATTAAACCATTTGCTCTTGCTGGTATTGGAGATTGTTACACAGATATGGGTGACTACTCTAGCGCAGAAGGATATTTCGAAGATGCTGCAAGCGCAGCTGACGTAGGATTAGCTGCTAAATCTATTGCTCCAAACTTCCACTACAAACATGCTCTAATTCTTATTGAACTTAGCAGAGGTAGTGAAGCGAAAGCAGTTCTAAACCTAATTATTGAAGAATACCCAAACAGCCGTTTAAATAAAACAGCTGTAGCTCTTCACGCATCTCTTTAATTCAACTGTAATAAATGGCAACAGTTGATAAAAATCTTTGCTCTTATAATTCTAACGAATTACCTAATGGTGCCCGCTATAAAGTGGGCATCGTAGTTTCTGAGTGGAATTCAGAATTCACTGAATCCATGCTGAAAGCAGCAGTTGAAGTTTTAGATCAATCAGGTGTTCTTAGTGAGAACATTCACGTTAAGTGGGTTCCAGGAAGCTTTGAACTTCCACTAGGAGCTCAGCTAATGCTTGAGTCTGACAGTCTCAATTTAGATGGTGTTATTGCAATTGGCAGTGTAATAAGAGGAGAGACTGCACATTTTGATTACGTATGCTCAGCGGCAGCCCAAGGAATTATGGATGTTAACCTTAAATACGGCAAGCCTGTATCGTTCTGCGTACTTACAGACAACAACGAAGAGCAGACAAGAGCAAGATCAGGAGGCGAGCATGGCAACAAAGGCACAGAAGCTGCCGTTGTTGTACTAAAAATGCTTGCACTCACACCTGAATTATGATTTCAAAGGCCCTAAAAGAAAGACCGCTTTTTCTCATTTTAATTGTCGCCGCGGTACTTAGGATAACTACCGCTATTTTTTCTGAGGGTTATTTAATGCACGACGACCATTTTTGGGTTGTTGAAGCAGCTGCAAGTTGGTCAGATGGTGAGGACTACAATAATTGGCTACCTTGGTCTCAAGAAAAACTGGGGCTAGATCCCAAGCCTCATTATGCAAATATTTTCTACACATCACTTCATTATTACTATTTTGAGATTACAGACTGGCTAGGCATTACTCCTTTTACAAAAATGGAGTTACTCAGGATTATCCAAGGGCTATTCAGCCTACTTGCAGTTATGCTATCCTTTAAGATTGTTAATAATATAGCTGGAACCAAACCTGCTGTTTTAACGGGATTTATGGTGGCATGCACAGCTTGGATACCACTTTTAAGTGTACACCAAATGGTGGAGATGTCTGCCATTGTGCCTTTATGTGCTTTTACATGGGTACTTACTAAGAAGTCATACAGTGATTTAAAAACTAGAGACTTAATAATATCAGGTGTTTACCTAGGAATTGCAACAGGACTGAGATACCAAGTCGGCGTTATGGGTTTGGGTTTAGTAGTAAGTTTTATACTTATTGAAAAGGGTATAACCAGATCAGCCATAACTAATAGTTTAATTGCGGGAACTAGCGCTTTGATTGCTTTCTCTACAACCCAATTGCCAACTGATTTACACCTTTGGGGTGAACCATTTGCACAGCTAAAGGCATACATCGATTACAATCTAAACAACCACAACGAATACCCTGGAGGGACACCTCTCACTTATCTATTTACAATTCTAGTTTTAGCCGCCCCACCCCTATCCATTTTGTTTACTTATGGGTATTTGAAATCAATTAAAAAGCACGCTTTAGTAGTACTACCGTCTCTAGCATTTATCGTATTTCACTCAATATTCCCAAATCGACAAGAGAGATTCATCCTCCCAGCATTGCCTTACATTTTTATGGTTGGATCTATCGCGTATTACGAACTATTTCATAAGAACATTCTAGGAAAAGCTATTCTTTACATAAGCTTGTCTCTGAATTTTGTTATGCTAATTCCCCTCACTTTCTTTTCTAAGAATACAGGTCAAATGCAGGCCATGGATTACATAAGGCAACAAGAAGATCTCGAAAGTTTTTTATATATCCTTTCTGATGGTGAAGCACATCCTCCTAGACTTTACAGCGATTCTTGGTGTAGATATACGATTGCTAATCAATCAACAGATGTTGCAGCCCAAAGAATTACTCATTGTAAAGATGAAAACACAATAGTTCCGAACTATTTAATCTTTGTTGGAGGAGAACACATTGGAGAATTGACAAATAGATTCAAGGATCACTACACTAGCATGGAGTATGAAACTAGGATAAAGCCAGGGCCTTTTGACATTGCGCTCAATTATTTTAATCCTAGAATTCCTTTAAAAGAGGTCATGATTTATAAAATAGACCCGACCTTAGAGTGCTCTGAAATCGAGTAATCCTATAACTAATTAAATCTTAGAGATGCAGAACACATTAAAGTTAGCATTTACAATATTTATTGTTGCACTGAGTTCATCCGTTGTAGCACAATACCCTGGCTGGCAACAGTCTGCCGATTACACTATGTCTATTGACGTTGATGTTGAAAAGCACCAATATTCTGGTGACATGACTATTATTTACACTAACAATAGCCCTGACGATTTAAACAAAATTTTCTTACACGCATTTTTCAATGCATTCCAGCCTGGAAGCATGATGGATGTAAGATCTAAAAACATCGAAGATCCAGACAGAAGAGTTGGATCAAGAATTTCCGAACTTCCTCAAGATGAGTGGGGTTGGATTAGACCAGGTACTATGACAATGAATGGTATGCCTTGCATCCTTGAAGATGATGGCACTATCATAGTTGCAAAGCTGCCGGCAGCTCTAAGACCTGGTGTTACTTGTAAATTCACTCTTAATTGGACAGCACAAATCCCCAGACAAATTAGAAGATGTGGATGGGAAAATAAAGAAGGTGTAGAATTCAGCATGACTCAGTGGTTCCCAAAGATTTGTGAGTACGATCACGAGGGATGGCACTCAAACCCATACATAGGAAGAGAATTCCATGGAATTTGGGGTAATTACGACGTGCAGATAAATCTTCCAAAAGGTTATCAAGTTGGTGCAACAGGTGTTCTGCAATCTTCTAGAAAAGAGGCAAAAAAGTCAGGCAAATGGCATTTTATAGCAGAAAATGTTATTGATTTTGCTTGGGCTGCAGACACAGAATTCAAAGTTCACACTGAAATTGTTGATGGAATTGAAATGAATTTTATTCATATTCCTTCTAGCGATAACAAAGAAAACTGGAAAGAACTTCCACGCTTTGCTATTAAAGCAATGCAGTTCTTAAATGATTATGTTGGTAAATACCCCTACCCACAATACACAATTATCCAAGGAGGTGATGGAGGAATGGAGTACCCCATGATCACTTTGATTACAGCAAGAAGATCACTTCCTAGCTTGGTTGGTGTTACTGTTCATGAGATGGCACACAGTTGGTTCCAAACTCTAGTAGCTACTAACGAAAGTCTTTACGAGTGGATGGATGAAGGATTTACTTCATATATCGAATCTGAGTGTTGGGAAGACTTCCCGGCATTTTCATCTGAAGAAGAGGAAGGCATTACAACTCCAGGTGGTAAGCACGCATCAGCATATAATAGCTACAAAAACTGGGCTCTTTCAGGAAAAGAAGAACCATTAATTACACACGCTGATCACTACACTAGAAATAGAGCATATGGAGTAGCTGCGTATTCAAAAGGAGAAGTATTAATGCACCAACTAAGTGCTATTCTTGGGGATGACCTTAAAAATGAAGGAATCAAGCAGTACTTTGCTGACTGGTCATTTAAGCACCCTGGCCCTACAGATTTTAAGAGGACTATGGAAAAGGTGTCAGGCTTAGAACTTGACTGGTATTTCCAATACTTCATTAACACTACACACACTATTGATTACGGCATCAAGTCTGTAGAAACTTCTACAATGACAACTAAAATCACTCTTGAAAAAACAGGCACAATGCCTATGCCACAAGACCTAAAAGTCGTATTCGAAGACGGAGAGTTTATTAGATTCCATATTCCTTTAGTTATGATGAGAGGGCATAGACCTATTGGAAGCGAAGAAACACTTGCTGAAGACTGGCCGTGGACTAACCCTACTTACGAATTAACAGTTCCTTCTATGGGGAAAAAGATCAGTAGAGTTGACCTTGACCCTGATAGAAAGCAAGCTGATGTAAACTTGGAAAACAACGTTTACGAGGGTAGATAATGCTAAGGAAGTATATTAAAATATCAGGTATTAACACTTTAGATGACAGCCTTCTTATTGTTGCCTCATTTCTAATCATCTGTACATTTTCGACTTTAAAATTTGACCTTACAAACGGAACTCCTATAACGCTACAATCATTATTAGTTGTTTGGTTTTCTGTAGCTCTAGGCAATAGAATAGGACTAACATCTGTTCTACTATACATCATTGCAGGAGCTTTTGGATGGGACGTTTTTTCTGGCGGAGAATCAGGTTTGAGCTACATCTTAGGCATTAACGGTGGCTTTATTCTTGCCTTTCCTATTGGCGCATTTATAGCAGGTTATTTATCCAGGTGGTCTCTAACTAAACAGACCGTAACTAAAGCGCAGTTCATCGCAAGCGCATTAATTCTATTCATATCACAACTTTCAATTTTAATCCTTGGGTTCGTTTGGAAATCTGCAATTACTTTAAGTATAATATCTATTTCT
>MDSV01039847.1_pt1 | contig 16585 bp, 18 predicted proteins | sample 810851 | NCBI WGS metagenome assembly MDSV01 (sample SAMN05326640, study PRJNA326480) | marine metagenome | isolation source: seawater | place: Atlantic Ocean: North East | collected 2012 | reverse complement strand
ATGAATTTGACAAGTTTACGACTATTTAGTATTAATTTCATCAAGGCGCCGATTTAACCAAATTGCAGGCGCTTTATAAATTTAGCTAAATAGGAGATTGCCCAGTTTAGCTGGGCTTTTTTTTTGGATGAACAATAAAATTGAGAATATAAGAAAGATAAACGTTACTAAGCCACTTAAGCTGGATTGTGGTGAGACAATTAGTAATTTTCCACTTGCTTATGAGACGTATGGAAAACTTAACTCAAATAAAGATAACGCGATTCTAGTTTTTCATGCACTAACTGGAGACCAGTTTGTGGCCGGCACCAACCCAATAACAAATAAGCAAGGATGGTGGGTTACAGCTGTTGGTCCCAACAAAGCGATAGATACAAATAAATACTTTGTCATTTGTGCAAATGTAATTGGCGGTTGTATGGGTTCACTAGGGCCAAAAAATATCAACCCAAAAACAAATCAACCTTATGGATTAGATTTTCCCGTAATTACAATAAGAGATATTGTTCGTGCACAAGAATCTTTGCTTGATCATTTAGGTATAAAAAAACTTTTTTGTGTGACCGGAGGTTCAATGGGTGGAATGCAAGTTTTACAGTTTTGTGCAACTTTTCCAGAAAAAGCTTTTTCTGCAGTTCCAATAGCGTGTAGTTCGAGTCATAGTGCGCAAAATATTGCTTTAAACGAATTGGCCCGCCAAGCTATAATGGCCGATCCAGTATGGGATAATGGAAAATATATTATGAAAAATGCTCAGCCAAAAAATGGTTTAGCTGTTGCAAGAATGGTAGGTCATATTAGCTACCTATCTGAAAAAGGTATGCAAGAAAAATTTGGAAGAAAACTTCAAGAAAAAGCTGACTACGAGTTCAGTTTTAACCCAGACTTTCAAGTAGAAAGTTATTTAAGACATCAAGGATATACTTTTGTTGAACGTTTTGATGCAAATTCGATACTTTATATTACCAGAGCTATGGATTATTTTGATCTTTCAAAACAATTTAAAGGTGGCCTTATTGAGGCTTTTAAAAATCAAAAAACAAAGTTTCTTGTAATGTCTTTTTCTTCTGATTGGCTTTACACAACAAAAGAAAATAAAGATATAGTTATTGCCTTAAACTCTTCTGGAGCAGATGTTTCATATTCAGAAATAATAACAGATAAAGGTCATGACTCTTTTTTACTAAATGAAACTGAATTTCTAAAAACCTTCAAAGGTTTTGTAGATTCAATGTACCAAAAATTCAAAAATGAAAAAAGAATTTAAAGTAATAGCAGATTTATTACCTAATAATACCAGAGTTTTAGACGTTGGATGTGGAGATGGTTCTTTGATGAGTTTATTGCAAAAAGAAAAAAATATTGAAGTTAGAGGATTAGAACTTAATAAAGATAATGTTCAGGAATGTATTCACAAAGGTTTACCAGTTATACAAGGAGATGCTGAAAATGAATTACACCAATTTCCTGAACAATCTTTTGATTATGTTGTATTGAGCCAAACATTACAAGCTTTTTACAATCCAGAAAAAGTTTTGAAAGAATTGCTGAGAATTGGAAAGTCTGTAATTATTTCCATACCGAATTTCGGTTATTGGAAAGTCAGAATAAAACTTTTGATTTTTGGCAAAATGCCAGTCACAAAAACGTTACCAAATACTTGGTATAACACACCAAATTTACATATGTGTACGATAAAAGATTTTTTCATTTTCTGCGATGAAAAAAAAATTGGTATTAAAAAAGTTATTGGTGTAAATGAGGATAAAATCTCCTATGTGAAGAAAAGCAATCTAGAAATTAAAAATCTTTTTTCAAAATTAGGAATATTTTTAATAGGTTAAAATGAATATAGAAATAATTCCATGCTTAAACGATAATTACAGTTATCTAATTTTTGAGAAAAGCACAAATATAGTCACAATTGTCGATCCCTCAGATTTTAAAACTTGTGATAAAGTTGTAAGTAAATATAAAAAATTAGACTTCATTTTAAATACACATCACCATGCCGATCATGTTGGAGGAAATTTAGAACTTAAAGAGAAGTATAGTTCAAAGATAATTGGATACGAGAAAGATAGAATACCAGGTATTGATATAATATTAAAGAAAGATACAAAATTTAAAATAGGTAGTCTTGAATTTACTGTCATTTTCATACCTGGTCATACTAGCGGACACATTGCCTTTTATTTTTCTAAAGAGAAAGTCCTCTTTTCTGGTGATACACTTTTTTCTCTAGGATGTGGAAGGATATTTGAAGGAACATATAATGAAATGTTTAGCTCACTAAATAAGTTAAAAAAACTGCCGCCAGAAACAAAAATTTATTGTGGTCATGAGTATACCAAAAATAATCTAGAATTTTGTATGACGTACGACATCAACAATGAATTTTTAAAATCAAAAGCTAAAGAAATTGATAGGAGACTAAAAAAAAATTTACCGACCATTCCAAGCAACATCAAGGAGGAACTTAGCGGTAATATTTTTCTAAGGTGTGATAATGATGCTGTTAAACAAGCATTAAACCTTAAAGGTTATTCGGATGAAGAAATTTTTTCAAAATTACGTGATTTAAAGGACACTTTTTAGGGCCAATATTCTTGACTTGGTTTTATTGAGAGTTATATTGCGTAAAACTAAAAAAAAGAATTTTATGTCATTTGCTATAATTGAAACAGGCGGTAAACAGTACAAAGTTTCTGCAAGTAAAATATTAGAGGTTGAAAAACTTAATGCCAAGGTTGGTGAGACTATTAAGTTTAAGAATGTATTACTTCTAAACGATAACTCAACCACAGAAGTTGGTAACCCAAATATTGATGGAGCCACTGTAGAGGCTAAACTTATTGATAACGTTAAAGATAGGACTGTTCTTGTGTTTCATAAAAGAAGACGAAAACATTCAAGAAAAAAAAATGGACATAGACAAAGACATGCAAAAATACAAATTACAAAAATATTATCTAAAAGTGGAAAAGTTATTGATGAATTTAAAGTAGTAGAAAAAAAGAAAACAAAAAATGTTGAAAAAAAAATTGTTAAAAATAAAAAGGAAAAGTAGATAATTAAATGGCAACAAAAAAAGCAGGTGGATCATCCAAAAACGGACGAGATAGTAAAGGCAGACGTCTTGGGGTAAAGAGATTTGGTGACCAACTAGTTATTCCAGGAAATATAATAGTCAGACAAAGAGGAACAAAAATTCATCCTGGTGAAAATGTTGGGATTGGAAAAGATCACTCAATTTTTTCTTTAATTAAAGGAAAAGTAAAGTTCAAAAAGTCAAAATTTAATAGGACTTTTGTCTCAGTAATACCCAATTAAAATATAAGTAACCTTAGTTATTTATAATATATCCCCAATGAAATTTTTAGATCAAGCAAAAATCTACATTAAAGCAGGAGACGGAGGCTCTGGTTCTGCTAGTTTCAGAAGAGAAAAATTTGTTGAATTTGGAGGTCCAGACGGTGGAGACGGAGGAAATGGAGGATCAATAATATTTGAGTCTGATGGAAACTTGAATACTTTAATTGATTTTAGATACGCTCAACATTTTAAAGCGCAATTTGGAAAACCAGGAAGCAAAAGAAATATGACTGGTGCCAATGGAAAAGATTTAATTTTAAAAGTTCCAGTAGGAACGCAAATATATGAAGAAGATAATAACACTTTAATTTTTGATTTTGTTAAAAGTAAAGAAAGGTATTTACTCGCAGCTGGTGGTAAAGGAGGTTTAGGTAACGTTCGATTTAAAAGCTCGACAAATAGAGCGCCAAAGAAAAAGACAAAAGGTAAAATTGGCGAGGAATTTTGGATTTGGTTACAATTAAAAGTAATTGCAGATATTGGTATTATTGGTAAACCTAATGCAGGTAAATCAAGTTTATTGGCAGCATTAACAAGAGCAAAACCTAAAATAGCAAATTATCCTTTTACAACTATTAACCCAAATTTAGGAGTAACTTATTATGATGGAAAAGAGATAACTTTAGCTGATATTCCTGGGTTAGTAGAAGGTGCTCATAAAGGAATTGGTTTAGGAGATAAATTTTTAAGACACATTGAAAGATGTAAAGTTTTATTACATTTGATAGATTTAAGTGAGGATAATCCTATAAATACTTATAAACAAATCATTAAAGAACTCTCATCATATGATAAAAAGTTAAATGAAAAAAAAGAGATTATTTTTTTTAATAAGTCAGACTTATTCAATAAACAACAAATAAAAGATAAGTTAAATAATTTTAGAAAAAGAATAAAAAAAAAATTTGAGGTTATTTCAGTATTTTCGAATAAAGACATACAAAAAACAAAAAAAATGTTAATAAAATATGCTAGTAAATAACTCCAAAAAAATTGTCATTAAGCTAGGTTCTTCAACAGTTGTTGACGGTAAAGGTAAATTTAAAAAAAAGTGGGTAACCTCTTTAATAAAAGATATAAAAAAATACGGTCAAGGGAAAAATTTCGTAATAGTTTCATCAGGTGCTATAGCTCTAGGACAAAAATATTTAAAAATTAAAAAAAAGAGAATTAAACTTGAAATGAGTCAAGCAATCGCTGCTGTAGGTCAAATTCATTTAGCAGGAGAATTCCAGAAACTTTTTGATAAATTTAAAATAAAATCTGGACAAATTTTGATAAGTCCCGATGATACTGAACAAAGAAATAGAGCAATTAACGTAAGAAATACTTTTGATAATCTTTTTAAATTAAAAGCAATACCAGTTGTTAATGAGAACGACACTACTGCAACTGCTGAGATAAAATATGGAGATAATGATAGACTTGCAGCAAGAGTTGCGCAAATCATAGGTGCTGACACTCTTGTAATATTTTCTGACGTAGACGGTCTATATGATAAATCAAAAAATATAGTTAAAACTGTGTATAAATTAGATGAAAAAATATATTCTTTAACTAGTAATATCAAAAATAAATATGGATCAGGAGGTATTACAACAAAATTGGATGCAGCAAAAATTTGTATGCATGCAGGTTGTAATATGTTTATAGCTAATGGTAAAAAAAATAATCCACTTAAAGCGATGTTAAAATATAAAATTTTTACTCATTTCGTTCCAAAAATTTCCAGTCTTGATGCTAGAAAAAGATGGATAATAAGTTCTCTAAGTTCGTTCGGAATTATCTTTATAGATGACGGAGCGGCAAAAGCATTATCTAATGGTAAGAGCTTGCTAGCAGCAGGTGTATTAAAAATTAAAGGCTCTTTTGACAAGGGTGAAAATGTATTAATCGTCGATAAAGATGAAAATCATTTAGCCAGAGGTTTAGCCTCTTTTAATTCTAAGGAAATTGACAAAATCAAAGGGAAACAGAGCAAAGAAATAGAAAATACACTTGGTTATTTTAGTAAATCAGAAATTATTCATAAAGATAATATGGTAAAATTGTAAATGTTGTATTTAAAAAAAATCGGTAAAAATGCTCGAAAAGCATTCGAAGATTTAAAAGTTGTTAAGCATCACAAAATTATAAAAGTTTTAGATGATTACAATAAATCACTTAACAGAAATAAATTACAAATCATAAATGAAAACAAAAAAGATATTAAAAAGGTAAAACGTAAACACTTGCTCGATAGATTGATTTTAAACGAAAAAAGAATAGACAGTATTAGATATTCGATTAACGAAATTGCAAAATTTAAAAATCCAAATGGAAGAGTTTTAGAAAATTGGAAACAACACAATAAATTGAGTATAAAAAAAGTTTCCATACCAATTGGAGTGATCGGCGTTATTTATGAAAGTAGACCGAATGTAACCGCAGATGTTGCCGCTTTGTGTTTAAAATCTGGAAATTGTTCTATATTAAGAGGTGGGTCAGAGTCTTTTAATACTAATAAATTACTAGCAAATCTTTTTAGGGAGTCGTTACAAAAGAATAATATTAACAAAAATTGTGTTCAATTCATCAACAAAAAAAACAGAAAGATTGTAGATAGTTTATTATCAAAAATGACAAATTATATTGATGTAATAGTTCCAAGGGGTGGGAAAGGATTGGTTGATAAAGTACAAAAATTTTCCAAAGTTCACGTAATTGGTCACTTAGAAGGTTTGTGTCATATCTACGTTGATAAAAGTGCAAATTTGCAAATGGCAAAAAAAATTATTATTAATGCAAAAATGCGGAGAACCAGTATATGTGGTGCAGTTGAAACACTTTTAGTTGAGGAAAAAGCTTTAAAAACACATGCTTTAGAAATTATCAATTCACTAAGAAGTTCGGGTTGTGAAGTAAGAGTTGACAATAAAATTAATAAATTATTTAAAAATAAATTAAAACTAGCAAAAGAAAAAGATTGGAAAACTGAATATCTAGATGCGATTATTTCAGTTAAATGTGTAAAAAATGTTCACGAAGGAATTAATCACATTTTGCAATATGGTACTATGCATACTGATAGTATCATTACAAATAATTCTAAAAATGCAAAAATTTTCTTGGATGGTGTTAATAGCTCCATAGCAATGCATAACGTTTCTACACAATTTGCCGACGGTGGAGAATTTGGCTTTGGCGGTGAAATTGGTATATCAACAAATAAACTTCCTCCAAGAGGGCCTGTAGGTATTAATCAGTTAACATCATATAAATATATAGTTTCAGGAAAAGGTATCATAAGATTTTAGTGGATGAAATTAAATGAAAACAATGCAATTGGAATTTTTGGTGGAAGTTTTGACCCACCACATCTAGCTCACCTTAAGATAGTTAAAATAAGTTTAAAAATAGTTAAACTTAAAAAAATTTTTTGGGTAATAACAAGGAAAAATCCCTTTAAAACAAATTCTTTATTTTCAATAAAAGAAAGATTTATAAAATCTAAAAAGTTAATAAAGGGAAATAAAAAAATAACAGTTTTATTTCTAGATAACAAAATCAAATCTTCAAGAACAATAAATATTATAAACTATTTTAGAAATGTTAAAAAACAAAAAAATTTATACTTAATAATAGGTTCAGATAACTTACTTACCTTTCATAAGTGGAAAAATTGGAAAAAGATCGTAAAATTTTCAAAATTAGTAGTTTTTTCTAGAAGAGGATATGTTAAAAAGAGTAAAGAATCTAAAGTTGTGAAATATCTAAATAAAAAAAATATAATTTTTTTAAAAAACGATTTTGTTAATATCTCATCTTCTAAATTAAGAAGAGCTTTAAAATGAAAATTGTAGACATAAAACAAAAAATTGAAAAAACTTTAAATAATAATAAAGCACAAAATATAACTTGTATTAATTTAAGAAATAAATCCTACATAGCCGATTACATGATAATTGCTTCTGGTACATCATCAAGGCATCTACAGGCACTTGCTGAAATCCTTGTCTTTGAACTTAAAAAAATTGGTTTAGATGATTGTCGTATTGAAGGGCGGGAAAGCAATGATTGGAAATTAGTTGATGTTAATGACATAATAATCCATATTTTTCATCCGGAAAAAAGAAGTTTTTATGACTTAGAAAAAATGTGGTCAGAGGAAATACCTAAAGAAAAAGCTACTGTATGAAAAAAATATTTTATTCATTGTTAATTTTTACGCTTTTAAGTTTTTCTTATGCTTATTCAAAAAGTGAATTATATGAAAAAATAGACCTTTTCGGAGAAGTTCTTGATAAAATTGACAAAGACTATGTTGATAAAGTTAATCAATCTGAAATGATTGACTCAGCAATTAACGGCGTCCTTCAGTCGCTTGATCCATACTCGGCTTATATGAGTCCAGACCTTTTTAAAGAAATGCAAACAGACACAAGTGGAAAATTTGGTGGTCTTGGAATTGAGATTGGAATGGAGGCAGGTGTAGTAAAAGTAATAGCTCCTATTGATGATACTCCCGCTGCCAAAGTTGGAATAAAAGCTGGTGATTATATTATAAAAATTGGCTCTGAACAGGTCCAAGGTAAATCATTAATGGAAGCTGTAAAACTAATGCGAGGACCGGTTGGAACTCCAATAAACCTGACAATAAGAAGAAAAAATGAAAAAAAAGCATTAGAATTTAAAATTTACAGAGAAATAATTGAAGTTCAATCTGTTAATGCTGAGATAAAGGGTAAAAAAAAGAATCTAGGTTACATTAGGCTAAAATCATTTAATGAAAACAGTGACAAACAATTCTTAAAAATTGTAAAAGATTATGAAAGAAATTCAAAAATTAAAGGATATATTTTAGACTTGAGAAATAATCCCGGAGGTCTTTTAACTCAAGCAATTAGCATTACTGATTTTTTTTTAGATGACGGAGAAATAGTTTCAACTAAAGGTCGCCAAGTCTCTGAAACACGAAAATTTTTTGCCAGAAAAGGAGATGAAATTGATGGTAAACCAATTATCGTTTTGATCAATAATGGTTCAGCTTCAGCCTCTGAAATCTTTGCAGGTGCTTTAAAAGATCATAAAAGGGCAATTATTTTAGGTGAAAATTCGTATGGAAAAGGATCAGTGCAATCAATTATTCCACTACGAAATGGAGGAGGTATGAGACTAACTATTTCAAAATATTATTTACCATCTGGAAGCTCTATATCTGCAGTTGGTGTTACTCCTGATATAATTGTAGAAGAGTCTGAAACTGATTTTAAAATTAATTCTGAAAATGATAATCAGTTAAAATATGCTATAAAACTGCTTAATTCATAAATGAGTGTTAAAAAAAAACTTCCTCTTAGAACGGGAGTTGGGGTCATACTTTTAAATAATAAAAATCAAGTTTTTGTCGGGAAAAGAAGAGACAATCCTGGTGATAAATGGCAAATGCCTCAAGGAGGTGTAAATGAAAATGAAGATTTTATATCAGCAATGAAAAGAGAGCTTTATGAGGAAACAAGTGTAAAAAATATTGAAATCTTAAAAGAACTGACTGACTGGTTTATTTATGAATTACCACCAAATTTAGTTGGTATTATTTGGAAAGGGAGATTTAGAGGCCAAAGGCAAAAATGGTTTATTGTTAAATTTTTGGGAAATGATGACGAAATAAATATAGACACTAAACATCCTGAATTTATTCATTGGAAATGGATTTCAATAGATAAGCTACCAAAGGTGATAGTGGATTTCAAAAAAAATTTGTATTTGAAGCTTTTAAAAGAAATCAAAAAGTTTATTGGTTGATCTCTTTCAAAATTGTTATTTTATGCGTTAAAAAATACCTTTCCTTATCAGTAATAGTTTCATCGCTCATTTTTTTCTCTGCCTCCTCTAATAGGGTATTAAAATATGATTTGTCTGCACCAGAAAGTTCTGTTGCTGTTGTAGTTAAAATAAGTAGGTTGTTATCTGAAAATTCAACATTTCCCTCCTCAACAAAATATTTTTTTTCTGCGTTGCTAATGATTGTAATTATTCCAGGTTTTAAAAAAGTAATTAATGGCGTGTGATCATACAATATACCCATTTCACCCTCATAAGACGGTATAACCACTTGAGTGGCATCAGAGCTTAGAACTAGTTTTTCGGGGGTTATAATTTCAATTTTAAATTTATCAGACACTATTTGCTATCTTTTTCCAATTTTTCTGCTTTTTCAACCACCTCTTCAATCCCCCCAACCATGTAGAAAGCCGCTTCAGGTAAGTGATCGTATTCACCTTTGCAAATGGCATCAAATCCTTTAATTGTTGAATCTAAATCTACTAACTTTCCAGGTGAGCCTGTAAATACTTCTGCAACAAAAAATGGCTGAGATAAAAATCTTTGTATCTTTCTTGCTCTTGCTACAGTTAATTTATCATCTTCCGATAATTCATCCATGCCCAAAATAGCTATAATGTCTTGTAAAGACTTATACGCTTGTAAAATTCTTTGAACATCTCTTGCAACTCTATAGTGTTCTTCTCCTACTATTCTTGGATCCAATATTCTGGAAGTTGAGTCCAGGGGATCAACGGCAGGATAAATTCCTATTTCTGCGATTTGTCTTGATAATACTGTTGTCGCATCTAAATGTGAAAAAGATGTTGCTGGCGCAGGGTCAGTTAAATCATCTGCGGGCACATAAATAGCTTGCACTGATGTAATTGAACCTTTGTCAGTTGATGTAATCCTCTCTTGAAGATTTCCCATGTCAGTAGCTAAAGTTGGTTGATAACCAACGGCTGAGGGAATTCTTCCCAGTAACGCTGATACTTCAGACCCTGCTTGAGTAAATCTAAATATATTATCAACAAAGAAAAGTACGTCTTGACCTTCTTTGTCTCTAAAATACTCAGCAACTGTTAATCCTGTAAGAGCAACACGAGCTCTAGCTCCTGGAGGTTCATTCATCTGACCATAAACCAATGCGGCTTTAGATCCTTTGCCATCAGTTTTGATCACGCCCGACTCGATCATTTCATGATAAAGATCATTACCTTCTCTAGTTCTTTCACCAACTCCTGCAAAAACTGAAAAGCCTCCATGAGCTTTTGCGATATTATTTATGAGTTCCATAATTGTAACTGTTTTTCCAACACCCGCTCCACCAAATAAACCAATTTTTCCACCTTTTGCATATGGAGCTAGTAAATCTATTACTTTTATTCCAGTAACAAGTTGTTCTGTTTCAGTGGCTTGATCAGTAAATTTTGGAGCGGGTCTGTGAATTGGCCATTTTTCTTTTGTTTTCACCTCTCCTTTTTCATCAATTGAATCTCCTACCACATTTATAATTCTACCCAAAGTTTCTGGTCCTACTGGAACACTAATTGGAGACTCTGTATTTATGACTTCATCTCCCCTTTTCAAACCTTCAGTAGCATCCATTGCTATAGTTCTCACATCATTCTCTCCAAGATGTTGTGCAACCTCAAGAATTAATTTATTTCCTGCATTGTTAGTTTCGAGTGCTGTATAAATTTCTGGTAAATCACCCTCAAAATTTACGTCAACTACAGCACCAATAATTTGTGTAATTTTTCCTTTTTTACTCATAATTATAAACTTTCTGCTCCTGATATAATTTCAATTAACTCTTTTGTAATTGAGGCTTGTCTACTACGATTATAATTAATTGTAAGCTTATCTACTAAGTCTCCAGCATTTCGAGTAGCATTATCCATCGCAGTCATTCTTGACCCTTGTTCGCTAGCAGCATTTTCTAAAAAAGCTTTAAAAACTTGAGTTGATATATTTTTAGGTAATAAATCTTCTAAAATCTCATCTTCATCTGGTTCAAATTCGTAAGCAATTAAGTTTTCTTCATTCTCTTTAATGGTATTTTTATCTGCCGGAATTATCTGTTGAGCTTGTGGTATTTGAGTAATAACATTTTTAAAATTGTTATAAAATAAAATACATTTATCAAACTCGCTTTTGTTAAATAAGTCTATAATTTCACCTCCGATTATTTCGGCTTCCTTAAACGTAATTTGTTTTTTTTCTTTGAAACTGAATTTTTTGATTACGTATTTTCCGTACTCTCTTTTGATTTGATCTAACCCTTTTGAGCCTACTGTAATTATTTTCAGTTTTTTTCCTTCATTGAGAATTTTTTTGAAATTTGCTTTAGCCAACTTACAAATATTTGAATTAAAACCACCACACAAACCTCTATCTGCGGTCAACACAACACATAAATTTACTTTATCTTCTCCAGTTCCAACAAGAAGTTTGGGGGCATTTTCTGGGTCATTAATTGTTTTGGTTAAGTTTAGGATAATGTTTTGCATTTTTTGACTATAAGGCCGACCTTTTTCTGCGTTTTCTTGTGCTTTTCTAAGTTTTGCTGCAGCTACCATTTTCATAGCTTTTGTAATTTTTTGCGTGGATTTTACACTCTTAATTCTTTTTTTTAAATCGTCTAGACTCGGCATTATTTTTTTTCCTTTTTATATGCAGCTATTATCTGAGATAACGTTTTTTCAGTATTTTCCTCAAGTTTTCCAGTGGATTGAATTGACTCGATTAATTCAGGTTTTTCTGATTTGATTTTTTCTATGATATCTTTTTCAAATTTTTTAATTTTACCTAATTCAACATCATCAAGGTAACCTTTTACACCTGTAAATACTGATATTACTTGCTCTGCCACTGTCATAGGAGAATATTGATCTTGTTTTAAAAGTTCAGTCAATTTTGCCCCTCGATTCAAAAGTTGTTGAGTTGAAGCATCTAAATCTGAGCCAAATTGAGCAAATGCAGCCATTTCTCTGTATTGCGCTAATTCTAATTTGATTGAGCCAGCTACTTTTTTCATTGCTTTAGTTTGCGCTGCCGAACCAACTCGAGAAACTGATAAACCAACATTTACCGCAGGTCTTATACCTTGATTAAATAATTCTGTTTCTAAAAATATCTGACCGTCTGTTATTGAAATTACGTTTGTAGGGATATAAGCTGATACGTCACCGGCCTGTGTCTCAATTATCGGAAGTGCTGTTAAAGAACCCCCTCCGCTTTTATCACTTAATTTAGCAGCCCTTTCTAATAATCTACTATGTAAATAAAATACATCTCCAGGATATGCTTCTCTACCTGGAGGTCTTCTTAGTAATAATGACATTTGTCTATATGCTACTGCTTGTTTAGATAAATCGTCGTAAACTATTAGAGCATGCATTCCATTATCTCTAAAATATTCACCTATTGTACATCCTGTATAAGGTGCTAAAAATTGTAATGGCGCAGAGTCAGAAGCCGTAGCGGCAACTATTGTAGTATATTCCAATGCACCTGCTTCTTGTAAGGTTTTTGATATTTGCGCTACTGTTGAACGTTTCTGTCCTACTGCAACATAAACACAATATAGTTTTTTCTTCTCATCCGATGACTCATTGATTTTTTTTTGATTAATAATAGCATCTATTGCAACAGCTGTTTTACCTGTTTGTCTATCCCCAATAATTAATTCACGTTGTCCTCTTCCAATAGGAATAAGTGAGTCTATAGATTTTAATCCTGTTTGCATTGGCTCATTAACTGATTGTCTTGGAATAATACCTGGTGCCTTTACCTCTACACGCTTCCTATTTTTTGCTGAGAGTGAACCCTTTCCATCGATTGGATTTCCTAAACCATCAACTACTCTACCCAAAAGTTCTTTACCAACTGGTACATCTACTATAGCGTTTGTCCTTTTAACTGTGTCTCCTTCCTTAATGCTACGATCATCTCCGAAAATTACGACACCGACATTATCATTTTCCAAATTTAGAGCCATACCTTTAGATCCATCTTCAAACTCAACCATTTCACCTGCTTGAACATTATCTAATCCATACACCCTGGCAATACCGTCCCCAACTGAAAGAACTTTGCCAATTTCTGAGACCTCGGCCTTTTCTCCAAAGTTTTTTATTTGATCTTTAAGAAGTTTTGTTATTTCTGAAGGATTTATTGTCATTTTAATTTTCTAACATTGCTTGTTTATATTTTTTTAATTTATTTTTTACCGATGTATCGATCATGTAACTTCCTAATTGAAGTTTTATACCCCCAATTAATTCTTTATCTACTTTAAAATTAAACTTTATTTTAGAACCAATTAATTTTGACAAATCTTTACTAATTTCTTCTAGTTCATTATGCGAAAGCTCTTTTGATGAAACTAAAGATGCTTTAATTTCACCTCTTTTTTTTGAACACAATCTTAAAAAACTTTCAAAAATTTTCTTAACAAAAAATATTCTTCTTTTCTCAATCAATAAAAAAAAAAAAGTTTTTAAGGTTTTTAGAAAAACCAAATTTTTCAGCTAGCAGGTCAACAACTTTGTTCTGAGTAGTTATACTGTGTGTAGGGTTTTGTATAAACTCTTTTATTTCTGAATTTGAATTAAAAAAATTCGTAAAATTTTGAATATCTGCTTCAACTTTGTTTAACTCGTCGTCAGCTTTTACTACTTCAAACAGAGCACGTGAATACCTTTCGGAAGTTTCTGTAGAAAAAGATTTGTTTGTGCTCATTTTTACTTTTTAGAAATAACTGTGAAATTCTGATGAGGTCGTACCATAAGAGTATAAGTTGATCAAGTTGCCAATTTAAAATTTACGCAAAATTGACAGGGTCAACATCAACCGTAAGTTTAATTTTAGATGATATTTTGAGCCGATCTAGAACAAATCTAATTTTTTTTTGCATTAAAGTGTGTTTACTTAGTCTAATCAATAGCCTTGAACGAAAATTTTTTTTGATCTTTAAAAGGGGCGAGTCTACCGGTCCTAAAATTTCAAGATTATCAATTTGTTTAAGTTTCAATTTTATTTCTTTGGCTCCTCTGAAACTCAAACTATGATTTTTTGAAGATACGATTATAGATATCAACCTAGTGAAAGGAGGTAAATTATTTTTTTTTCTAATAGATAGTTCATTAAATAAAAGTTCTTCTGATTTATTTTGGATCAATTCATTAAGTGTTACATCTTGAGGAGATAAAGTTTGATAAATAATTAAAGACTCAGAACTAAATCTACCAGCTCGTCCACTCAATTGATGATACAATTGAATATTCTTTTCAGTTGTTCTTAAATCAAAACCTCTTCCTGAAAAATCAGCATCTATTACAACGATACAATTAAGTTTAGGAAAATTAAAACCCTTAGATATCATTTGTGTTCCAATTAAAATATCAATTTTATTTTCTTCTATTCTTTTGAAAAAATTCTTTGTATCTTCCTTTTTTTTCATATAATCACTTGAAAATATATTAACTGTTTTATTTGGAAATATTTTTTTAACTTCTTCAAATATTTTTTCAACTCCTGGACCGTACATTATGAAATCACAAAATTTTTTTATTTTACATTTTGATTTAATCTTTTTTTCTAGCAAACAATGGTGACAAATTGCTTTGTTTTTGATTTTATGAAACGTTAAGTACATTGAGCAATTAGGACAAAGGTGTTTATAACCACAATTTTTACATATTAAATATGGTGCATATCCTCTTCTATTGATGAAAAATAAAACTTGTTCTTTCTTTTCTAAATATTTCTTTACTTCAACAATAGTGTCAATTGCAATATATTTATCCTTAATTTTATTTAAATTTAAATTCACAATTTTAGTTTTTGGTAGTGGATAGTTTTCAAATCTTTTGGTAATTCTGAAATGTCTATACTTTTTATTTCTAATATTATTATAAGTTTCAATAGATGGTACTGAAGATACTAAATGAATTGGAATTTTTTCAAAATTTGCTCTGGATATCGCCATATCTCTGGCGTTATAGATAACTCCTTCGTCTTGTTTATATGAACTATCATGCTCTTCATCAACAATAATTATTCCAAGTTTTTTAAAAGGTAGCAATAAAGCTGATCTAGCACCTACAACTATTTTTATGTCGTTATTTATTACCCCCTTCCATATTATTCTTTTATTTTTAGGAGTTATTTTTGAATGCCACACCGCTGGTTCAAAACCAAAAAAATTTTCAAATCTAGACTTAAAATCATTCGTCAAAAAAATCTCAGGTAAAAGAACTAATGCTTGTTTGTTTTTTTTAATAATTTTTTTTAGTCGTTCAAAATAAACAATTGTTTTACCGGAGCCTGTTGTACCCTGTAAGACAGTAACATCAAATTTATTATCAATTTTTTCGAGAAATTTAAGCGCTAATAATTGTTCTTCATTAAGTTTATATTCAATTAATTTTGTTTTTTTAATTTTTGTAAAATCATCCTTTTTTTTTACAAAATTTATATTAGCACCAATAGCCATTTTTAATACAAGTCCAATTGGAACCAAGTTATAAGTTGAAAACCATTCTATAAAATTCATTAATTTTTGATCTATTTTGTAATTTGTTTTTTTGCTGATATCTTTTATTTTAATATTTTTTGGTTCCGCATAATTATTTTTCCAAATAACCCCTATTTCTTTTTTAGATCCAAAAGGAACTTCTACTAAATTTCCAACTTCAACTTTAGTATTGCAATTATATGTGAATGGAAAATTAAAAATTTTTGGCAACAAAACTTGTGCTTTCATATAACAATAGTATTAGAAATATTTTTAATTAAAAATGAATTGGTCTTTTATCAACAGCTAATGCGGCCTCTTTTATTGCTTCCGTGTGAGTTGGATGTGCGTGGCAAGTTCTAGCTATATCCTCAGCGCTTGCACCAAATTCCATAGCTAATGCCATTTCAGCAATCATATCTCCGCAGTGTGGGCCAATAATATGCACACCTAAAACTTTATCTGTTTCTTTATCAGCTAAAATTTTCACAAATCCATCTGTTTCATTATTAACTTTTGCTCTTGAATTAGCTATGAAAGGAAATTTACCAACTTTATAAGCTATATTATTCATCTTTAAAACTTCCTCTGTTTTTCCTACAGCTGCAACCTCTGGCGTGGTATAAATAACTCCAGGGATTATATCATAATTAACATGTCCGGCTTGCCCTGCAATTATTTCTGCAACTGCGATTCCTTCCTCTTCTGCTTTATGTGCCAACATTGGACCTTTGATAACATCGCCAATTGCATAAATATTTTTGATAGATGTCTGTAGTTTTGAATTTACTTCAATTCGCCCTTTTTCATCTTTTTTTATTCCTATTTTTGAAAGGTTCAATCCCTCTGTATAAGGTTTTCTACCGACTGAAACTAGAACTT
>MDSV01019013.1_pt1 | contig 16586 bp, 16 predicted proteins | sample 810851 | NCBI WGS metagenome assembly MDSV01 (sample SAMN05326640, study PRJNA326480) | marine metagenome | isolation source: seawater | place: Atlantic Ocean: North East | collected 2012 | reverse complement strand
ATGCCAAAAAAAAACCATCACGCTAAAGCAAGTGATGGTTACTGATCGCTTTAGCTATTTTACGCCTGCAAGCTGATTTCAAATTAGGCGTAGGTATATTCAAACATTGACGTCACATAGTGTCAACACTTTTTTTAAATGGATGTTTTATATTAGTTAAAAATTTAAGCTCCATGTTTCTATTTTCTAGCCCCATTACCATTCTTTCTTTTTCTGTAGCTTCTTTGTATGACAGAAAAACTTTATCCCAAATAGTGAATATGCTTGCATAGTTTGCTTCTCGCGATTCTTTCGTGCGAGTGTGATGATTCGTATGATATCTAGGTGTAACAATAATACGTGACAGCAAAGACTCTGTATGATTTGTTAATTTTATATTACTATGATGAAATTGAATCGATAGTACTAATAGTAATTCATAAAATAGAAATTCAGAGATAGTAATCCCAAACACATATATAATTACTGCTTTATATAACGTAGATAAAAAAAGTTCTCCAATATGAAACCTTAGAGAAGTCCCGACATCCATATGAGTGTCAACATGATGTACATAATGGAACTTCCATAAGAATTGATTAGTATGATTAAATCTATGCCACCAATACAATGCTATATCGAGTATAAGAAAGCTCAATATAAATTTTAAAGCACCCAGATCGTATAATATTCCTCCTTGGTTCTCTGTTACTAATAGTAAAACAGGCATAAGTATGAATAGCATAGGTATCCTCATAAGCACTGTGTTAAAAATTGCAAAGACAGTATGAAAAATTATCCGTTTATACCTTTGTGTGGTCCAAATTCTATTTGGATAAATTGTTTCCAAGATAAGGAAAATAAGAAATCCAAAAATAAAAAAAGATAACTTTAAAGTTGATAGGGTTTCTATTGTCATAGGTCATTATATCATTTTACCAACATATTCTGCTATACTAAATGAATGACATCAAATGAGAGACATAGACTCAGCCTAATAATTGCGACTTTGGGCCCATCAACAGATAATGAAAAAGAATTGATAACCATGTTGATGGCAGGGATCGCAAGACAATGGACTGATGGCGTAGATATAGCTAGAGTGCTTCATAGCGACGGAGACGAAGTTGCAAAAAATAGAATTGGAGTATTTAGAGAACAATCAAAAAAAAGAAATTTATCTACTTCAATTTATTTGGATACTGATGGTTCCGATATGGATGAGTATATTGCATTTGGAAATGAAATTTCACCCGAGATAATGTCATTTGACATATCTAATGGACTAGATTTTTTTAAATCCATTAAAAGCAAACTAGGTAAGAATATAAAAACATGTGTCAGAATAAAACATGGTACTAGTACAGAGGATTTAGATGAATTTTTTAGGGAATGTGATTATTCAATGATTGAATTGGACTCAAAAGTTATTCATGACGATAAAATTGTCGCTAGATCAAAAGAAAATTCATGTGAACCAATATACCTAGCTCTGATGCCTACCCTCATGAAAGGACAGGTGCAATCAAGGGAAGAAAATTTTGAAATAGGTCACACGTTGGAGGAGGGTTTTGACCTAATAGCTCTTTACCAAGAGACAGCGCACGGGCCTTATGCAGCAAGATCTGTTAAATGTATAGATGAGATAAGCGTTGAATCTGAAAAACTGAGAGTGAACCCATTTCAAGATGCATTAGATAAGTTTTTCTCATTCTTTAAAAGGAAATAATTACCCTGGTGGCCAGCCTAAAGTCCTATTAGCAAGTATATGTACATGTAAATGAAAAACTGTTTGTCCTGCTTCACTCCCATTATTTATAACTAATCGGTAATCTTTAATATCCATCTTCATCATTTGATTTCTGATTGAAATCATAATGTGTCCTATGATGTCTTTATCATCATCATCTAAATCTGATACTCCTTTAATCATTTTTTTTGGTATTGCTAAGAAATGAACTGGCGCCTGTGGACTAATATCCTCAATAATAATGCATAATTCATCTTCATAAATAAGATTCGCTGGTATTTCTTTATCAATTATTTGTTCAAATATGGTTTTGTTATTCATTTTGGTGGTTGATATGGATTCTGCATAAACTGAGTCTTATATTTTTCTAATTCTGTATGGGGCATAGGAGCATTACTATCTTGAACATCAATATTTTTATTTTTTGCGATTTCTTTAAGAAGCCTATTGTTTTCTTTTTGTAACTTGATAAGTTTTTTCATAAAAACTAATCCGTTTACAAGAGTCAAAACAATCATGATAAATAATAATAGTGCAATTAATTTCATGTCAACTCTTTGAGTTTAGTTAAAACCTCATCCACGTGCCCCTTTACTTTGACAGCTCTCCAGCAGTGAAGAATTTTTCCAGTCTCATCTATAATAAATGTTGATCTGTCTACACCCATATACTTTCTACCATAAAGACTTTTCTCTTTTATAACATCCAATGCTTTACATAATTTTTCTTCGGTATCTGAAATCAGTGGAAATTTAAAGCTATATTTGTCTATAAACTTTTCATGTGAACTAATCTTATCTCTTGATACACCTACCACATTTGCTTTAAGCCTTTTGATTTTTGAGAGACTCTCATTAAATTCTATACTTTCGGTTGTACATCCAGGAGTCATATCTTTTGGATAAAAATATAAGACTAATCTTTTATCCAGAAAATCATATAATTTTTTTCTCTTTCTATCTGTACAGTCAATAATCATATCCTTAATTTTTGTATTTATTTTTCCATTTGCCATATTATTTTCCTTTGTTCAGTTCTCTAGCTTTTTCAACTAACATAACAGGTATCCCATCTATAACAGGATAAGCTAAATTGGATTCTCTGCATATCAGCTCATTACTTTTTTCATTATATTCTAAAATGCCACCAGATTTAGGACAAATTAGAATACTTAAAAGATCTTTATTCATAATCAAAAATATATTTCATATTAGATAAATATCAAGTGAAAAAAATATATTAGTATGCAATAATTCAGACCAATGAGGATTTACACAATATTATTTCTCTTAATGTTCAGTACTACATCCATGGCTTTCATGAGTGGGATAGATCCGAGCAGAGATACACAAGGCGAACTTGATATCATTGGCGCAACAATACCTTTAGCTCCTTCGAATGCTGCTGTGAATGCTGGATATGTTAAATTTACTAACACCTCTAATAAAGATGTGGAATTTCATCGTTTTACAAGTCCTGTATACGATAGTGTTGAGATGCACATAACAGAGAATAAATCTGGTTCTGCAAAAATGAAACAAATTAAAAAGCTTCTCGTACCAGCAAACTCTAGTATTGAATTAAAACCTGGAGGAGCACATCTTATGCTCATAGGACCTCGCCGCGATGTAAAAACTGGCGAAAAAGTCCTAATGATAGCTCAAGATTCTTTGGAAAGAAGATTCATGCTTACGTTTACAGTTGTTGACTTAAGGCAAGACAATGCTCAAAAGAGTCATGAGCATGACCATAGTCACCACAATCACTAAAATAAAGCTTTTTTCTGATCACCTCTATATCCAACGCCTAGTTCTATTAATGTATACGATATATGAGCTACCAAATTTATTTGTAAGGTACTTCTCTTCTTTTTTAACAACAAAATAGTGTAGGAGAATTAATGTTACAAACGACATCAAGCTTATATGGATAAAACTTAGTATAGCACCAACACCAAATTGAAAAAGTACTAGTGCCAAGTACATTGGATTACGAATAAACTTAAATATCCCTGTTGTTATGAGTACATTTGATTTAGTTGTAGGGTTTGGATCCTCATGGTTTTTATGAAAAGAGTTTACAGAATAGTAAATTAACATAAATGATATCAAAACAAATATTGTGCCAATTTCTGGGGACCTCAAGTGATTGAGAAATTCCGGAAGTTTGTATAACTGCATAATATATAAATTATAGATTCCTATAAGAAAACCAACATTTAAAGATAAAAGCATAATAAGTGGGGGGAAAGATGGAATATCAGGAAAATCAGAATTATTTTTTGGGAATAACAATATATGTATATAAATTATAAATATCAATGCAGAAATAAATGCATATATGCCTTTATAGTATGCATATTCAATCTGAATCTGCTGATCACCTAAATACCAACTAAAAAAAACATAGTAATGATATATAAAATTTAATAACAATATATATGAACTATATCTGACAAACATAGTTACTTATTAGTAGATAATCATTCACAGTTAAGTTTTCAGCTCGCAATTTTGAATTAATATCAAGATTTCTATAATCATTATCAGTCAAATATTTATTAAGAGATTTTCTAATCATTTTCCTTCGTCCTTCGAATGATTCTTTGACGATATTATAGAATATTTCTTCATGTTTATCATTTTTGAAAACTGATTTTCTAGGCACTAAGCGTATAAAAGATGATTTTACTTTTGGCTTTGGCATGAATACACTCTCAGAAATATTGAATAACTTTTCAGTATCAAAATATACTTGCGTCATCACGCTAAGTCGCCCGTATATTTTGGTATTAGGTCTAGAAACTATTCTGTCTACCACTTCTTTCTGCAACATAAAATGCATATCAATGACATTATTGACCTTACACATTTTAAATATTATTTCAGTTGATATATTATACGGAAGATTTCCTATAACTCGAAATGGGAATTTTAAAAACGAGAAGTCAAACTTTAATATATCCCGATTTATAACTTTGCTGTTAACATATCCATTCATAACAAAATCTAGATCATTAATTAAGCTCTCATCTTTTTCTACTAAATATATTTTTTTTACTACAGGTAGTAGTAATTTAGTCAAAGCTCCATCACCAGGACCTATTTCAACTACTATATCTTTTTTATTCGGAGAAATACTTTTAATTAACTTGTTGATAGTATTTTGATCAACTAAAAAGTGTTGACCTAATTTCTTTTTAAGATGCACTTTTAGAAATATCTCTTGCCACTTTTAGAGCTTGAACAAAACTTGATATATCAACAGACCCTTTTCCTACAAGATCTGTTGCTGTTCCATGATCAACTGAAACTCTAATTATCGGAAGACCTAGTGTAATATTTGTTGTCTTACTAAAATCATCATATTTTATAACAGGTAAACCTTGATCATGATACATCGTATGTATGACATCATATATTTTTATATTTTTGTTTATGAATGCTGTATCAGCTGGAACAGGCCCATCTATATCAATGCCTAATTTCTTTAAAGATTTAATAGCAGGTTCTATTGTAGTAATTTCCTCATCTCCTAATATTCCATCCTCTCCTGCATGAGGGTTCAGGCCACAAACGAGTATCTTTGGTTTCTTGAGTCCAAATTTATTTATTAGATCATTATTGATAATTTTAATTTTTTCTATAATACTTTTCTTTGTAATTTGTCGAGACACTCTATGTAAAGGTACATGTATTGTTTGCAAAGTTACTTTTAAATTATCATTCATAAGCATCATAATTGATTTCGATTTACACAATTTTGCAAGAAACTCTGTATGACCAGATATTTTGAATCCTCCTTGGTTTAGAATAGACTTTGATATCGGTCCAGTCACCATGGCACTAAAATATTTATCTATACATCCTTTTGCCGCAGTTTCAATCGTATTAATTACAAAAGATGCGTTATCAGGATTCATATATCCTGGCTTATTCTTCTTATTCAATTTTATTGGAAAAACATTTATTATATTAGTACCGCTTTTGGGAATGGCATCTATACTTTTAAGTTCATAAATAGATAACTTTATTTTCAGCTTCTTAGCACTTTGAATTAATAACTTAGGATCAGTGATTACAATGTGAGATTTATTTATATACTTCTGTGCCATCATCACACATATATCTGGACCAATACCACCTGGGTCACCAAGCGTGATTGCTATTCTATTATTCATTCAACTATTTCGATATAAGCTTGATCTTTCAATTTGGCTAACCACTCTTTTTTTGCAACTTCTACCTTTCTTTCTTTTAAAATTGATATAGCCTTTCTTTTATTTATATCATCAGTGATATTTTTAACCCTTTTATCTTCAAGATATAGAATATGCCAACCAAATTGAGTTTTGAATGGCTCGCTTATGTCTCCTATCTTAGTATTCACCATCACTCTTCTAAACTCTGGTACAACAAGATTCTTTTCAATCCATCCTAATGAACCACCTTTTATAGCTGATGCTTTATCTAGTGAATGTTGTTCTGCATATTTTGAGAAGTTGTTATCTTTCATTGCTTTACTCTTAATATTATAAAACTTCTCTTTCAATGTATCGATATTATCCATAGGGTTAGTCTTCATTAAAATATGACTAACTTTATATTCTTCACTGAGTAGTGCACTATCCAATATTTTAAGCAAAACATATCCTTTACCTGTTTTGAAGATTTCACTGTATTTATTCTGATCAAGGATTTTAAGATTATTTTGATATATATCAGGCAGGTTTTCGTAATACGTATCTTTTATATCAGTTACTTCTATTTCTATATCAGGATATCTATTTTTAGTATCTTCAAGACCATTCTTTTTAATATTATTTACAAAGATAACTACTTTAGAAAAATCCAGAGCCTTCGACTCATCTGCCAGAAGAAATTCTCTGACATTAATTTTATTATTTACTCTTAATTTATGATTATTCTTTAGATAACTTTGTATTTCCTCTTCTGAAACATATGCTCTACTAGTAAACTGAGTCCTAAATAATTCTTGGATTTGAATCTGTTTTCTAACTTTGTTCAAATACTTTATATAATTAATATTTTGAGCTTCAACTGCTTCTTTTAGTTGAATAATTGTGAGATTTTGATTCTTCGCAATACTTTCAATTTGCCTTTGTAAATCTATATCAGATATACGTATTCCAAGTCTATCCGCAGCTTGCTCTAATAAAGAGTCCTCTATGAGCTTATTTAAAATCTCATTTTTCAACTTCGTAGACTCCAATCTGTTCATATTATCTAGATTAATTCTAGCTAGTTCATTATTTAATTCTGAACTAAGTATTACGTTGTCATTCACTATTGCAATAACATTGTCCTGTAATGCATTGGTGGTATTAATTGAAAATAAAGTAAATATTAAAATAATAATTTTTATTCTATTCATAATTAACCTTATCTTTATATCCAGGGATACCTTTTCTCAGGAGTTCAGAAGTTTTATTATTAGTTGTTGTGAGACCCTTAGGTAGAAATTCTACATACCAAATATTATCTTTTTCAGTGCCAGTCCAATAGTTTCTCACAACTAGTTTTAATGCATAACAGCAACTATCTAATTCCATTCCAAACATTGTATCAATCATGTCCTCTACATTACTTCTGCTGTTTGAAAAAGAATAATTATATTTACCAACAATTGAAATATTTTTATTGAATGAATAGACTCCTGATAGATCAATTTCTTCCTCTTCTCCTCTATTAAATCGATAATCGGCATTAAATAATTTATTTCTAGATCCTGTGCTTGCATCATAACGATACCTCGCAGTATTTCGCACTCCATGACCAGCATGTGGATTGAATACTGCTCCTAGTGCTAACGAACTGTAGTCAGATATTTTTGTATTCATTAACCCAATTATATTTGAAGCATCAGAATGAGATTTTTCATTATCTGTCAAATGAACATCACGGTCTTCAAAATATATAATCTGACCTATTGTACCACTAAACAATTCTTCACCTGATTGATCATCTATAATCCTATGAGTTAATGCTAAAGTCATTTGCTTTGCATCATTGATCCTATCCTCGCCATAAAACTTATTTTCTGAAAATAAAGAATACTTCAACTCCTTCATGCCACTATCGAATATTGGATTGCCATCTTGGTCACCCACTGGTATATATAAAAGATATGCCTCAGGTTCTAGAGTATATAAGTTGCTACCAACAAATTTTTCAAAATATAATTTCCCTCTTAAGCTGACAATCGGCGTAGACTTTGATTTTTCATTGGATGAATTATTTCTAAGATTATAATCAATGTACCTGATTCCAAACTTCGGAGTGAAATCCCAACTATCTGAACTCATCGGCATCTCAATACTCGGATAAGCTAAGTATCTTGTACCTTCGACTTGCCCATTGTCTTTATGTTCAAATTTATCAATGCTAGTTTTCAAATTATATTTAATGGAACTAAACTGGTTTGAATTACTGAAATTTAATTTTACTGATGGACTTGTTTTATATTGGTTACTTACTCCAGGTTGAGATGGTTGATAAGAAAGGGACGAAAAATCATAATCAAGTACCACTCCACCTTTGTAGAACTTCTCGCCGTAGACTCTTATATCTCTTTTAACACTAGATTGACTTGCAGTACTCAAAGAGTTTCCGAAATCATCGAAATATGATAAATCAGATACACGGCTATATGAAATGGAACTATACATTGTCGTTCCAATACGATCAGTGCCAATATAATTTGTGCTATCTAATAGTTGTCGTTCATCATTGAATGAATATAAGTAGCGGTCTTCGTTATATTTGTCATCACTATTCAAATATGTAAAGTTTAATAATGTAGAATTATTTTTACCAAGATATCTGAATTCATTATCGAGGAGGATGCCCCTGCTACTTAAAGATTTAATCTCAACAGTAGCATCATAGTTATCAGCTAGATTAAAATAATAGGGTAATGAAAGAGAGGTTCCACTGTTACCAGCAGAACCAAAAGATGGTGTCAATAATCCAGATTGTCTTTTATCAGAAAGAGGAAAACTCATGAAAGGGCTGTAAAAGACAGGAACATTCTTATATTTAAGCAACATATTATATGCATGTCCTCTGTCTAACTTCTTAAAAAGTTCAGTAGTTGTTGAAGAAAGCTCCCAATCCGGATCATTCAGACTACATGCAGTATATGTTCCATTTTTTAAAACTGTATCTTTATTATCTTTTATAAATATTTCATCTGCTGTCCCTGAGGCGCTTTTATCAGTTAGAAAATATTTTGCTTTTGAAAAATTAACTTCACTTAAACTATTTTCATATCTGGCGTTTTTTGAATATATTGAAATATCTGGTGAAAAGTATTTTACATTTCCAGATGCTAATAAATCTTTATTATCAGTATCGTAAATTATAGTATCTGCTTTCAAGCTATCATTTTCTCTTTCCGCTTCAGCACCGCCTTCTGCAACAAATTGTGTTTCATTTTGACTTTGATTATCAGCCCTTATTTCAAGTGTAGTTTCATCTGCATTTATTAATGTTTTTACGTCTGCAAATGTTTCAAATTCATTTACATTGCAGACATCAATATTTTTATTTGAAAATTTACTATCTTCCAAACTAACAATTATTGGTTTGTATTTTTCTGTAGTGGGTTTATCTACGGTTATGATGGGGGCACTTTTTACATTAAACTCTATGGATTCTTCTGATCCTAATAATTTAAATAATTTATTGTTTATCAAAACTTTGTGTACTTTTTCATTTTTAAAGTGGATAGATAATTTTTTTGGTTGTTTATTTAGATTATTATAGTATAGATAGTTCCATTGGTTTTCCATGAACGGGTTTGTTACAGATGGATTTCCAAGGAGATAAATTACTTGTTCTTTAGATAACCCAAGATCAAGTCTTTGAAACTTTTCAAAATTTATCAATCGTCCCTGATCCAAAGGAATAATGTATGGCTTTATGCCATTCTCGGCAAGTTTATTTTCAACAGTTGTTGAGAGATTATCAATGAAATCTGTAATACCTGAGCTGGCATTTTGTGATGCTAGCACAAACATTATTATGACAATTTTTTTGATGCTGCTTATCTGATTCATTGGGATAAATTATAGCATTTTCACATAGTTTCAGTCATGTAATCAATTTTTTATAATAGAGACTATCTCTTCTGTTAATCTTTCTGGACCATCTTCGCCACCAACTATTCTATGCAATATTCCTTTCTTTTGATAAAAATCGATTATGGGTTCTGTTTGTTCTGAATATACTTTCAAACGATTTGTAACTGTTTCCTCATTATCATCAGCTCTTTTTACATACACACCCTCACCACATACATCACCCTCTCTAAAGTCAGAAAAATACTCATTTTCTATTTTGCCGCAAGTGTCACAAGTTATTCTTCCTACACATCTCTTTATAATTAAATCCGTCGGCACATCTATCAAGAAAACATATTCGATTGATACATTCAAATCATTTAGCAATATATCAAGACTAGATGCTTGAGATAGGTTTCTTGGGAAACCATCTAGAATAAAACCTTTTTTGCAATCATCTGAGGTAATTTTTTTCGATACAAGTTTAAGAACTACATCATCACTTACAAATTTTCCAGAAGACATAATTTTTTTTAGATCTTCCCCCAAATCTGAACCAGATGCTGTTTCAGCTCTTAGCAGATCACCTGTTGATATTTGAGGAATGTTAAATTCAGACTCAATTTTTTTTGACTGAGTTCCCTTTCCTGAACCTGGCGCACCTAGAAAAAGCACATTCATTTATATTCTCCTTTATTGATTATAGTAACGGCGCTATGACAAGACTTACTATTGCCATAACATTGATTAGTATGTTCATTGATGGCCCGGAAGTATCTTTTAATGGATCACCTACAGTATCTCCTACAACAGCAGCTTTATGTGCATCAGACCCTTTACCTCCGTGGTTTCCCTTTTCAACATATTTTTTAGCATTATCCCAAGCTCCACCAGCATTAGACATCGTAAGTGCTAATAGAATACAACTTACAAGTCCTCCACCAAGAAGACCACCTAACATTTCAGGTCCGAAGAGCAGCCCAACTGTGACTGGCGAGAAAACTGCAATAGCACCTGGCAGAACCATTTTTTTCAATGCCGCTTCAGTGGCTATCTCAACACATTTTTGATTGTCTGGCTTTCCAGTACCTTCCATTAAACCTGGAATTTCTCTGAACTGTCTTCTTATCTCATTAATCATACTATATGCTGCATCGCCTACAGCAGTAATGGTAAGTGATGCAACAAGAAAAGGAATCATACCTCCAATAAATAAGCCTATAAGAACATTTGTATCGGTAAGCAAAAGCTGTATCGGTTCACTACCTTTAAGCATATGGCTATGATTTACTTCTTGAACAAAGGCAGTAATTATCGCTAGTGCAGCTAATGCAGCAGCTCCAATAGCAAAACCTTTTCCTATTGCAGCTGTTGTATTTCCTACCTCATCTAGACTATCTGTAATCTTTCTAGTTTCTGGGCCTAGTGAACCCATTTCAGCAATACCACCAGCATTGTCAGCAATGGGACCATAGGCATCAATTGCCATAGTTATCCCAACTGTAGCTAGCATGCCTACAGCAGCAATACCTACTCCATATAGCCCTGCAAAATAGTTTGATAAGAATATTATAACTACTAGGGTTAGAATTGGAATTACCACGGACTGAAGGCCTATTGACAGGCCTGTGGTAATTACAGTTGCCGAACCTGTTTGCCCTTGGGCTGCTATTTTTCTTACTGGTGCACCACCGGTATAGTATTCTGTTACAAGCCCTATAATGATTCCTCCAATTGTACCTGAGAGTACTGCAAACCATGCATTTTCTGTGACTCCTAGATGAATTATTAAAAAATAAGCGAGTATTATAAAAGAAATAGCTGCTGCAAAAGTTCCACCTCTAAGTGAATTAGCAATATTTGTCTCATCGCTACCACTTCTGCTAGCTAGAATCTTTATGATTGAGATGCCAATTATGGAACATATTAAACCAAGTGAAGCAAGAGATAACGGCAAGAACATGAGTGTTTCTCTTGTTCCAAGATGAATCAAATCTGATTGCATCATTGTTGATGCTATAGCAATCGTTGCAATAATAGCACCACAATATGATTCAAAAATATCGGAACCCATACCGGCTACATCTCCAACATTATCTCCAACATTGTCTGCAATAACTCCAGGGTTTCTTGGATCATCTTCGGGAATATCTTTCTCGACTTTGCCAACTAAATCAGCACCAACGTCTGCAGACTTAGTAAATATACCACCTCCAACTCTTGAGAATAAGGCAACAGTAGATGCTCCCATACCAAAGCCATGAATGGTAGATACGGTTTCTGAATCTGAGCCATATAGAATATATAAAAGGCCAAGGCCAAGCAATCCCATTGCAGCAACTGTCAACCCCATTATAGACCCACCAAAAAAAGCTACCGATAAACTATCACTTACACCAGAATTTTGTGCTGCAGTTGCAGTTCTAACATTTGCTTTAGTAGCTGTGTACATACCTATAAAACCTGTGATGGAGGATGTAACTGCTCCTACAATAAATGCAACCGTACTACTAAAACCTAAACCTACATAAATACCGAAAACAAGTATCAAAGAGAATACAAATAAAATTGAATACTCTTTTTTCATAAACGCCATTGCACCTAAATGAATTTCGTCAGAAATATCTGTTAATTTTTTATCACCCGCAGGATAGCTTTTTACAACTTTATATAGCAAATATGCGGTGAAAAGCCCTAAGAAGCCGAGTAAAATAGGTATTAAGTTCATATATAATCACCATTTATTTATTTTTAGTTTTTCTTTTTATAATCTTACTTATAATACAGATATGGCAAATAAGTATCGAGATGAGACTATCAGAAAAAAGCTTAGGTTTGAAGAAAAAACTGGTTGGGAAGACATTAACGACCCGATGCAGGATAGAGCTGCACATAAACTTAGAGCTTTATTAGCGATCGCGATTGTATTTTTAATATCAACATTCTACCTAAACCATATATATAATATTCAAATTACAGATCATCAGCTTTATACGATGAAATCTGAAGATAACAGAATAAGGATAAGGCCAATAGAACCTATTAGAGGAAATATTTATGATAGGAATGGAATTATCTTAGCAGAGAGCTACGATACCTTTGATATCGTTGCTAAAAAGGAAAATATTTTATCCAAAGATGAATTTATTTCAAATGCTAGTAAAGTTTTTGAATTTGACAAAGATAAACAAAAAGAGATTAATTTACAATTCAATAATAAAAAACTCAAAGAGATTACTTTAAAGAAAAATACAACAATAGAAGAATTCACCAAACTCTCGGTGGATCAATATCTTCTTCCAGAAATGGAACTTATTATCAATTCTAATCGAAGATATATTTATCCAGAAGCCACTTCGCACTTACTTGGTTACACGGGAAAGTTATCACAGAGCGATTTTGATTCAGTTGTTGATATAAAAGATGGTATGACACATGTTGGTAAGATAGGCGTTGAGCGGTTTTATCAAAATCTTCTTTCAGGATCTCCTGGTTATGAAAAACTTGAGACAGATGCAAGTAATGAAATAATAAGAGTTCTTGAAAAGAAATCTGCACTTAGAGGCCAAGATATTTATTTAACAATTGACTTAAAACTTCAAAATTATTCTTACGACTTACTAAAAGACAAGGAAGGATCAATTATTGTTATGAATCCTCATAATGGAGATATATTATCTTTCGTCAGTCACCCTGGCTACGATAATAATTTATTTGCTCAAGGTATTACATCAAAAGATTATAAAATGCTTCTTGAAGATAAAGCAAAACCCCTTTTCAATAGAGTACTTTTTGGTCAGTATCCTCCGGGATCTATAATTAAACCGTTTTTTGGAATCATTGCACTTGAAGAGGGTGTTATTGATAAAACAAAAGTTTTTGCTTGTACCGGAGCTTATAAGTTGGAAAATTATAAAAGACCTTTCAAGTGTTGGAAAAAGGATGGACACATGGATGTCAATCTATCATCAGCCGTTGCGTCTTCGTGTGATGTATTTTTCTACCGACTTGCAGAGACATCTGGTATTGACCTTATGCATGATAAGCTAAAAAAATTTGGATTTGGCGAAAAAACGTTTATTGATTTATATGGAGAAAAAAAAGGCTTGCTTCCATCACGTGAATGGAAAAATCATTCTAGACAAGCTCCCTGGTACCCAGGCGAGACCCTTAATGTTGGGATTGGCCAAGGCTATTTTCTTGCAACACCACTTCAATTAGCAAATGCAACAACCTTGTTGGCAAGTGGGGGTGAGAGTGTTACACCTCATTTATTTTTAAAAAGTATCGATAATGATATAGAGCAAACTTACAATTATAATGAGAATAAGAATACGATTAACATTGATACTGATAGCCTGCATATTGTTAATGAAGCCATGTGGCGAGTAATATATGACAATGATTTGGGAACTGCTTCACACCTAAAAAAAATAAATGGTATTGAGTTTGCGGGTAAGACTGGTACTGCCCAAGTATATAACCTTGATAAAGGTAAAACAGGAACAAAATCCTTACAAGACCATGCGCTTTTTGTCAGTTTTGCTCCTTTTGAGAGCCCAGAAATTGTAGTAGCTGTCATAGTGGATAATGGGGGAAGTGGCTCGGCAGTTGCTGCTCCTATTGCAAGAGACATAATCAATTTCTATTTCAAAAATAATAAAACAAAGGTTGCTATCAAATGAGTTATTCAGATATTCAATTCAATGGACTTTCAGCATTATTCAAAATTGACCTTAAATTATTTGTACTCGTTATGCTAATAGTCTTCATAGGGTTAGCAACACTATTTAGTGTTTCAGGAGGGGACATTAATTTAATAATGAAACAGTCGATAAGAATAACTATCGGATTAATAGCAATGATTCTTTTGGCTCAAATACATCCAGATAACTTTAGATTGTTTTCACCTGTTCTTTATACCTTCGGAATCATTCTTTTAATACTTACAATTTTTTTTGGTGTAGGTAAGTCTGCTGATCGATGGCTAGATTTTTACATTTTAAGATTTCAACCCTCAGAATTAATGAAACTTTTTGTTCCGCTTATGATAGCTTCTTTTTATTCTGACAAAGCATTACCTCCAAAATTTAAAAATCTTATCGTAGCAGTGGTTATTATTGTTGTTCCAGCAATACTGATTGCAAAACAACCAGACCTAGGAACAGCTCTTCTTATCACTAGCTCAGGACTCATTGCAATATTTTTATCTGGAATTAAGCTTACGCATATTTTTTTAGGTATTGTCCTTGTCATAGGAGCTATTCCATTACTATGGTCGTTTATGTATGAGTATCAAAAATCAAGAATTCTCTCTTTCTTTAGCCCAAATCAGGATACTCTTGGTACGGGGTATCATCTTGCACAATCTAAAATCTCCCTAGGCTCAGGAGGTCTGTTCGGTAAAGGTTATATGAATGGCACGCAAGCTCAACTAGACTTTCTTCCAGAAAATCATACTGATTTTATATTTTCCGCCTTTGGTGAAGAGTTTGGATTCATAGGGGTAGTCATACTAATCACACTTTATGTTCTAGTTGCTTTACGAGGGATGAGCATATCAATTAAAGCTACGGATAATTTTTCTAGGATATTATCTGCAACACTAATATTAACTATATTTCTATATGTGCTGGTTAATGTCGGTATGGTTGTTGGGATATTGCCAATAGTAGGTGCACCATTACCATTTATGAGTTATGGCGGAACATCCATGTTGACCGTCTTTGCTGCGCTTGGCATTATCATGTCAATTAAATCACACCAAAGGCTTTTAAGGAAATAATGAGATACTATGTAGCACTTTTTTTATTACTATTTACCCTGAATCTTTCAGCTAGCAACTCTTATAACTCTAATATTGTTAATCAGTTCATAGATGAAATGTATGAAAAACATAACTATAAAAAAGAAAATTTAAAAAAACTATTTAATCAGATTAAAGAAGAAAAAAAGTTAAAAAAATTTTTCAAGAAAGCGCCCGAGAGAAGACTTTCATGGAATGGTTGTGAGCCACAAGAAAAGCAATGCTTAAACTATAAAAGATTATTTGTAAATAAGCATAATATTGAAAATGGAAAATTATTCATGCAAGAAAACTCCCAAGACTTGGATAGAGCATCCAAACGCTTTGGAGTTCCAAAAGAAATCATTGTTGCTATAGTTGGTATTGAAACCAGGTATGGTAAAAATTTAGGAACATTTAAGACTTTCGATACTTTGGCATCTCTATCACTTGGTCCTAACAAAGGAAGAAGGCATCAGTTTTATAGATCAGAGCTTGAGAATTTCTTGCTCCTTTGCAGAGAAAACAATCTTAATCCTTCCTCTATCAAAGGTTCATATGCTGGAGCGTTAGGGAAGCCACAATTTATATCTAGCTCTTATAGAAATTATGCTATTGATTTTGATGGGGATAATTATGCCGATCTTTGGGATTCTAATGCAGATGTTATTGGGAGTGTTGCGAATTATTTAAAAAGAAATGGATGGTCGAGAAATGGTCTTATATTGACTGACTTAACAGTAAATAATAATAAATCAACTCTCGAAAAGCTTTCTAAAAAAACCTATAAACCGCACACTGCCTATAAGAATTATTATAAACTTAAAATTATTGCCCCAAGGAAAATTGACCTAAATGAAAAACTATCAGTTATAAAGCGAGTTGAAGGTAATAATGATGTATTCAGTTTTGGACATAATAATTTCTATACAATTACTAGATACAACAGGAGCCGGTTGTATGCGCTTGCCGTATATACATTGGCTGAT
>MDSV01207782.1_pt1 | contig 16587 bp, 14 predicted proteins | sample 810851 | NCBI WGS metagenome assembly MDSV01 (sample SAMN05326640, study PRJNA326480) | marine metagenome | isolation source: seawater | place: Atlantic Ocean: North East | collected 2012 | reverse complement strand
GTTGACACAGTCATGAAGAACGTGATTATTACTTACTCACAGGCTGTTCTAAAGTACACCTACAAGATGGACTCCAACGACTCAGCAGAGAAGTACCAGGCTGAAGGATACGCATTCTGGAAGACAATCGAAGCATATGTTGCAGACTACTCTGATGCATGCTACAACAACCAAACCCATGGAATGGCATGGATTGGAGCAGGTGTTGCTTCAAACTGTGATGCATTCTCTTGGGTCGATTACCAAGGTCAAATGGTATGCTACAACAGCGAGGTACACATCGTTTACGCAGCAGCAACCAATGAAACCATTTGTGACGGATTTGCTTCAGTATTCCCTGGCAGCAACATGCCTGGTTACTATGACAACTATGGTGCAAACCAGATGAACACAATTCTAGACTTGACAGACTCAAGCCAACTTGGAACATCATACGATGTTTCTGCTTGGTTTACTGGTGCATGGGCATACTACGGTATCACAGCTGATGACATCGGATCTATGTGATCATTTTCGAGGTTAAATTGTTCGTATAAAGTCCAGGGGTGGTTGGCTAACATGCCAACCAATGGCCAACCACCCCACTTGGATTGGTGATTAATTGAAAGCGATTACTATTGTTGCATTATTAATGGTAATTTTGCTGCCAGTGAGCGCGTTTGCAGAAGATGACGACGCACCCTCTTTTTTTTCTTTAACCGGGAATGTGTATGATTCCGCAGGCAACCCTGCGGCAGAGACGTCAATCAAAGTCGACTCAATGAGCTCTTCTTGGTCTGAAGATGGTTCATACAACTTCTCTGGAATTACAGAAGGTGAGCACACTGTACGTGCATATTTCATGAATAATGGGCATACTGTTGTGTACAGGAAAATGTATTTCGATTCAGATATGCAATTAGATTGGCATGAAGGTAAGAACTGGATCACTTGCAAGATAATTGATGAGTCAGGACAAGTTGATACAGACACTCAATCGTCGACTATCATCTTGGTTGAAAATAATTTAACAAGCACTCTAGATAATGGGAGAGCAGAATTTGGTCCTTACACAATTGGAAATTACTACACCCTCATAGCCGAATTTTCAGATATAGATGATTCGACTCAGTATACTCATTTCAAATTACAGACAGGTTCAGCATCTGAACCAAGTGTAAATGATTTTGAGTTCAGTCATGGTATGAATAGTAGATATGGTTTCTTCAAAGATTCATCAGGTACTCCTATACAAGGGGTTACGATTAGTGATGGGAATCAAAGCACTACTACTAATTCTGATGGATTTTACTTGCTCCAAAATATGGTTGTAGGATCAGAAAAAACCTTCACATTTGTACAAGGAGATACTCAAGTAGCAGATGATTTAACTCAAACTATCACTACAGGCGAAGGTTGGATGAATGTCACAGCAGATATTGAAGTAAAACTTCCAGAAAACGCTTCATTCATAACTCAAGTTCAAGTAATTCCAATGGAGCCATTCTTGATCGAATGGCAGGGTGGTAATTTTACAGATAGCTATTCGTTGTACAAAGATGGTTACATTACATACAGTGGGGTAAGCAGTGAGTATACATTTTCTCCCCAAGAAACAGGTTCATTTGAATTTACACTTGAGGCCGTAAATCTAAACGGTTCAACAGAAAGTTTCCAATCTTTAATTCTGATTGTACTACCTGAAGTGTCAGGTTCAGATCTTTGGGCTGCTGGTATGTACTGGAATTATTCTAAAGTTTACACTCCTGCTAGTCCAAATGGAATCCATAACATGACTGTTACTGCGATAGGTAAAGAGCCAGTTGTCGATGCATTTGGGGTTGAAAGAGATTCATTCTTAACTCGAATTTCTGATGAGCATGCAGGAGAAGATGAAAAATCGTATCGTTGGATCGACAGTAAATCTCTTCTTCCAATACACACTTATTGGGTTGAAGGTGATTTGGCATCATCGTATTATCAAGAAGGATTCTTAGGCTGGAACTTCACTAATTCAGATGGAACCCCTGCGGATTTGTTAGATTCAGGAGACCAAATGAATCTACATTTCAATCGGACAAATATCATCGGAGTCCCAGGACATCCGAATGGTTATGATGATACAATGAACATTGTATCTGTTACTAAAGACGTTGAAATTACAACTCCTGCAGGTACATTTTCTACTACTTACTATTCAATAACTGATGTAAACGATGGAATAATTTCTTGGGAACTATGGTACAATGACACCGTAAGAAACTGGGTTAAGAAGATAGATCGATTACCAGGTTCGCACTCTGACTCAGTTATATCAGAATTGACATCTTTTGAGGTCCCTATGAGCCCACAATTCATTACAGAGGAGTCTAATATTACTACTAAAGACTATGTTGTTGAATGGGCTCCATTCCAAGGAGCATCTTCGTATGAGTTAGTACAAAACGATATGGTAGTTTATGCAGGTGAGAATACTTCATTCAATTTATCAGGACAGAAAGATGGAATTTACACCTACCAAATCAATGCTGTAATTTCTGATAATCAAACAGTTGAAGGAAGTAAATTGCAATTGGCGGTGGATTATCAGGTAGTTGCACCATTATTATTCTCGAATAAATATGATATTGAAAGCGGTGAATTAGTAGCAATTTCATGGGCCGCTAAAGAAGACAATACTTGGTATTCGGTAATCATACAGAACGGGGATAGACTTCCTGTTGAAGTTTACAATGGCACAGAAAATCAGTATTCAACTTCTGAATTGGAAATTGGAATAAATCGAATAAGAGTTAGCGCAGGAAATAGTGACGGTAAATATTCAGGTTTTTCTGATTCGATATTTATTGAGGTAGAATCTAAGCAAACTGAGGATGTAACTTCTGAGTCGGCAAAGTTGAATGGAATATTGGAGATTTCAATAATAGTGATGATGGTGCTAATAATTGTCTCATGGAGGAGACGATGATGGTATCAAATCGTGTGCTGGCTGTATTTCAAATCGCTCTAATTATAATATGTGGAATCGGAGTTTGGCAATTCACAAATTCAGATGATAATCTAGATTCAGGAGAGATAGAAGTAACAGATTCAAACGGTGTCAAACATAATTTCGAGGATCACCCTACTCGAGTTGCCATTACAAACACATATGCTGCAACCGTTATGCGGATGTTAGATATTGATAATTCATTATTGGTGGGTGTTTCTGGCGATTTCTATGATGAAAATCTTTGGCCAGAACTATCTCAAAAACCATTGATTCAACAATCAGCTCACTCCGAGATTGACTTTGAATCACTGCTAGATACTCGTCCAGAAATTTATGTTGTATTTGCCACAAATGGGATGGTCGATACAGGTGCGATTAGGGATAAATTAGAACCGGTTGGGATCAAGGTTATCGCATTAGACTTTTACAAATATGATTCACTGAGAGATGAAATCGATGTCTTGGCAACATTGTTTGGAAAACAAGTACAGCGTGATTTGTTGTTTGAGGAATTTGACTCAATTGAATCTATGGTAAGTGAGAGGTTTTCGGATTTAGAAGAAAATGAACGACCTAGAATTGTCATGGAACATCATGCTTCGTTGACTAGAGATCCTGTTGTGCTAACTGGCACATCTCAATGGACCGATATCATCCACAGGGCTGGTGGAGTTAATCTGTATGAGGATTTACCAGGGCACACTACTCATGTCGATATGGAAGACATATTGGATAAAAATCCAGATGTGCTTATGTTTGATGGAATCACTTTCGATATCGGATTCAATGCTTATGATGAATCCGATGGTTGTTCTTCACACATGGATCATATTGAAAACAGGCCTGGTTTCGAAAATATGGATGCTATTACTAATGATAGAATGTTGATTTTGTCGGGAGAGTTTGCTGGGCCTATGATGATACATGGATTGCCAACTATCGCTAAGATATTACATCCGGATTTATTTTATGATGTTGACTCTGAGTTATATTTGGATAATTATTTTACAAAGTACCACGATGTTGAGAGAATTGGAAAATTCGTTTGTAAATCAACTGAGGTTTAATCATGGATTCTATCTCATTAAAGCATATTAAAAATGGTAAACTTCAGGTAAGTATTGTCATTTTACTTGCAGTTTTCACGATATTTTCTGCATTGTTCGCACTTGGTATCGGCTCATCAGAGAATTTGGATTTCTTTACAACTGTAAAATTCATTTTTGGGTTCGAGGAGCCAACTGATCTACAATCTGCCATAATTTGGGAATTGAGATTTCCTAGAATATTGATGGCAATAATTGGAGGAGTTGCTTTGGCTACTGCTGGCGCCTTGATGCAGGGATGCTTAGGAAACCCACTAGTTTCTCCACTCACCTTGGGAGTTGCTTCAGGGGCGGCTCTAGGAGCAGCTTTAGCAATCGTTTTAGGAATTTCAATCGTCTCTATCCCTGAATTAGCAATCGTTGCTAATTCGTTTGTTTTCTCTCTGATAGTGGTTTTCATAATAATTCAATTAGGAAAAATGACTTCTCTGACTGCTGAGTCTTACATACTTGTAGGAATTGCGATAACATTCATTTGTGGAGCAATTGTTTCCACAATGCAATATTTCGCTACTGACGCTCAATTATCACAATTGGCACATTGGTCTTTTGGCAGTTTATCTCGCCCCGACTTGACCGATGTGTTATGGATTTCAGTTGTAGTAATTGGGTTACTGCCAACTGCTATGAAATGGTCTTGGGACCTAAATGCAATTTCTTTGGGTGGTGACGAATTTGCAATTACTACCGGTGTTGATCCTATTTCTATTCGTAGAAATATATTGATATTATCGGCGTTAATGACATCAATAGTAATTGCATTCACTGGAATGATCGGATTTGTTGGACTTGCAGCACCTCATATGAGCCGTCTCATTGTAGGGAATGATTTCAGGAAGTTGATACCTTGCTCTGCGGTTTTCGGTGCATTTTTAATGATTTTTGCAGATACTCTGGGTAGGACATTATTCGCTCCAATCGTTATACCAGTAGGTGTAATGCTGTCAATTATCGGTGGCCCATTTTTCATGTATCTGCTATTGTCTAAGAAGGGGGTTTGAAATGAAAGAACTCTTGTCTGTTGAAAAATTAAATTTTTCTTGGGGCATTAATCACGTTTTGAAAGATGTGACCTTCACATTGGGCGAGAATCAGATTGTGTCATTACTTGGTAAAAACGGTGCCGGGAAATCGACACTGATTAAATGTCTAAATAGGATATTAACTCCTCAAAGTGGTTTGATAAAAGTACATGATAATGACATAAAAGACATCGACTTAGTGCAACTATCTAAGTTAATGTCCTATGTTCCTCAATCTGTGCGAACTAATTTCTCCATGGATGTTTTTGATGTTATTTTATTGGGAAGGCGCCCTCATATTAGATGGAGAATTTCACCTCAAGATCGAGATAAAGTAAGCGAAGCCATCAGATATCTGGGTCTGGAAGAATTTTCTTTTAGGAAATTTGATGAAATATCTGGGGGAGAAAGGCAGAGGGTAATAATCGCCAAAGCAGTTGTTCAAGACCCGGAACTGTATCTTTTCGACGAACCAACTAGTGATCTTGATTTGAATGCTCAAATTCAAATTATGAAAAGGATAAGACAGTTGGTTTCGGTAGAAAAATCATCTAAATCCGCACTAATTGCAATTCATGACATCAATATTGCAGCGAGGTTCTCAGATAGGATTATTCTGTTGCATGATGGTGGAATTAAAGCGTATGGAACACCTGAAGAAGTACTTACAGAACAAAATATTGCTGAAGTTTTTGGAGTCAGTTGTGAATTGATTAAAGCAACTGATGATTCACCAATTAGAATCCTGATTAACGACGAAATACTAAAGTCTGATAGTGCCGACGACAAGGAGTAGATGGCTATGAGTGATGAAGAAGTTAAGGCGAGTGGGCATGGTAATCTTCAATCTAGAAGAAATGAATTATTGTATGACCCAAATGTCGCTAAACAATCTCATGCAGAATTTTCTCAGACTTTAGTTGATAATTGTTCAACAGGCACTTTATGCACAATGTCTGCAAGGAAGAATGGTTATCCTTATGGTTCATTTGTGATTTATGCTATCTATCGAAAAAATCCTATATTTTTAGTAAGTACACTAGCAGAACACACAAAGAATCTGAAGTCAAATCCAAACGCATCACTTCTAATTTCGGAGGATGGCGAGGGCAATCCTCTTGCTTTAGGCCGAATAACTCTAGTTGGGGATTGCGTGGAGTTACCTGATTCAGAAAGGAGTTCAGCTAGGGAAATATTTTTGCAGAAACATCCTAAATCAATATCTTACATTGATTGGGATGATTTTTCTTTTTACGAATTAAATGTAACTTCAATAAGATATATTGGTGGTTTTGGGAAGATGTCATGGGTCTCGGTTGATGATTGGATTGAAGCAGAACCAGACCCATTAGCTGAACATTCGAGTGGAATAGTTGAGCATATGAATGAGGATCATAGAGATGCTATGATTCTGTTATGCCAAAATATGAGTAAAGTAACATCAACTTCAGATGTTATTATGACATCTATTGATCGTTATGGTTTCGAAATGCTTGCAGACACAGAACAGGGAGAAAGGAAAATACGTTTAGCGTTCGAAGAACAGGTTTCAACACCTGATGAAGCTAGAATAGCACTTGTATCTTTAGTCAAGAAAGCAAGAGCTATGAATAACTGAATTCATGGCCTGCGTCAATGTAAAAACCGTTTGTTAAGTCGGAGTGTTTGGGGGAACTGAATTGACTAGCGATAATTTCATCCTCACTACCAAAAATTTGGTTATTGGTTATGATGAACCATTAATCTCAGATTTGAATTTAGAAATATCTCCTGGTAAAATAACCTCTATTATTGGTCCATCCGGAATTGGGAAAACCACGTTACTTAGGACCCTATCTGGTCTAGTTATGCCTCTTTCTGGATCAATAGAATGTAACGTTCCTCGAAGAGGAGGTCTTGGTTACATACCACAAAGATTAGGATTGGTTAGACATACTAGCGTCTATCATAATGTTGACTTGGGTGCTAGAGCGGGTACAAGATTTCTTTCAGATCCTAAAACTTGGTTAAAACGTAGAAAGGTTCGTGTTATGTCAGCCGTAGAAAAGATGGGATTGACTGAGAAAATCGATGAACCCATTCGTCGCCTATCTGGGGGCCAACAACGAAGAGTTGCTACTGCAAGAACCCTAGCTCAACAACCAGGCTTGATTCTAGCAGATGAGTTTTTGAGCGAATTAGATGACAGCAATATCTCTCTTGTAATAAATACAGTAAAGGAGTATTTGCTAGAGAGCAAATCTGCAATGATAGTTGTCGAACATAATGTGCAGAGGGCCGTTGAAATCTCTGATGAAGTTCTACAGATTTCGAATGGCAAATTAAGGCCATTCGTTAACTCTGACAGTGATAGGGAGGAAGAATGATGAATCGTGGTATGAAGCGAATTCTTCTGATTATATCGGTACTTGTAGTACTGTGCTATATCACCTTAAACGATCTAGTTCAAGGAGATTGGACATTCTTTTCCAATAGTTTGTCTAATTTGTCTACATTTTGGAATGAGTCATTATGGCCTCCAGAATGGAGCATGCTGGAAGCCAGGAAATATCCTGAATGCACTGCAAGCTTTGGGTTCTTTTGTTCGAAGGCTTATATCGGAATGTTAGAGACATTGAAAATGGCGTTTGTTTCAACAGTTATCGGTTTCATACTTGCGATTATGGTTTCTCCTTTAGCTGCAAAAAACTTGAATTCTGTTTGGGTATACATGCCAATGAGAATAATTCTTGCTGCTACACGAAGCCTTCCTAGTATCATCTGGGCAATCATCTTCGTTGTACTGGTAGGTCTAGGCCCATTAGCAGGAGTATTGGCTATGACGTTCTATACCGTAGGCTATCTCGGTAAATTGCAGTACGAAGAGATGGAAGGAATTCAGAGTGGCCCGCTTGAAGCAGCTCGGGCCATGGGATTATCTCATCCAGAAATAGTGACAAATGTTGTAATTCCTGAATCTAGTAATAATCTGTTAAGCCAACTTCTTTTCATGTTTGAGTACAATGTTAGACATGGCTCAATACTTGGATTAGTTGGGGCAGGAGGAATTGGGTATTATCTCAATTTTTACAAAGATTTATTCATGTACAGAAATGTAATGGCTTTTTTGGTTGTAATCTTTGTTGTGGTTATCATAATCGACCTTATTTCTATGTATATCAGATCCTTTGTTACAGAGGATGGGGATGTCAAAAGACCATCTTGGAAAACAATATTTATGTCCCCCAATACTGCGAAAAAGTACCATCATGGTGTGAAGGAAGAAGATTAGATGTCATCTAATTGGTAGATAGTTCCTGACCAACTGAATATCAACAATTCATCATTTATTCCTCTACCAAAACCTACAATCATTGTTTCTAATTGAACAATATTTTGGCTGACCCATTCTCCACCTGAGTTTTGAATTAGCCAAATGTTTCCTGTACAAAAGTCTCCGTACAGATATCCGTCTCGTAGTGAATCTGGACCCCAATCCATCCAGTACCCCCCTGTTACAGAACAATCTCCATTTTCGTGAGAATATTCGATAATCGGGTCTGTAAATTCAGGGTTTTCCTCAGCAATTTCAGAATCACAACCCCCTTCTCTATCCAATTCATGGAAACCTTCTCTTTCAGACCATCCGAAATTGGATGATTGGAATAAGGGAACCATATTGATCTCCTCAAAGCAATTTTGCCCGACATCAGCAATCCAAAGATTGCCACTTGGGTCTACATCAAATCTCCAAGAATTTCTTAGGCCATAGTGAAGTGTTTGACTATAATTAGATGAATCATTATCTACTGGAAGTAGTTCACCCTCTCGATAATTAATCAGCTGAATAGTTCCTAGAATATTGGATTTATTCTGCCCATTACCATTCGGGTCGAAACTACCTCCTCCGTCACCTATACTCCAGAGATATTGGTGGTTACCTATTGGAAGGATATGTCCTCCATTGTGGTTACGTTTTGTCTTGTTAACTTCAATCAATTTCTCAACAGTATCAATATTTATAGAATTATTTTCTACCTTGGCATGTGCCAAAACAATGTTTGAATTATTAGCGCTTTCACATGTTTTGTCTTCATTGTAAACAAGAAGTATCATGCTTGTGTTAATGAAATCTTGATCGAATGCCATACCTAACAATCCTTGCTCATAATGGCATCTAGATACTATGCTAGATAAATCCCCGGCCCTTCCTACTAGTGTTGGAAGTTTTGGATACTCATCATCATTTTCTAATATCAAAATATGTCCTTCTAATGATACGACCCAGAGTGAATCTGAAATTGGATGTCTTAATGTGAGAACGGCATGCTCAGATTCATCTTCAATATCATAGTATGGTCTGCATTTCAGGACATTTGATGACGATGCATCACATCCAGCCTCAACTTGCTCGGGCCAAGAGAAACCGGGTTTGGTAGGCTCTTCTTCATCCTCTTCACTTTCACTAAAACATCCAGCAAGGGAACTAGTGAATACTAGAATAGATAGTAAAACAATTCTTGATTGATACATACATTAACACTCATTCATATTTTTCGTTGAAATATGCTTGAATTCCAGGAACGTCTTCGATTAGACTACCATAGTGCCCTAAGTGATCTTCTGTACCAATGATTGTTATTCCAGGAGTGCTCATTACATCTTGTAGAATTTCAACATCATCATCATTATCACTCATATCAGAGAAGGCGTCTTGAATTGCGACTACCATTTCATCTGTCATATATTCTGGATTGTACATTATTGGATGACTTGGTGCCTTTCCAAATGTTGGAAGTGGGTAGTAATCATCTACATTTGTGAATTCTCCTTCGAAACACCATTCTTCATTGTCATCAGGATCTTCATTTCCACAATAATCTGGTACAGTTGGGTCTTTAGCAAAGGAAATGAATTCTTTCCCACCTTCTGCTAGGCACCTAAGGGAACCTTTGTACTTATGATACACAGTTCCACTGGTTGGGATGCTTGAATCTTCTGAAAAGTGATTGTAAACGGTATCTGAAAGAGATGCGATGTCATCAGGGTCTCCAACAACTTCCACATAACCTCTGTCAATCATCCAACCCATTGGGAGTAGCATCCCTGAACTTCCAAGAGCGGAAGTGTGACAGGATGTTTTACCTTCCATCAAAGCAAAAGGATCGGTTGAGTTATCATCATCTTGGTCAGCCAATGCCATGTCTGAATCTTTGTGTACCCATGCAATTGCATTGTAAAATGGCCTACCGTCTTGTTTTTGTTCGGCTCCTAATACCTGTAAGTCATGGTTCTGCCAACTTAGCCAAGCGGCTCCTCCATCAAGGAATCCGATATCTGCATGTCCAAATCGTAGCGCTTCTATTGTGGCGCCAGCTCCAGAAACAGGGTATATCTCTACGTCCATATCAAGGAGTTCAGAAAGACGATCAGCAAGCATCTGTGGGCTCTCTTCAGTGTTTTGGTATTCTTCTTTAGCCTCAAATGCGATTGTTAGACAATTGTCTTTGTCATCACATTTTTCGAAGGATGTAACCGTTGCATCATCAGATGATAGGCAGCCAGGCATACCTGCTCCAGCAAGGAACAGAATTACGAGCAAAGTTTTGGAAATTGAATACGACATATTACCACTCTTAGGGGCCCCTAAAAACACCCCATTAATATAACTTAGGGCACCCTAAAAATCAACTTCTTAGTTTTGATACAATAGCATAACAAAAATCTCTAATGGGAAATGGTATAAGCCAAGCAATTGGATAAATCCATCTCCAGTTCCAACGCATATACAGTAGACACCGTATTGCTGCAGAGGAACGAACATATGCCTTTTTTTTCCTAATCAAAACTAATGAATTATCATCTATTCCATATTCTTGTAACAAACTATTCCCAAACTCAGATTCCTGTTCGATAATATCGAGTTCTCTAACTTGTCGTTTAGAAATAAATTTCCCAGTACGGGTGCATAGGCCACAAATACCATCGATGAGAAGAGTATCTCTTGACATGCTTACTCAGCAGCAATGTGAACATTGCCATCTTCGTAATAGATCTGAATTCTACTTGGCAATTTTTTGGTTAGAGACGCAACACCCTCGTAGATTTGGTCTTCTTTGCATTTGAATGATTTAGCCGCAGCTTTGCTTGACCATGCGACGGTTTCAAAGTCGGACTGTCTTATCCACTCAAAAAGGCGTAACTCAAATTCGGTTAGGTCTGACATAACACGCCCAGAGTGTCGCAGCACATCAAGGCTACCATCAGGAAAGAGCAACCATTCTTCTGCAACATTCTTCTGCATCGATGTAGTTGTCTAGTAGTGTGTTCAATGCTTTAACGAATGGAATGTCTATTCCCAAATCAATCGCTCTGTCTCTAAACATTCTAGCAGCGCGTACTCCTTCAGCAACCATAACCATCTCCTCAAGGGCTTGTTCGAGAGTAAGTCCACTTCCCAGTTTTTCACCCATTCTTCGGTTTCTTCCGTGTGGAGATGTTGCTGTTACGTATAGGTCACCTAATCCAGCAGGTCCGAATGCAACCTCTGCTCTTGCTCCAAGTTGAGGTAATAACAAGCATCCTTCACGGAATCCAGCATTAAAAATTGCAGCCTTTAGGTTGTCACCACCAAGACTTCCATTTTGTTTTAGTCCATCTACTAAACCGCAAGCAAGTGCTACGACATTCTTGAAAGCACCCCATAATTCAGCTCCAACCGGATCTGATGCAGCATGGAGAATAAATGTGGGTGTTGTCAAAGTGGATGCCAACCTTTCAGCTACAGACATGTCTTCGCTAGCAACTAGTGCGGTAGTCATGACCCCTCCCGCTGCTTCAGGTGCAATGGTAGGTCCTGTCAGAACGGCTAGTGGGTTGTGCATATTCTTTTCATCTAACATTTGATGAATTGCTTCACTGATTAGACGCTTTCCTGGTGCTAACCCTTTGGCTAAATCAAGTAGAACATGGCCTGGCCTTAGGTGTTCGATAATATCTTCAACGACACTCAATATTACTGAAGATGGCAAAGCGAGGACAATGATTTCGCTCCCTTCTAATGCTTCTTCAACATGCATTGTCGCTTCAAGTCCATCTAATGAATGATCTGGCAAGTATTTGTGATTCATACCTTCCATTGTAATTGATTCATAAACTTCCTGTTCTACAGTCCAACCCTTGACCTTGTGTCCATCAAGTAGCCATAAACGTGCAATTGCGCTTCCCCAATTCCCCAATCCAAGCACTGCAATGTGAGCCATAACCTATCGTGGCCTATCATTCCCCTTTAGTGAATTTCCCTATGTAAGATGGTAATGTGCTGATTCTTGATGGTTTCAGCAAATCCAGAGGTGTTAGGACTTTTTAATTTGAATGAAAGTATATATCCTAGGTTTTTTTGGTCGACCTAAAAGAGTCCTTGCTGTACGGTCACTGATTTTTGAGGGGATTCTAAATGACAAAATCAGAACCGATAAATCCTAGTAAATATGGGTTATTTGTTCGGAGATTTTGGTTACCGATTATATTGGTATTACTCATTTTACCAACATTTTATACTGCCCCTCATATCATACTTAAACCAGAAAATCCCGAAGGAGATATTGACTACCCGTCTAATATTGAATCCGAAAGTGAAGGATTAGTTTTGATTGTCCTCGATGGAGTCGGAGATGATTATCTTCTAAGCGATAATTATATGCCGAAACTAAACAAATATAGAGAGAATTCTGCAATTCTTAATGTTAGAACTGGGCCATTGACCCTTTCTGCAACTTGTGTAAGTGAAATGATGACAGGAGTCCCTAATTCCCCCATAGATGGATTACGTAATTTCGATTTGTCTCATCCGGGAGGTAATGATCCATGGCTAGCAGCTAGTAATGATGATAGATATGATGTTGCCATGGTAGGCAGTTATGTGATGGGAAATATCTACAAACAATTCGATGGTATCAATTTCACAAACACTTTCAAGGGCCACTCTGACTACTACGAAGGTGATGAAGAAACATTTGAAATTGCTTCTGATTGGATAGAAGAGTCATATTACAATGTGATTGCTGTACATTTTTCAGGCCCAGACAAAGTAGGACATAGTTTTGGCATAGTTGGTTCAGAATATCAACAAAAACTCTTGCACTTAGATGAGCAAGTTTCAACATTAATCCAGAATATTCCCGAAAATTGGTCAATTATTGTTACTGCAGACCATGGAATGACAGATATTGGATCACATGGTTCATCAGAAGAAGATACAAGAAATGTTGTAGCTTTAATCCTTGGACCAGACATAGAGAGGGGTGCTCAATCTAATGTGAATCAAAGAGATTTATCTGCTATAGTTCCATTGTTTTTACAACTACCTTTCCCTATACAACTTCATGGCAGAATACCATTAGATATTCTGAACTTTAACGACTCAGATAAAGATGTCATAGAAAGATGGAATTGGGAAGCAGCATACAAACGTCAATCATTCATCAATTCTGAAAACGGTATAGAATCTACTGATTTATCAAAAGAAGAAGTAGATTGGAGTCAGATTTCTATCGAAGGAGAATTTACCCGGAATACAGATATTTTGATTTCATTAATAACATGGATAGCAATTGTTTCTCTAGCATTTTTGGCATTGGGTGTTAACTTATCAAAAGTAGTAGAAAATTGGAAATTTTTCACAATATATGTCACAGCAATAATTCTATTTCTGCTAAGTCAGGCATCACTTGAGTATTCTGCAATGATTCCTAGGGCGATAGGGGGTATGTGCGTTGTATGGCTAGTCGCATCGTCTTTGAGTCGAAATAATCGTGCTTCAGAATCTAATTCAAAACAAAAGCAAGTTGGAATTTTCTTTGATATGATCGTAAATAACTACTGGGTTTGGATAGGATTTACTTCTGTTTTGTTTGTGATATTATATTCTTCAAGTAAAGGACTAGTTCAAACTTCATCTCAAGTAATTGTAACCACTTTATTGCTTTATTCAATTTTATATTCTATACAATCTTCATTTGGTACAATTGGACACAAAGAGTCACAATCTCCAACCTATGTTCCTTGGTTACTGGCATTATTAGCATTTACTTTTGGTAGTATCAGACTATGGTTTGCATTATTGCCATTGTTGTTTATCACATTAGGAATAATAGTAGATTATTTCCGCAAGAAAAAATCATCAATAGAAAAATTCCCATTAATCTCAATGCTTGTAATAATTATTTATGGGGTATTTTTTGTTCACAGAAGGATTTTCGGAGCCAACTATGTATTGGAAGCCGTAGAAACAGGTTGGCCTAGCAATTGGCAAAATATTTTAATTTCATCAGCTCTACTAATTTCTGCCTCATTTGTTTCTACTACGGTTAACCACAATCGACTAGATTACAAAAAGTCATTATACCTTTCATCTTGGTTGATTTTCGGTTTATTTGTGTCATATATTTCATCATCAAATTTAGATCGACTAGTCTTAATGTTAATTCTGATAGGATACCTTTCATCTTTGTACTATCTATTCAAGTCACCTGAATCTGATCTGATAATTCAACTAGCTTTACCTGCATTAGCAATGCAAATTCTTCTGACATGGGGGGCATGGTCTACCTTTGTAACTGTGATTATATTGAGTTGTGGTGGGAAATTATGGCAAAGTATCTCTAATGATTTACCAAGCCATTCTTCAAGCAAAAAGTTCCAAAATATTCTGGCAATGGCAGTCTATCCGTGGGTAATATGGATTCTCTGGTGGACATTGTTAGGTCAAGTTAACGGGCTACAGACTTGTTTCGAAGGAATTTGCCCTCATCCCCGAGAATTAGATCCTGGTTCAATAATTGTCAGAGGGGGCTATGTGGGATTCAGAGATAGTCCCAATCTTTACTGGATGATATTGATGATTTCTAGTCCGATATTAATCGCTTTTACAATGATAATTTCTAAAATTAGTAGCCAAGGTTTAGATTTACGTCCTTATGTATTTACACAAATTCTAATCGTATTAGGTTGCATGAGCGTAATCTCATTTTCTCCACAATATCCACGACTGATGTTTAGTTTAATATGGAATATATTCTTCGCACTATTCCAAATTTCTATTGCGGTCTCATTAATAGTTTTCAACAAATTTTTACATTTGTCACAGCATATCAAACAAATTACTCCGGAGCCCATTGAGAGTACTTAGTCATACAAATCTTGAATTCATCACTTGACAAATTACTTTCTAACCATTCATGGACGTTTTTCCAATCTTGTGAATCAAACCATTCTCTGTCATGATTAGCGAATTGTCTGATGAACGGGAAAATCGCATCACTCAAGTTTCCATTTGGTATATCTGCATCTAAATCACGGATGAAACGACTGGCCTGTTCTCTGTGGTGAACCTTGTCAACATCTTCGTATCGGTTAGGATACTTGTATCTATCAAGGTGGAATTTGAATTCATCATCATTGCGATTTACCCATTCTCTTTCCATTGTTGTTAGTTCCCAAGATTGAACATGTTCCATAATCTCCAGGCTTTCTTCGATTACAGTTCCATCTTTCAGTAGTAATACTGGAACAGTGCCTTTAGGAGAGATTTCCATCATGTGTTCTGGTCTGTCTCGAAGAATAACTTCACGATGTTCAACTTCGAAATTAGTTCGAACTATTGCCATCCTAGCACGCATTGCGTATGGGCACCTTCGAAATGAATAGAGTATCGGCAATGCCATACTATCATACTCAGTTATGCTCAGAATAGATCGTCATCTTCCTCTTCTACAGCGAAAAGGTCGTCGTTATCTTCTTCTTTCTTTGCCGCTTTCTTTGCTGGAGCTTTCTTCTTAGTTTCAGCGGCTTTCTCTTCTACAGGCTCTTCCTTCTTCTCAGGCTGAGGTGCAGGTTGAACATTTGCGAGTGCATCTTTTGCTCTTGCAGCAGCGACTTCAGCTTCTCTTGCTGCCATCTCTTCAGGAGTGATATTTGCTTGTGCGGCCAAAGCCTTGCGCCTGTCCTCACGAGCCTTTCTCTCAAGTTGCCTATGGCGTGCTCTATCGATATTCTGTACCATATACATCGCATCGTGTTCTAGCAATGGCGAATCGGAAATCAAAGTCATATCTAGCCATGAACCATCTTCGATGATGAATTCTGCGAGTGGTTCAAAATTCAAATCTGATTTCTTAATTTGAGTATAATGCATTGCATTACCCATACGGTGCTCTACTCCTGAGAAGTGGCAGTAGAATTCTTTGGTACCGATTGTTTCTCTGACCTGGTCGAACAATTCTCCATAGTCTTCTGAAGTACGAAGTCTTCCATGCCCTCTTGCGTGAATGTGTGCAAGGTTCAGAACTGGAATAGTTCCTTCAACGTGATTTACAACTTCCAGAACTTCTTCCAGACTACCCCACAATTCTTGGCGGCCACTGGTTTCAACACCAATCTTTGCTGGTGTCCCTTCTTTCAGCCAAGGGAATACTGGATAGATATCTTCATCATCGTTCCAAATGTCATG
>MDSV01203301.1_pt1 | contig 16588 bp, 17 predicted proteins | sample 810851 | NCBI WGS metagenome assembly MDSV01 (sample SAMN05326640, study PRJNA326480) | marine metagenome | isolation source: seawater | place: Atlantic Ocean: North East | collected 2012 | reverse complement strand
TCCATTTATTTTATCTGGTGAATTTGCTGGACCAGAAAAAGGCTTTTTTGATTTTGGAGCCGTTTATACAGCAACAATTTTGGCAACAGCTTTGGCTTGCTTCATAATGGCATTTTATGGAAAAACCTGGCCAATCGGTCTTGCTCCAGGAATGGGAATTAATGCTTTTGTTGCTTTTGGAGTATGTGCTGGGATGGGTTACACGCCTCAAGAAGCATTAGGTGCTGTTCTTGTTGCAGGTGTGTTGTTCTTAATAATATCTCTTACGCCAATTAGAGCTTGGTTAATCAATTCAATTCCAAAAAGTTTAAAGCTTGGAATTGGAGCAGGAATCGGATTATTTTTGGCAATTATTGGTCTTCAAATAATGGAAGTTGTAGTTGATAATCCTGTTACGTTAGTACAATTAGGAAATCTTGGTGATCCATTGGTTCTTTTAGGTTGTGCTACCTTCATAGCTATAATTGTATTGGATAAAATGAATGTAAAAGGAAATATTATCATCGGTATTTTAGCATTCAGTATTATTGCTTGGGCAACTGGTCTTGCAAAATTTAATGGGGTTGTAAGTTCACCACCACCAATGACATATTTGTTTGAATTCGACCTGTCCGCTGCAATGACTGCTGGAATGTCAACTGTTATATTTACATTATTATTTATCGACTTTTTTGATACCGCTGGTACTTTAACATCAGTTGCTAACGTTGCTGGAAAAATTGGTAAAGATGGAAAAGTTCAAGATATCAATAAAGCAATGTTATCAGACAGTGTTGGTACTGTTGCCGGCGCAATGATGGGAACAACTACTGTTACAAGTTATGTTGAGTCAGGTGCTGGAGTGAAAGCAGGTGGCAAAACTGGAATGACTTCACTTGTAATTGGTTTATTGTTTTTAGCATGTATATTTTTTGCTCCATTAGCAACAAGTTTACCGAAGCAAATAGATGGTGCAGCTTTACTTTTTGTATCAGTTTTATTTATTAGAAATATCACTGATATAGAATGGAATGATATCTCTGAGTCAGCTCCAGCAATTCTTGCAATGATAGCAATGCCTCTAACATATAGTATTAGTAATGGTATTGCTTTAGCATTTGTTTCGTATGCTTTAATAAAAATATTTACTGGTAAGTTTTCTACAACTTCTCCAGCAATATGGGTTATTGCAATTCTTAGTGTAGTAAGTTTTGTGGTTGCTTAAAAATATTAATATAGGGCTAGTTAACTCTAGCCCTATTTATTTCTTTTAATTATTTCTTCTATAGTAAATTCTTCGTAATGTTCAGTTGGCTGAACAATCCAAGGATCTGAATCTAATCTGACAGGACAAAAATCAGGTTCAAAAGATGATGATTTTTTTTTCCACAAGCAAGCAGTTTTTACTTCCTTTATAAAATTTTTTGTAGGGCCATAATTTTTAAGCCATTCAATACTTTTATTCAAAGTAAGTCCAGTGTCTGATAAATCATCAATTAATAAAACATTTTTAAAATCTTTATCAGTTGCTAATGAGCTAATCTCTCTTGCAAACATAAGTTTTCCTTGCTTATCTTCCATTCCCTCACCTGAGTAACTTTGAATTACAATGTATGCTATTGGAAGTTTCAAGATTCTTGACAGAATGTCTATTATTGGTGCAGCACCTCTCATTATACCTACCAAAACGGTTGGTTTATAATTATTATGAATTTGAATTGCTAGTTTTTCAACGATTTGCGTATATTCTTTAAATGAAATAATTAATTTATCTGCCATAAATTCATTTATCATATTAAAAAAAATAAAAAAGATTTAAAAATAGTTATGAAAATATTTGATTGCTTCATGTTTTTTGATGAGGACATTATATTGGACGTAAGGCTTAATACATTATATGAAAATGTTGATTATTTTGTAATTGTTGAGAGTAAATTTACTCATAAAGGAGAAAAAAGGGATTTAAAATTTAATTTGAATAATTATCCAAAATTTAAAGATAAAATAATCTATCTTGTATATGACAAACATCCCATTGAAGTAAAAGATATCAATAAAAATGATACAGAAAAAGAAAAGTCAACTAAGTATATTTTTAATGCTATTTACAGAGAAAATGGTCAAAGAAATTTTTTAATTGAAGGCCTGAAAGAAGCAGCAGATGATGATATGATATTAATTTCTGATGTAGATGAAATACCTAATCTTAAAGATATAAATTTAAAGAACTCTAAAGAAAAATTAATCTTTTTTAATCAGGAAATGTTTTATTATAAATTTAATCTTAGATTACCTAATCATATATGGGTTGGAACAAGAGCTTGTAAAAAGAATCATTTACTATCACCACAATGGTTAAGAAATATTAAAGTTAGAAATTATCCTTTTTACAGATTAGATACTCTTTTTTCAAAAACAAGGTATTCAAACATAAAATTTGTTAATAACGGGGGATGGCATTTTACTAATTTAAAATCTCCAGAAGAAATAAAACACAAACTTAAATCTTACCTACACCATAGAGAATTTGAAATAAATCCCTTAACAACTGAAGAAATTGCAAATTTAATTGTCAATAAAAAAGCTATTTATGATTTAACTATCGATAAAAGAAATAAAAAAATAGGTGACGGAAATAAACTAGAAAAATATGATTTAAATAATTTACCTTCTTATATAAATAATAACTTAAACAAATTTAAAAATTGGATAGATTAGATGAAAAAAGGTTATTGGATAAGTTTATATTCTAAAGTAGATAATCAAGAAAATTTAAAAAAATATGCTGAAATTGTAACTCCAATAATAAAATCTTATGGTGGTAGATCGCTGGTTAGAGGAGGAAAATACCAAACTTATGATGGAGATAATTTTATTCGTACAGTAATTTGGGAATTCCCAAATTATGAAAAAGCTATTGAGTGTCATGATTCAAAAGAATATCAAGCCGGTTGGGCAATTGCCAAAGGCACAACTACAAGACATATGCAGATAATAGAGGGATTTAGTACTGAATAGGTTCGGGATCTATACTTCTCCATAGATACCAAGTTGCAACAGAACAATAAGGTGAAAATTTTTTTTTTAGTAAACTAATAAACTTTGGAGGCGGAAGATATTTTTTATTATAGTTTTTTGAAATAGCTCTTAAAAGTCCAATATCCTGGATTGGCCAAATATTTGGTCTATTGTAAGTAAAAAGTAATATCATTTCTGCTGACCATCTGCCTATTTGTTTTAAATTAGATAAATAATTTATTGCATCTTCATCATTCATTTTATTAATTAATTTTGGATTAAAAGATTTATTTAATATCTGCTTTGCAAGACTTTTGATACCAACAACTTTTTGACGACTTAAGCCACAACTTTTTAACTGTCTAAAAGTTAGCTTTGAGACATTTTTTACATTAATCTTATTATTACATTTTGTTTTAAACTTTAAAAAAACAGAATTAGCAGCAGCAACACTAATCTGTTGTCCTATTATACTTTTACATAATGAAAAGAAAATATCTCTTCTAGATGTTAAAATTGTTTCCGATGGACTTTGATAGTTTTGTATTAATTTACCCATTATCTTATCTTTTTTAGATAAATATTTTTTTGCTTTACTCCAATATTTTGGGGCGCTAGTCATTAATTGTTTTAGTTGAAATATTTTTTTTCTTATAAATTTCTCTTCTGAATATAATTAGTGTTGAAATAATTACCAAAAAGGCTCCAATTAATGTTTTAATTGTGGGTATCTCTCCCCAAATTAAATATCCAAAAATAATTGCAAAAACTAATGCTAAATACTTTAAGGGAGTAACGAGTGAAACTTCTGAATATTTATAAGATTGACTTAACCACAAATTAGCAACTCCACCAAAAATTCCTATTAAAGATAAGAAAACAAAATGACTCAAACTAGGCATTACCCAGCCCTGTGGAATGGTTGTAAAACTTAATAAAGTTATTGATAATGAAAAATAAAAAGAAATTAACCAGACTGGTTCCGTAGTAGAAAGCTGTCTAATTGTAATTGCAACATATGAAAGCCCTAAACAAAAAATTATCGGAAAAAGATAATAAATATTTAACTGACTAATACCTGGTTGTGTTATAACCAAAATACCAACAAAGCCTATGATCACTGCTAACCATCTAAAAATTCCAACTTTTTCCTTTAATAAGAATATTGAAAAAATTGTTGTAAATATTGGTGCAGCAAAAGATATACTAACAACGGTTGCTAAAGGTAATTTTCTTAAAGCTATAAAGATTGCAACAAGTGCAATTAAACCTGAAAAACATCTTAAAAAATGTAAGCCTGGTCTTTTTGTTTTATAAAAATTATGAAATCTTTCCTTTGGTATTACAAAAAAATAAAAAATAATGCCAAAAAAGCCTCTAAAAAATAAGACTTGTCCTATTGGGTAGTCAATAGACCACTTAACTATTACATCCATCAATGAAAATGCACATATTGATAAAAACATGTACAAAAAGCCCAATTGATTTTTGTTTAACATAAGAATAACTAGTAAATTAATTTCAAGTATTATCAATGGAAATTGCAATTTTAGGTTTGGGATGTTTTTGGGGACCCGAAATAAAGTTTAGTAAACTTAATGGGGTTATCAAAACAGAGGTTGGTTATTGTGGTGGAAATAATGCACAAACAAATTATCAGGAAGTATGTACTGGCAAAACAAATCATGCAGAAGTGGTTAAATTAGAATTTGACCCTAAAGTAATTTCTTATGAAAAAATTCTAAAATTTTTTTTTGAAATTCATGATCCAACTACTTTAAATTCTCAAGGGCCAGATTTTGGAACTCAATATAGAAGTGAAATATTTTATTTAAATGACCAACAAAAGATTATTGCTAAAAAAAGTATTGAAAAAGAAAATATTAAATTATCTGGAAAAATTGTTACAAAAGTTTCTTTGGTAAAAAATTATTGTCCTGCTGAAGAATATCACCAAAGATATTTAGAAAAAAGATAGAATGTCCTTAATAGATACAAATTGGCTAGAAAAGAATATTGATAATGTCAGAATTATCGATTGCTCGTGGCACATGCCTCAAACAAAAAGAAGTGGCTTTGAAGAATATAATAAAGAACATATTCCCAATGCAATTTTTTTTGATTTAGACAAAAATTCGAAATTAGATACAGATTTGCCACATATGTTAACTGATATTAAATCTTGGGAAAAAATTATAAGAAATATGGGTATAGAAAATGGTGATAGAATAGTTGTTTATGATAACTCCGATGTAATTAGCTCCTGTAGATGTTGGTACAACTTAATCTACTTTGGTCATGATCCAAATCTAGTACATGTATTAGATGGAGGATTTAAAAAATGGAAAAAAGAAAACAAAATTACAAATAATAAGAATGTGATTACTAAAACTTCTAGTTACTCGTGTAAAGAAAATATAGACCTTGTCAAAAGCAAAAAACAAATAGATGAAAATATCTTAAAAAATGAATTTACTGTAATTGATGCAAGAAGTAGAGAAAGATTTGAAGGCAAAGTTGCTGAACCAAGAAAAGGTTTAAGAAGTGGGTCAATTAAAAATTCTTTTTGTTTGCCGTACTCAGAATTAATAAATGAAGACCATACATTTATTAGTAAAAATAAAATCCTAGAAAAATTTAAGTCACTTAAATTTGACAATAGTAAAAATCTTGTCTTTTCATGTGGCTCAGGTGTTACGGCAAGTGTATTGGCACTGGCATATTCTCAAATAAATGATAAATATCATCCTTGTATTTATGATGGTTCTTGGGCTGAATACGGAATAATTTAAATTAAAATGAAAAGATCTACAAAAATTATAACAATTGTCACAAGTTTTTTTCTTATTATAGCAATTGTCATAACTGCGCGAATAATGATTGGAAATCATTTCAAAAAAAAATTTAGTAAAATACCTCCTCCAGGAATAATTGTAACAAATGTTGTTAATGAACAATTTTCAGAAAAATTAGAAACTTTTGGCACAGCAATTTCAAGTAAAAGTGAAACTTTTAAAATTCGAAAAGATGATGTTTTGGGTGAATTAAATCTTAAAGATAAAGTAAAAAAAAATGATTTAATTCTAAATCTTAAAAGTGGAAATATAATAGCACCTTTCGATGGAGTGCTAGGTTATACAGGTTTAACCGAAGATATATTTGTATCAGATAATATATTCATCATATCACTTGATGATAATTCAACAATTTTTTCTGATATAAAAATTCCTGAAAGCTTTGCCCCATTTATTAAAAAAGGTTTACCAATTGAAGCAAGAGTATCTAGTTATAAAAATAAAGTGTTTAATGGAGAGATTGATTTTATTTCAAGTAGGATAAATGCTGACACAAGAAGTTTGCTTTCCAGAATTAAGATTGATAATAAAAATTTAGAATTGTTATCAGGATCATTACTAGAAATTACTGTTAAATTTAATCTAAGAAATTCATTAAGTGTGCCTGATACAAGTATTATGATGGAAGGAGAAAAATCATATATTTACACTGTTTCAGATGAAGATATCACAATTAAAACTGAGGTAGAAATTGGTTTAAGAGGAGAAGGTAAGGTAGAAATTCTATCAGGTATCAATGAAGGTGATCAAATAGTTGCTGAAGGTTTGAAAAAAGTTAGACCAAAAGGAAAGATAAAACCAATTAAAAATTAAATGTTCATTACAGAATTAAGTATTAAACGGCCAGCTGTTTCATGGGTTATGTCTTTAATATTGATTATTTTTGGTCTTTTCGTTTTTTGGAAGTTGCCTGTAAGAGAACTGCCAGATGGTATTCAGCCACCAGTTGTCCAAGTTCAAGTTGATTATAAGTCTGCTGCAGCTGCAATTGTAGACCAAGAAGTAACCCAGGTGATGGAAGATGTAATTGGGGGTGCTGAAGGTATTAAAAATATCGATTCTAAATCTGAAAATGGGAGAAGTACAATTAACATTGAATTTGAAACAAGTATAGATTTAGATAATGCGGCAAATGATATTAGAGAAAGAGTTGCAAGAGTTGTTGACAACCTTCCTGATGAGTCTGACCCACCTCAAATTTTAAAGAGAGCAGCGGGTTTTACAACTACAATGTGGCTATCTCTATCCTCTAAAACATGGAGTGATTTAGAGTTGGGTGATTATGCTGAAAGATTTTTAATAGACCAATTTTCTAGTATTAAAAATGTTGGTAGAATACGAATTGGAGGACTTAGGGAGCTTAGTATTAGAGTATGGGTTGATCCAATTAAATTAGCAGCAAATAATTTAACTATTCAAGAGGTGGAAAATGCACTTAGAAACGAAAATATAAGTTTACCAGCAGGAACACTTGAAGCTGATAATGTAGATTTAACTCTAAACCTAGATAAAACTTACAATAATATTGATACAATTAAACAATTACCGGTTAAAAAATCTGCTTTTAAGGTTATAACACTTTCAGATATTGCTAATATTGAATTTGGACCCGTATCAGAGAAAACTCTTTTTAAAGCACAAACTAAAGATCAGCTGAATTTGAAAACAGTTGGAATTGGAATTTACGCAAGAAGTGGAGCTTCTACAGTCGAGCTTTCAGATGACATAAAAAAAAAGATTTTTGAGGTTAAAAAATCTTTACCAAAAGAACTTGATCTAAGAATCGCTTTCAATAGAGCCAATTATGTTGAGGCTGCTATTGAAGAAGTTTATAAAACGTTAATTACAGCTTTTATACTTGTGGTTATAATAATTTACTTATTTCTTGGAAGTTTAAAAGCAGTAATTGTTCCTGCAATAGCATTACCGGTAAGTTTAATAGCATCTTTTTTAGGCTTATATATATTTGGATTATCTATAAATATATTTGTACTTTTAAGTTTCATATTAGCAATAGGAATAATTACTGATGACTCAGTCATCATGACAGACTCGATATATAGGAGAATTGAAAACGGAGAAACACCTTTGGTATCAGCTTATAAAGGTTCTAAACAAATTTCTTTTGCAATTATTGCAACAACATTAATTTTGATTGCTGTATTTTTACCTTTAATTTTTATTGAAGGTATTTCAGGAACACTATTTAAAGAAACAGCAATTGCTTTGTCTTTTTCAATTGTAGTTTCATCATTTGTTGCTTTAACACTATCTCCAATGTTGGCGAGTAGATTTCTTACAAAAAAAACTACAAAGAATTTTATTGTAAAAAAATTCGAAAAAATTTTTTTTAGTTTTGCTAATTTTTATAAAGAAACACTTGATTTTATCATAACTAAAACAAAAATTGTTGGGGCTTTTATAATTTTTATAATAATTGTATCCATACTTTTATTCAATTTTACAAAAAAAGAATTATTACCAATGGAAGATAGGGGTGCCTATTTAGTAATTGGTTTTACGGATGAGGGAAGTTCTTTTGAATATACTCAGGAAAGAGCACAAGAGGTTGAGAAAAGGTTAATCCCATTGCTTCAGACAGAAGATAGTCCTTACTCGAGATTTATCATGCGAGTTCCTGGTTTTGGAGGAAATGCGAACTCTTATAATAGCTTTATAATCATTGCATTATTAGATGATTGGAAAAATAGAAACAAGAATTCTCAAACAGTAATGCGAGAGGCTATTGGTAAAATTGTAACCTTACCTCAAGCAGTTGCTTTTCCAATCTCCCCACAGTCAATTAGAGTTTCAAGCTATAATAAACCAGTTCAAATGGTAATTTATGGGAGTACTTATGAGGAATTAGAACAAATCCAAAAAAATGTCATCCAAAAACTAAGAGCAAATAGAAATCTTTCTAGAATTGAGTCTGATTACAATCGTAATAAACCAGAGGTAAAATTAATCATTAATAAAAATAAAGCCAAAGATTTAGGAGTTTCAACGCAGTCAATTGGAAGAACACTTGAGACTTTATATGGAGGAAAAAAAATAACAACTTTTAATCGGCTTGGAAAAGAATACCCAATAATTGTACAACAATACCTTTCTGATAGACGAAATAAAGATGGAATATCAAAAATTTTTGTAAGGTCTGAAACATCAGGTAAACTTATATCTCTTGCTAATTTAGTTGAGTTTAAAGAAGAAGGAGCAGCTAAAGAACTTGCAAGATACAACCGACAAAGAGCTGTTACTATATCAGCTAATATATCAGAAGTTTACACCTTATCTGAAGCAATTATATTTCTTGAAAATACAATGTCTGAAATTGCTCCTGAAAACCAAATTACTTGGAAAGGAAAATCTGAAGAAATAAAAGAGACAAGTAATGAATTATTTATTATTTTTGGACTAGCTCTTTTAACAGCATACTTGGTGATGGCAGCTACCTTTAATTCTTTTATTCATCCATTTATTATAGTATTGACTGTGCCACTAGCAATTTTTGGTGGTCTAGTCTTTATCTTGTTCTTAAATACTTCGATCAATATTTTTTCACAAATTGCTCTAATTATACTGATAGGTATATCAACTAAAAATAGTATTTTAATTGTAGACTTTGCTAATCAAATCAGAACAACTGGTAAAAATATTGAGGTGGCTGTTAAGGAAGCTTGTAGTGTGCGGTTTAGACCGATCATTATGACCTCACTCAGTACAATGATTGCAATGATTCCTCTTGTGATTGGAAACATTGGCCCTGGTGCAGGTGAAGGGTCAAGACTTGCTGTTGGTGCTACAATATTTGGTGGAATGATAATCTCAACATTCTTCACACTCTATGTTACCCCTTCAATGTATTTAGCTTTAGCAAAAAATACAAAGAGAATTGATGCTATTGATATAGAGCTTAATAAACAACTATCTAAAAAATAATATATTTATTTTTATTTAAAAACTTTTGACATTTTAAGAGTTGACTTTTGTATATTTTGGATTGTTTCTGAACCTTTTTTGCTAAACTAATTACTTTTTTATTTTTTTTATAATATTTATAATTTCCCCATCCTTCATGATAAGCAACATACTGTTTAAAGGCATTGTTAATTGGGATTTTTAAGATTGATTTTGTTTTGTTTGTATACCATCCAATAAAATCTACACTATCTTTAAATCTTGCTCTTGTTGCAAGTTTGTTACCTGTTTCATTTTTATATTGTTCCCATGTTCCTTTAACCGCTTGAGAATAGCCAAAGGAGCTTGATGGTCTTTTAAATGGAATTACTTTAAATAATTTTTTTCTAGGAGGTTTAGCCAGCCAGTCAAAATCTGACTCCATTTTAATGATTGCTAATTGAATATGAATTGGTGTTCCCCATTTTTGTTCAACTTTTTTAGAATGTTTATACCAGAGATATCTCTCATCAAATATTTTGCAGCTATTTGAAGTATTTTGGGGTATCGATGAACAACCAGATATAGTTAAAAATAAAATAATTAAAAATTTATTGTAAAAAATTTTAATCATCGATTCTTTTTAAAAAATTTATAAAAATTAAATGTTAAATAAACTATTAAGACACCTAAAACATTTCCAAATAAATCTTTAAATTCAAAATTTCTATGTGGAATTAAATTATGACACAATTCTAAAAATATTGATATAAAGAATAGATATAAGAATAAAACTTTAATATTCTTTTTAAAATTAGCAAGTAATCCTAAAACAGATAAAATCAAAAAGGCGTAAACATGGTTAGATGAAAAAATAATAAGATCTGAAGTTATTTGAGGTTGTTTTTGAATATCTCCATAAATCAACAATCCTAAAATACTACCAGGATAAATGTATAGTACGATTAATAGTAGATTAGCTTTATAAAATATTATTTGTGTTAATAAAGATATTTTTTTCATTTAACTAACAATCTTTTTTTTATATTAAATTAAATAAATATAAATGAGTAATATAATTTTAATTCGACATGGACAGAGTACTTGGAATCTTGAAAAAAGATTTACTGGCTGGGTAGATGTTGACCTTACCGAAAATGGTAAGCATGAAGCAAAAAAAGCAGGAGAATTAATAAATAAATTAAATATCAAGATTGATTATTATTATTCCTCTCTTCAACTTAGAGCAATAAATACTCTCAAAATAATACAAGAAACACTTAATGATAATAAAGATTTTATAAAGGCCTGGGAACTTAACGAGAGACACTATGGTATACTTACTGGACTTAATAAAATTGAAATGAGTCAAAAACTTGGAGAAGAAAAAGTTCATCAATTCAGAAGGTCCTGGGAATTGAAGCCTGAACCTTTGGATAAAAAAAGTCCATTTCATCCGTTAAATATTGATACATACAAAGATATTCCAAATGTCAATATTCCAGATACAGAGTCATTAAAAGATACATATCAAAGAGTGATAAAATTTTTTAAATCACAAATTGAAAATAAAATAACTCACGGAGATATACTTTTATCAGCACATGGAAATTCTATTCGAGCCTTGTGTAAATATTTGTTCAAGCTTGATGAAAATAAAATTTCTAATCTGGAAATACCAACTGGTAATCCTTTATTAATAAATTTAGAAAAGAATTTAAAAATTAAAAATTGTAGATATTTAGATAAAGATCGTGCTAAAGATCTTTTAATTTATTAAATATTTCAAAATCAGTGGCATGGTAAAATTTAAGCTTACTTTCATAACCACCCAATTCATTATCTTTTATTAAATCAAACCAAATTTTGGATATTGAAAAATTTTTTAATAATTCATTAATAAAAATTGACTTGTTTAAAATTTGACAGCCTGTGTAAATATAATTTTTATTATTTTGAATTACTAAATTATAGTTCAAACCGAAATCACCTACTAGATTTTTGTCAAAACTTAAATTTTTGTTAACTAATAAAAGTATATTCTTAAATTGTTTTTTAAAATACAATTCAATCATATTATTAATTTCTAATGCATAATTTTTATTCCAAATAGTATCAGGATTGAATATCAAAAAGTCTTCTTCCTCACTTTTACTTATTAAATTAAGAATTCCTCCACCTGTATCTAAAATATTATTTCCATCTTCAATAATTTTAACTTCTATTCCGAACTTACGATTTTTAATAAATTCATCAATTTGCTCTTTTAAATAAAAAGAGTTAATTAAAACTTTTTTTATACCAATTGATTTTATAAGATTAATGCAGTGCTCTAATAAGGTTAAATTACGAATTTTCAATAAGGGCTTTGGAGTTTCTAAAGTGATAGGATTTAACCTTTTTCCGAAACCGGCACATAATATTAAAGCAGTATTTATTTTCATTTATATTAAGTATTTAAAACTTTTAGTAAATTATTAAGATCTTTAAAATTGTGACTATTTTTTGATCTTAGCTTTATTAAACTTAAAGCATAAGGTATTAATTTAAGATATTTTTTTTTATTATCTCTAACTGCTAGTCTTGTGAAAATTCCAATAATTTTTAAATTTCTTAATACCGAAATAATATCAAAGTCACTCTTAAAAGAATTCTTATTTAAAATCTTTTGTGTTTTTAAATAAAAATTAAAAACTCTATTTTTTAAATTCACTGAGCTTTCAAATCTTACATCGTCAATTAATGATGCTAAATCATAGGCTTTATTACCTATCAAAGCATCCTGACTATCAATTATTCCAATTTTATTTTTTACCATCATTAAGTTAGAGATATGAAAATCTCTATGTACTAGGGTATCATTTTTTAAATGAATCTTTTTAATCAAATTTTTTATAATTCTATTATATGTTTTTTTAAATTTTTTATGTTTTGTCTTATTTAATTTTTTTTTGATATACCATTCTGAAAATAGTTTTGCCTCCTCCTCGAGGATTTTAGAAGTATACTTTGGAATCGCATATACTTTATTATTAAAATTAATAACTCTTTTTTGACGAATTGATTGTAGTTTATTTAATAAATCTATTATTTGCTTATAAACTCTAATCTTATTAATTTTTCTTTTTTTTAAAAGATTATAAATAGTTTGATTTCCAAAGTCTTGAATTTCTATATAATTTTTTGAAAAATTTTTTGAGAGCAACATGGGTGCTAAAATTTTATTTTTTAACAAAATTTTGTTCACCGAGTCATAGTTCAATAAGTTAGATTTTTTTTCTTTATTTGAATAAACTATAATTGATGAAGTTTTATTATTTTTAATTCTGTAAAAAATTCTTGATGAGGCATCCCCATTAAGTTTTTTAACTTTTTTTGAAAATCTCATTTAGTTTAAAACTTTTATGTACCTACTTTTATAATCATTTTTATATTCAAAATGTAATTTTGTTACTGATCTGAGTTCTTCTTTTATTAACTGAGGCCATTCAATCAATAAAATATCTTTATTATTATTTTCAAATAAATTTAAATCTTTTAATTCATAATCATATTTTAGCCTATAAAGGTCATAATGTTTTATAACAAAATTACCTACATTATATTCATTCATGATATTAAATGTTGGACTGGTCACTTGAGAAGTTTTTTGACCAAATTTGAGCTGTAACTTATTTATAAGGTGCTTAACAAACGTTGTTTTGCCAACACCCATTTCACCAAAGAGAAAGAAAATATCACCTTTTTTAATACTTTCAGTTAGACTTTTTGCAAACTCTTCTAAATTTTTTTCTGAGGAAATATCTATTTGACTACCCTTTTTAGTAGCGGTATGCATCTGGCTTAAATGGACCTTCAGTTCCAACACTTATATAATCAGCTTGTTCCTTAGATAGCTTAGTTAGTTTAGCACCAACTTTTTTTAAATGTAGCATAGCTACTTTTTCATCTAAATGTTTTGGAAGTACATAAACCTTATTTTCATATTTCTTATGATTATTCCAAAGCTCTATTTGTGCTATTACTTGATTGGTAAAAGATGCACTCATAACAAAACTCGGGTGACCAGTAGCACATCCTAAATTTACCAATCTTCCCTCTGCTAATAATATTATTCTTTTTCCACTTGGTAATTCTATTTCATGAACTTGTGGTTTTACTTCTGACCATTTATAATTTTTCAAAGCTTCCACTTGAATTTCATTATCAAAATGCCCAATGTTACATAAGATTGCTCTATCTTTCATATTTCTCATGTGATCAGCTGTTACGATATCTTTATTTCCAGTTGCAGTTACTACAATATCTGCTTTATCTATAGCTTCGTCCATCAAGACAACTTCGTAACCCTCCATTGAAGCCTGTAACGCACATATTGGATCTGCTTCCGTTACCAAAACTCTCGCGCCACTTTGTCTTAGAGATGCAGCACTTCCTTTTCCAACATCACCAAAACCCGCAACTATTGCGACTTTACCTGACATCATTACATCTGTGGCTCTTCTAATACCGTCCACTAAGCTTTCCCTACATCCATATAAATTATCAAATTTTGATTTTGTAACAGAGTCATTAACATTTATAGCTGGAACCATTAGTGTTTTATTTTGCTCCATTTTATTCAAAGCTTTTATTCCTGTAGTTGTTTCCTCAGAAACCCCTTTAACTTCTTTGAGTAATTCAATATAATTATTGTGCATAATGGCAGTTAAATCTCCACCATCATCTAGCAGCATATTTGGCCTCCAATCTTTTTTTCCTTCAATTGTTTTTTTAATACACCAAATATACTCTTCCTCTGTTTCACCTTTCCAGGCATAAACTGGTATTCCTGCTTTTGCTATTGCAGCAGCTGCATGATCTTGTGTAGAAAAAATATTACAAGATGACCATCTAACATCTGCTCCAAGATAAATTAAGGTCTCTATTAATACAGCGGTTTGAATTGTCATGTGAAGACAACCAATAATTTTTGCACCTTTTAATGGTTTTTGGTCTCCATATTCTTCTCTTAACGCCATTAGTCCTGGCATTTCACTTTCAGCAATTGAGATTTCTTTTCTTCCAAATTCTGCTTGGGAAATATCTTTTACTTTAAAATCTTCCATTGTGAGGCTTCTAGCAATATTATTTTATATAATCAATAAAACTTTATGCTTTAGGAAATATTATTTCTAAATTTGCACCTTTCTTATCTGTTCTATTTAAGGCGCTTATTGAAGCATTATGAAGATCTGTTAAATTTTTAACAATATTTAAGCCAAGACCAGAGTGTTGTCCAAATTTATCAGGTCTATTACTATAAAATCTTTTAAATAATTTGGATGTATCATTCTCTTTAAATCCGGGACCCTCATCTAGAATATTAACTACAATTTGCTTTCTGGAATTTTTTGTGATTTTAACATCAATGTTTTGATTATTATCAATAAATGAAATTGCATTATCTAAGAGATTTGCAACTATCTGCTGAATTCTATTTTCTATTCCATTAATCAAATAACTTTTGTTTCCATCATTAAAACATTTGATATTAATACCTCGTTTAGCGTGATATATACTGCTATAGTCATCAACAACAGACTGAATAATTGGAATTAAATCTATCTTCTTGAATTTCTCTTTACTGAGAGCAACTTCATCTTTTAATATTTGGGAATAATCAGTAATTAATCTTTCAATTCTTTGAACATCGTGACTTAAAATATTAATTAATTTTATTCTTTCATCTGTATCTTTTGTATCACCTAAAATTTCTGATGCTCCTTTTAAAGAGGCCAAAGGATTTCTTATTTCATGAACAAGATCTGTAGAAAAATTTTCAGCGTGTGAAATTCTCTTTTGTAGTTCTAAGGTCATATCATCAAGAGATTTTGATAGCAATCCTAACTCATCATTTCTTATTTTTAAATTATCAATGTTTATTTTTTTATGATCTTTGTTTTTAATCTTATTTGTATAATTAACTAAATTTTGAATAGGTTTTAAGAAATATCTATTAAGAACATATGAAAATATCAAAATTACAATACCAACAGCAAATGCAGTTCTAATTACGAAAGTCTTTCTCTCATTTATTGCTGCTATTATATCATTTGCATTTTCAGTTATAGCTATGTAACCAATGTTTTCATCATCTCTAAAAACGTTTTTTATTGTTGTTAATTTAAAATTATTGAATTCTTGCTGAGTAAATGTAAAGGGAATTCCAAAATTTTTTGATCCAGCATAATTAAAAAGAATATCTTTTAAAGATACTAAATTTTCATTACCAATATTAATATTTTTCTTTTCTGAAATTTCTTTGGTTTTTTCCTCATTTAAAATTTCTAACTCAACAATGTCTAGTCTTGAAGAAAATGATCTAGGGTCAAGATCTAAAGTATCTGTATCACCAATAAGATTAAGCTCATTATTAAAAAAAATAACTCTATCAAGACTTTGAAAAATAAATCTTGTAGAAAATAAAAATTTTCTAATATCATCTACATTGAATTCAATCTCTAACCTATCTAAATTATTAATAGTGTTATTGATAATTTTAATATGATTAGATGATTTATTTTTTATTAAATTTGGTTGGACATTTTCAAGATATAAAAACGTAAATAAACCTATAACTGAAAAAAAAATTAAGTTTATAAATAAGAATTTCTTTAAAATGGATAAATTTTTTAAAAGATAACTAAACATTAACTAACATTCCACCTATATCCACTTCCATATCTAGTTTCTATAGCCGAAAAATCTGGGTCAACTTTTTTAAATTTCTTTCTAATTCTTTTTACATGACTATCAATAGTTCTATCTTCTATATCAGTATCTTCTCTATATGC
>MDSV01163196.1_pt1 | contig 16591 bp, 10 predicted proteins | sample 810851 | NCBI WGS metagenome assembly MDSV01 (sample SAMN05326640, study PRJNA326480) | marine metagenome | isolation source: seawater | place: Atlantic Ocean: North East | collected 2012 | reverse complement strand
GGTTGCGCCCGTGCTGGAGGAGGAGGCGACCGCCGCCGTGCGGGACACGCACGACTGCGTGAACGCGTGCTTCGACGCGCTGGTGGATCACCACCTCGGGGATGGCGTCGTGCCGGGCATCCGTGTCGCTCTCAAGCAGCACTTTCGCGACATGTTGATCGCGACGGTGTCCAACACCGCCAGGCTCATTGAGCGCCTTCAAAGGGCGGAGGCCAACGTCACCTACACGCGCAACCACTACTACATGCAAACCATCCTCAAGTTTGAGCAGACGGTGCGCGAGCAAACGCAACACTGGCGACGTGGCTCGGTCAATGGTTCGTTCGGGTCCGATGTCCACGACATACCCGAAGAGTTCATGAAGGAGGTGGCGAACAACTTCCACACAGAGTCCAATGACCATTTGGGTGTCAACCAGACCCAGATCAGCCTGCACGCGTACGCCAAGGTGGTGCAGAAGCGCTTTGTCGACAGCGTGGCCGCGCTCCTGATCAGCGAGGTCGTGATGGGCACGGCGGACACACTGACTGACGAGGTGATCAATTGGTCGGTCGCGTTGCAGGCCAAGGTGCAAGAGGACCCCGGCGCGGCGCACAAGCGCGCGACGCTCACCAACAACGTGCAGCGCCTCAAGCAGGCCCTCGCCCTGCTCAAGTCGTTCTAGCGATGGTGGTGCACTCGCATTGTCTATACAAAACACCGCCGCGACGCGTTAGGCCTCCCGTTGGCGCTGCGTTGCTCGTATGCTCGCGCGCAACCTGGCGAGGCATTCAACGCAAAGCGGGCTCTTGCCGCGCTCGAGTTCGTAGTTGCGTTGTTTGCTCGGAAAAGCGTATCCAGAACCAGTGCACCCCTCGTACCCTCTTTCCCGTCGACTGTAAAGCCCCTTGCATCGCATCAACGCGCACCAATCGCGTTGACCGGAGCGCTGCAGCGGCGCGCCCTCGCCGTCGGCCGAAAGATGCGGGTCGGTACAGACGAGCTTGTTGTAGAGTGTCAGCGTGCGCACGGCGGGACTGTAAAGCCCACCCTTGGCCACGCACCGATTGTCGCCTTGTGCAAACCACGCCGCGTCGACCGTCTCGGCGGCGATCATGCACACCGCGTGCGCGCGCTCGCGTCGCCCTTCGGGCGTGTCCGGCAGCGAGGCCTCCGCGTACAGCCAGCGGCGCGCCAGCTTGGCTGACGAGGCCACGATGCGCTTCGCCGTGCACATGTCCGGAAGCACCGTTCGCGTTGCGAGGACGGCACGCACGTTTCCGGCCATGCCGTCGTCGAACGCCTCGGGCAGCTTCACCGCGATTGCGTCGGTGAGGCCCATTTGCGCAAACACGCTCGCGTGCAGCTTCAGTGCGTCGATGTGCAGGTTGCCATGCGCGGCCGTGAACGAGTCCGCATTGCCCCTCTTGATCGTGCCCGAGCGCGCCTTCGCGCACAGCGGAGGCACTCGCATACCCCATCGCGCACACAGTTGCGTTGGGCCCGGCCAGTCGGACGCGTCGTGGATCTCTATCAGTGAGCGTGGCACCGCGCCTTCTTGTAGGGGAGCGCCCTGTGGCTCGAGGACCAATTTCCCCGAATCCTCGTCTATGGCAAAGTTGCGATAGACGCGCGACCGCGGCAATTCGGGCGCGTACCGCAGCAAGTCGCGATCGCCGCTCAGCGCGTCGCCGTCAAGCTTCCACGCCAGCAGCGCGACCGCGTCGTCTCCGTCGATGTCGGGTGGGTAGAGCACGGTAAACCCAACCCGCTGGAGTAGAGCGTGCAGCACCGTGTCGGCCGAGCACGGCATGCCGCGGCACGCCTGTGTCACCTCCACAAGCCGACGTTCAAGCCACTTCTCCTTGGCCTCGTCGGTGGCCTGACCGTTGTCAAAGACCCAGACCATCTCGAGGCACGTTCGACGCGCCGCGTCCGCGACGGCGCGCACGCGATCCTCTGCCTCCGCAAACAGCACGGGAGCGGACGCCTCCTCAAACTCTGGCTCCTCACTGGGAATGAACACGCGAAGAAAGTTGAGCGCGTCGACGACGACGGTGCGCGCCGGCGACCGCGTGGAAACGTCCGCCAAGTCCGCCGTGGACGCGTCAGACGCCTGGCTGTCGGACATCGTATCCGTGTTTCTAGCGCCTAGTCCCACGCCACAAGTATCAGTGGTTTACGTCCACGCAAGCGGCACGCGACGCACCCCGCAAGCGCGCGTCGCACCCCGCACGCGCGCGCCCGTGCGATAAGCCAGTCGGACGGGGTGATCGGTATGACACATACACACACGCGCGCCCTTGCCAATGCCACCAAGACGCGTGCGCATCATCGGTAGCGGCACCGCGGGTGCGACCTCGCAGGCCGCGGCGCGGCGCGCGCGCGCCGCGGCTACCAAGGCCACCGCGTTCACGGCGCGAACGGCGTCAATCCTCCGCGGCGGCGGCACAAGGGCGCGCGAATGGATGAGCAAACTTTCGGACAAGGCGTACAAGCAGCTCGTGGGCTGGGCCAATCACCGCCGCCCCAACGTCTGGTACATGTTCATGAACTTTGTCCAGTTTGCCACGTGCCTCGTCATCCTGGTGATAGGCAACTTGACCGTCCAGGAGGCGCGCACCGACCTGAACGCCAACGTGGCACGCAAGCTGATGGACAGCAGCGATCACGTGGCAGTGACGCCCTGCGGCTTTCCGGGGCCGGACCTGCTGCACCTGCTTCGCCTGCAGGGCGTGTACGAGCACGAGTTTGGCCTGCCACAGCTCATCGAGCCAGACTACCGCCGGTGGAATGCGCGCGTGCAGGGCTCGTTGTGCAGCACGGACCCGTTCTGGGCGTCGGCCTTTGGCATGGGCACGGGCAACGACGGTGATCTCGACGCCGACACGGACAACAGCCGGGCCGCGCGGATGCTCCACGGCTTGGCGACCATCATGGGCCGGCGCGACCTCGAACCGACTGCGGACGCGGACAACGCCACGCTTTTGGACGCCGTGGAGGTCGACATGCTCGACGACCTCTGCGACCGCAAGGGCAAGCGCACCTACTCGAAGCGGCTGGAGGCGGCCTTTGGCGACCCGCTCACGCGCATCGCGCGCGCGTACCTCGCCGCGGCGCCCGCGTTTCGCGCCTACGCCAAGTCGAGGAACGCGTCGGGGCACACCGGAGCAAGCTGCTTGGGCGCGCACGACCCGTTTGCGTACACAAAACTCGCCGACACGGAATACGTTGGCCTCTGCGGCAACGCCGACTACGCGCACCACGTGCTCGAGCGCGCGGGGTCGATCGACAACTCGGCGCGCCTCGCGGGCGCCGTCACCACACACGCGCAGGCGAGCCCGAGCGTCGCAACGAGCCCGCTCGAGATGCTCTACGCGCTCTACGCGCTGTCGGTGATCAACCACATCGACAAGACGGCCAATGGTGGCGCGTGCTTTCGAAACACGCACTCGCACACGGCCGCGCAGTTTTGCGAGCAGCTCTACGCCGAGCCGCCCGGCGAGACCCTCTTCCAGGACTACACGCTGCCCGACGTGAGCGCGCAGGGCGCCACCACTCGCGACGTGTTCTTCTACCGGCACGGCGACGCGCCCCTCGCGTCCGAGTACCGCTGCACGGCGCTGACCGTCGACGGCAAGACGCTCGCCTCGAGCCGGCTGCCCACCGTCTCCCCCGCGCCCTCGCCGCCGCCCTTTGTGTCCTTTCGCGGTGCCAACGCGACGTGGGCGACGTCCCGCGTCGAGGCCAACGACGGCGCCAACGACGCCGAGCAGGTGCGTTTGCACGTCATCGGCTCGTGCGCCGCCACGATGCAGTACGGACTGTACGACCAGGAGCGCCTCTTTGGCGTGCCGGACGTGCTGCAGCCGTTCCAGCACGACAACCGGCCCGACGCGCAGTTCCACGTGCTCGGCAAGATCACCGCCAAGCGGTACTTCACCGACCCGCTCGAGTCGGTGGACGCCTTTGCGCGACCGGCCGAGCGCCTCGAGCTCTATCTGGCGTACCGCCTCGCGGCGCTCACGCTGTGGGGCACGATGATGGCCGCCGTCACCGGCTTCTTCATGGGCCGCGCGGGGGCACCGTTTGCGGCTGCCCTCATCGCGCTCGTGCTTAATCTCAAGGGTCGCGGTGGAAGATCGATCACGATCGTGCAGCCTCCGGAGCGCAGCATCGCGCAGGGCGGGCTGACGATCTTTGCGGCGCTCGTCGGGCTCTTTGTGGGCTTTTACACGCTCTTTGTCGACCCTTCGGCACAGTCGTACTACCCCACGACCCCCAAGTGCACCGATTTCCTGCCCAAGGACTACGCGCACTCCTCGGGCGGCGCCTACGTGACCTCGTGGGGCAAGCGGCGGTTTGACCGCTACTCGGAGACGCAGCTCGGCATCGTGGTCATCGTCGTGTCGCTCATCCCCGCCGTGTACTCCTCCACAAAGGTGTTTCTGCAGTCGCGCGCCAATTCGCAATACCTTGGCATGACGGCCCTCTCCGCGTCGATCAACGCCGTCCTCCTCGTGGCGGCCGTGACCATTATCGGCGCGCAGGTGTACAATTGCATCTCCACGGGCGACCTGTGGCTCGACGCGGCGCGCGTGTCGCCCTACGACACCACCACGCTCAACGACCGGCTCGGGCGCGACTGCCTCACGCAGCTCCTCGTCACCTTTTGGGCGACCCTCGCGCTCTCGGTGAGCCGCGCCTCGTGGACGGTCGAAAAATTCGATTGGTTTTTGTGGCGCCTCGCCTTTTACGGTGGCTGCGTCTTCCTGGCGTGGCTCAACCAGCTCAGCTACGTGGCGCTCATGAGCGATGAGTACGACGACGCGTTTAGCAACCCTTCAAAGGACACCAACCGACGAAACGCACAGGTCCTGTCGCTCGGTGGCACGATCCTCTTCACGGTCGCCGTCGTCGTGGACTTTTGGAGCACCGAAAGCGCGCGCCGTGCGGGGAGGCGTGTCGACCCCATAAACGATGCAAAGAATATGGTTCTCGACAACCACACAGATACAGGCCCAACGACGTGTGCTACGGGTGCATCTTTCCCCTTTTTGGACAGACACCGTTTCGAGATGCCGCGCGCGACGACCAGCGCCCCCTTTGTTTTCGGGGCGCAGGATGCCAAGCGTGGGCGGTACGCCACGGTGCCGTCGCTCAGCCGCCTAGGTCGTTAGGCGTCGTTCCGCTCCGTCGCCACCTCGCCCTCCTCGGGAGGAAGCGCGCAGTCGGGACCCATCGACGTCTTCTCCGCCTCGCGCACGCACGCCCACGCGAGTGCGATCCCTAGCAACGCGGCGCCCACAAAGAAGAGCGAAACGATCTGGTAGAGCTCCGGGTCGTCGTCCAGCGGCAACGGCGACGACGGTGGGACGGGCACCGGCGGTAGCAGTGGTGGCGACGCGGGCGACGCGGGCGCGAGCATCCGCGCAGCGCGCGCGGAAGAATCTGCGACGGTCGGTTGGAAATGCTCCAAGAGCGCGTTTTGCGATTATGACATATCACCGTTTATTAAAAAAAGCGCACGCGGCAAGTGGCACGCGGCACGCGCGTTCCACAATACTCCGCAAGGGGCACGCGCACGCGCACACGCACACACACACTACGCCGCAAGGTTCCAGGAGCCCTTCTGACGAGTGACGGGCGGAGGCGTCGGCAGAGGGCCATCGGTTGGCGGGTAAGTGGCGACCGTTGGCAGTGATGGTGGGGCGGGCAACGGAAGTGGAGACGGCGACGGCGGAGGCGGCGCCGGATGCAGCTGCAGCTGCACTAACGAGTCAATCGTAGCTCCCAGTGGCTGCGACGCGGCGGTCATCGATGCGTGTGCGTGCGTGTGTGCGTGCGTGCGCGTGTGCACACCGCAACCCGTCTCGTGCACGCGATTGTCAAGGTGGCGGCGCGCGCGAGAAGACCAAGCAGTGGGCGAGCAGGAGGGGCTCCTTGGCCCAGCAAGAACAAACCTGCGCTCATCAATGCTAAAGCGCTTGCGCAATGAAGATTTAACAGTTTTAATTACATAATGCACACGCCATCTTATCACGCAACTTTTACCTTTTCCAAAAGTGCAACCTCGCCGCTAACGACTTTGGACTGCCATGCACACTCCCCCCCCCTCTTCACCACCCACCCCTCCCCACTCCACCTCTCCACCCCCCCCTTCCGTTTTCCCGCGGCGTCTTGCGCGCCTAAAACCCGTCGTCGTCCACCACCGACGTGGGGGAAGCGTCCGTCGGCATTGCGCCGGGGCTCGCCTTCTCGCCCACTTTGGCGTCGGCCATAGCCTTCTCGGCCTTCACCTTGTTGTACTCTTCCTCGTTCTCGAGCACCTTCTTCCACTTGAGAACGATCAGCCTCTTCACCTCCTTCTCAGTCGGCTTCTTCGGCTTCTTCCCGTCGTTTGTAGCTTGGGCGGCAAGCTGAGCGGCAAGCTCGTCGAAACACGCCGACTCTATCTGCGGTTCGTAGTACAAGAACGTGTCGCACTCCTCCTTCACCCTGTCGTGCTCCTCCTTGTTCACCCTCACCTTGTTCCACTTCTTGGCGACCTGGCTCATTACCTCTCCATTATTCGGTTTCGCCTCGTCGTCAGCGCGTTGGGCAGCGAGCTCAGCAAAGCACACCGACTGCATCTGCTGCACGTAGTACGTGTATGACGTCAGTGGCTTCTTGGGGCCCTCCTTGCGCTCCTTCCGCTGCTTCTTTGCGATCGGCCCCTTGACGCCGCCGCGCATCACGAGCGGCCCGCTGCCGTCGCTGTCGTCGCCGGACGCTTGCGCGGCGGCGCGCTTGCCCCAACCCTTGGGCGTTTTGGTGCTCGCACGGCCGCGCATCGCCTGCACCGCGTCGACCGAGGGCGCCTGGTCCCATGCCGACGACCGAACGAGCGCGGTCGACGTCGCGCCATCGGAGCCCGTCCGCTTCAGCAGGTTCCGGATGAGCAGCTTCATGCGCCGGTTTTCCTCGACCATGGCATCGATGTCCTCGATCGATTCGGGGTAGGCGTCGTGGGTGGTGAGAGACATTTGCGTGGGTTGGCGCTGTTGGGAGGTTGTTGGTTCTGGGCGCAACACTCTCGCCGCAAGCGACTGAGCTAGCGGGCTTAGCGGGCTCCGCGCTGCTTCAGACGCGCGTGGCGGGTGCCCAGTGGGGCTCCCCAGCCGTGTGCGGTGCGCAGTCGATTGGGGGGGGGGCATAGATAAGACCCCTCCCCGACGGCCGCAACGGACGGTGTGGTGGTGGGAGGTCACACATCCCCAAAGTGCCAATTTCCCAAAGTTGAAACGGCTATTTTCCAAATCGGTGCATTTGCATTTTTACGGGCGTGCCAACTTTACGGAATACTTTTTTTTGACCCCGTCCACCTTTAGAATACCGTTAAAACACACCCACACACACACACACACGTGCTCACAACGCGTCGTCGTCCGAGTCCGAGTCCAAGTCCATCGCGGCTGCGGGTGCGCGCCGCGCGCTTGCCTCAGCCCTCCACCAGCGAGATGTACTTGGCAATCTCATACTCTGGCCCACGATGGACCGTCGGCCTGTACTGATTCATTTCAACGCACTTGCTGCTGAGGTACTCGATGATTTCTTCAAGGCGCTCCTCGGCGTCATCGCGTTCCTCGTCGACAAGGCCGGCACAGTTTCCGCCCACGCTCACGTCCTCGAAGAGTTCCTCGGTGGTGTCGCGGAGCGTGCGAAAGAGCCGTCGCGCCGTCGGGTTGCCATCGATGTCGGACGAGGCGTCGAACACGTAGCACCGCGGCTCCGATGGCTCGCGTGCGTCCATGACCATGACCATGAGGCACCTCACGGCAGTTTTGGTCGCAACCTTTAGGCGCTTGGGCGGAGGGGCCGCTTTCGTCCGCAGCATGGTTTGCGTGTGTTGTGTGGGTGCGTGTGTCGGGTGTGCGTGTTGGGTTGTGTGTCTCGAGTTGAGACCCCCTCCCCTCCCACGCCGCGACCAGAGCGGCGAGTGGGGCTCCCCGGCCGCCTGCGGCGCACCCCCGACCTCGCCGGTGGCCAGCGCCACGCGTTCTCAGCCACCGCGCAAGAATGCGCGGTCTGTTGGCGGGCAGTTGCCGACTTCTGGACCGGACGTCCGGTCCAGTGGGGGGGGGAGGGGGTGTTAAAGAAGGAACATTATACGGCCTGGACCCGAACACTACGCGTCACCGACTGTCCCCACACCAAGCATCCCTCGTGAAACCGGGCGCAAAAAAAAACATTCGCCCCGCGCTCCCGGGCACCGACGCGCGTTTCGGGGCTGCACACTTGCACGCCAAGTGGGGTCTTTAGGGAGCCTCTCCATTCGACGTCGCCTCCCCGCCCGCACCTGTGCGCGCCCCCACGTCTGAGCGCGAGCGCGCGAGCGCGGCTTGCATGTCGGCGCCCTCGGCCTCGCTCTCGTCGTCGTTTGCCAAAGCCGTGCACGTGCGCGTCGCCTTTCGGCTGCGCAGCTCCGCGAGTTCCCGTTGGCGCGCCTTGATGCGCGCGCGTCGTGCGGTGTCGTCGCAGGCAACGCGCGCCTTGGCGGACGCGTCGGCGGGCGCGTCTGGATAGTAGCCCGGGACGATCTCGTTGGCGCGACGCGTAACCGACACGTACGTTCCATTGTACACCGTCGAGTGGAGGGGCGCGACGTAGAGCGAGGAGATGGGGATCGATGGCTCGAGGATGTACTCGACCGACTCGGCGCACGGAGACCACTCGACGAATATCGTCGTCGAAGGAAAGAGTAGGACGCGGCGATTGTAGGGTTCGTCCCCGCAACGCGGCACGGTGATGGCGTTGGTGCAAAAGGTGGACATGACACCGCGCTCAATCACTATGTTGCTGCTTTGCTCGATCGGCATTCCGGCACAGCCACTTGCGTGCGAGCCATTTTCGATGTTTGGGACCAACCACAACGACAATGTCACGTGACGTTTCTTGTCGAGCGGCGGCCCGACCATGACGCGCATCAGCGCGGAAAATTGCTTCCCGTGACGGTAGCGCATCTGTGGAAGTTCCTCGTCATCTTCCTCGTCGAATTCGATTGGTTTGTCCTCCTGCAACAGCCGGAAGCGGATCGAGTAAGTGGCCCTGTGCACCATGTCGTCTCGAGGAGGAAGGTGCTGCGCGATGATCGTGTTGCCAGTTCCAGCTAGGGCGCTTCGGATTGACATGGCTCAACCCCCACACGCACGCGCACACGCGCGCACACCGCACGCCGCACGCCGCACGCCGCACGCCGCAGGCGACGCGCGCAGAAAGCAAACGTGCGTTTGCGTTTTGCGTGGGTTGGCACCGGCAGGCTCACAGGAGTGCGCGACGTCGATCCGCGACCGACCGGGCGACTGGGCGACTGGGGCTCCCCAACCGCAACCCACCAGCCATGGTCATAACCAACCGGGCCGGGCGGGTTGCGGTTGGGGAGCCCCAGTCGCCCGGTCGGTCTCGGATCGACGTCGCTCGACGCGCGACGCGCATTGCCGATCGCGCACCGCTCCGACGTCGCGCACTCCTGGGAGCCCGCCGGCGCCAACCCACGCAAAACGCAAACGCGCGTTTGCTTTCTGCGCGCGTCGCTTGCGGCTTGTGGTGTACTCGTGCGTGTCGCTCGCCACCGCGTTCCTCGCCATGTCCACGCCCGTCAACACACTCACCACCACGAATGGCAAAGTGGACCTCTACAAAGTAATGGAGGCCTCTACCAAGACGATGCACGAGAAGATGCACTGCCAGTGCCCGGACTGTGTCCACCTCGAAGACGGGCCCCCGTGGGGTCGCGAGCAGATGGACGCGCGCGGGATCGTGCGGATTGAGGACGACGGCGCGACCAAGTACGTCCACCGCTTCCCCAAGGGTGCGGAAATCTACCTTTGCGGGCCGACAAACAACGCTCCCGGGAGCGTGATCTGCGCCAAGTGCTACGCGGCGAGCAAGGAGGCGGACCGTGCGGAGTGGTGGCGCGCGTGCGTGCGCAAGATGTACGGCAGCGCGACGGACGCTGGCGCGCAGGTCGACTTTTGCCGCGTGCCGCTGTTGGAGGAGATGAACGATGACTTCCACGACGAAGGCGTGAAGCTCGCGGAGATCGTCGAGCGCGGCAATGACGACGCGCAAGCGCAGGACGTCGACGAGGCAGACGCGCAGCGCAAGGCGAACGTGAAGCGCCGCCACGCGGAGGTGCTCGTCTCCAAGAAGACCGCCGCGTCCAAGGAGGTCGACCGCGCCAACGCGGAGGCGCTGCTCGCGCTGTACCGCAACGGGTGCACCGTCGACCCCGAGGGCAAGGAGGAGGACGATACCGTTGACGTGGGCGACGAAGACGGCGACGAGGCGCTGAAGCTGTACACCGAAGGCGAAGGCGACATGAACGAGCTGCGCGCGCAGTGTCCCAAGTACGCGAACAGGTGGCTCGGGCGCGCGCCAACAGAGGACGACCTCGCGGCGCAGGCGGGCCTCGTCGAGCGGCTCACGTCGGAGGCGGCTGCCGCCAAGCAGAAGTTTGAAGCCGTGGAGGGGGAGGTCAAGGCGCTGGAGTCCCAGTTGGTGCAGGACCTCGAGGAGGAGGCGTTCGTCGAAGACGCGCCCAAGAAGGGGCGGGGCAAGGGCGTCAAGAAGAACGTCGAGGACATGACGTACGAGGAGGCCGTCGAGTACGAGCGGAAGAAGCGCCGCGACGCGGCGACGCGCAAGAAGAGCGCCGACAACAAGCGCAAGATGCTCGGGGAGTACCACGAGCTCAAGGCGAAGGCGGACAAGGCCGAGGAGGCGCAGAAGCAGATTGGGGAGAACAAGCGCAAGATGGAGACGCTCAAAGCGAACGCGGCGACGTGGAAGCGCGCGCTCGACGCGAACGAAGCGAGCAGCAAGGAGAGGGAGAGCCACGTGGCGCAGATCGAAGAGGCGCTGGCCAAGAAGCAAAGGAAGCTCGAGAAGGTGCAATCGACACTCGAGAGCTTCAAGCGGCACACACTCGTGTGGATGGGCGATCCCAAGGACAAGCCGACGGGGTGGAATAAGAAGAAGATGTTTGACCTCTACCAGGACTCCATCCGCGACCAAAAGAATGCCGACGCGGAGGCCGCCAAGAAGGCCGCCAACGGCGCCAACGCCGGCGACGCCAACGCCTAGAGCGCAACGACGCGCGCGGCAGGCGCGAGGAGCGCCGCGCGCGCCCGCGCCCTCGCGCCCGCGCCGCCCGCGCGCCGCCGCCACCCTCGCGCCTACACACATTTGACTGGGAAGCGTGTGTGTGTTGCTAAGAGCGATCTTTTTCTAACCACCAAACCCCCCCCCATGCCGCCGCGCTTTTCGTTTGGTGGGCTGCCACTGCGCCCAGCGCCGAATGCGCGCGCGCACGCCGCCGTCGGCGCGCCCCAAGACCCCGTCGAGATCGCCATGGGCGAGCAGGCGACCTCGTCGAGCGAGATCGTTGGGCTCCTGAATGGCGACTTTTCGACCCTCGCCGCCGTTTCGCCAGGGCTGCGCTACCAGGCCGTCGGCGGCTGCCCCGTGCCCCTCAGAGCGAGCGTCTTACGCCTTGTCCTGTTTAAGCTCCTCGGCACGGGTGTTTTTGCGGCCCTTACCTCGGCCGGAAGCGAGAATCCACACGTGGTCAAGACGTGCGCGCTCGCCGCCGCCGTCAACGCCGTCGCTGTGGTTCATTACCTGTTCATCTTACGTATCAGGATGCAGTCGGTCAACGCAAAGCCGCTCTCGGCGTGGATGATCGGTCTCGGACGCGCCACGACGCCGTCCGAGATCGACACTCAAGTAGAAAATAGCACGAAGAAGCTCTTCGCGCAGGAAATGGCCGTCGATAGCCTTCGAAGTGGAGACTGGGCGATCACTCTGGTTCTCATCAAGATCGCCGAGCACGCCATCGCAGAAAGGGCCGAGCCCACCGGTGATGCGTTCATGGCGCCGCAGTATGCCGCCCTGCTGCAGACGGTCATCGTATTTCTCGGCTCGATTACGACCTTCTTTCTAAATGGTCTGCGAAAGCCCACGGAGCAAGTCAGGATCTGCCGAAACAAGTGCGTTGGAATTGCACTCGGCGTCCTTGCATACGTCACGGCTATGGGGATATGGGTTGCGACGACGATTAATTTGCTCGTCGAAGTTGGCCATCCAGAGAACAAAGCGTCGGCGGCGGCGCGCGAGGACGCCTACGTGCTTTGGATCCTCTCGTTGGCGCAGGTTGGGTACCCTGTCGTCTCGATTGTCCAGATACTCTGGAACTGTAAGAGGACGACGCCTGGGACGACCGACCCGCTTCTTTCGCTAATCAAAGACATCTGTTACGGCATGCTGGACTCGATTAGTAAGGGTGGCCTGGCCCTGTTTGTCGCGCTGCGGGCCACTCGGTAGAAGACGGGTAGTGTGCGTGCACACCTTATATACATAAACTTGCACGTGCAAGTTTGCATCGAAACGCAAACACTTGGCGAAGGCTCAACTTTAGAGGAAACTCTCAACTTTAGAAAAACCGCTATAAGGTGTTTGCTTTTTACGTCGTCGCGCCGGCGCGCGCCGATGTGGGAAAACGACCCATAGTCGCCCATTTGGAAATCCGCGCGCATCCATCCCTTGATTGCCTCTCCCACGGCCTCTTCCAATTGCACGGCGGGCGTGTTGCCCGGCCCGGTGTAGAGGTTGTCCCTTATGGAGATTTCGAGCATCTTGGGCGTTCCCTCGTCAGTGAGATGGCCCACCTCCACGCGCTTGAAGCTCAGCACGATCATCCAATGCTCGGTATCGCGCGCCTCGCGCGCCGCGCCCGTCGCGAGCACCTGGCGCAGCCGGTTGCCGGTGGTGGGCGCCGCGCCCTCGGGCGGCACGACGGGGTCGGCCGCTGGGCGCAGCGACATGCAAACACCCTCCTCACACGGCAACGAGAATGCGCGCGCTTATCCCGTTGGCGACGCGCGCCGCAAGCATATACGCTTCAAGGGTAGGTTTGATCGGTTGGCTGATCATTTCTGACTAGGCCAGGAATGATCAATCCATGCTCCTGACGCGTCTTCAGTGCGTGGCAACACGCGCAAAGTAGCTGCAGATTTTCCAGTGCATTCGTGCCGCCTCGGTTTAGAGCAACTATGTGATCGACATCCGCCACTTCCATAGGAAGCGTCTCTCCGTGCTTGTTGTAGAGACATCGTCCAAAGGGGTCAGCGCATCGCCCACCACTGTTCGTGTATAGTGTGCGCAGATGTCGGTCGCGCAGTTTCTTGTCCCGTTTCACAATGGCAAACTGCACAGTAGGCTCTTCAATGCCAAGGTTTGCACGTGCGAGTGCTGTGGCATGGGCACAGCAATAGACACCACGTGCCTGTTTCTTAACGCACCCTGGGTGCTTGCACGTTTGCTGAATGCGTCTGCATTTTTTGCAGGCAAAGTGATTGGCTCTAATGTAAGACGGGAAAAACGCGTTCCCATCTTTTGTCTCTTTACAGTGTACACACCTGTACATCTCCATTGGTGTTAGTGCAATGCAGTCCCGCGCATGCCGCAACTTGCGTTTTCGGCGTCCCCCTGGTCGACCCCCTGGTCGAAATAACCAGCCAACCGACGACTCGGACGAGTGGTGAAGAGGTGAGGTTTTTTAACTATAATACAACACGACCAACACGCGTAACAACGAGTGTTTTTAGGCGCCTTGTCGTCGCTTTGCGATGGCCCTCGCTCTCTCCACCGCAAGGCGTTTAACACGCGCATTTATCCTATTACGTAGTTCCGTACACTCGTCTACAGTGAGACGTGGTGGGGGGTCGGCTTGGTCAACGACGACCGAAAAGGGCACGGTCATCGCCACGATGGGCACCGCTGCGTCGCGGCCGCTGCCGAGCATCGCGCGTGCGTCTCCGCTTTGTGAGATCGTCGCGCGCACGCCGCAAGCCTCGCGCGCGCCGCGGGGCGGCGCCTCGGCGTCCCCGTCGGCGGCGACGCGTTCAAAGAGGGTTTGTTGTTTTAGCACGCGCAAATCTCGGCCCGGCCAGCGCTCGCCGGCGCTGTGATCAGTCGGCACGTACGACGCCGTGCACGGCCGCGTGACGTCATTGACGAGTGTTTGGACCTTCATGCGCGCACGTGCGGGCGCGTCGTCGTCGCGACCGCGCAACGGCGCAAGCTAGCGCGCGTCCCTTTCAGTCCCACGAGACACTTGCGGCATGTGGTGGCCCCGCCAAACGCCCTCGCGCGCACACGATGCTCGCCTCGCCGCTGAGGCTCAAACAACGTGCGAGCTTCGCGGCGCTCCTCGACACGGTCGCGTGCCAGTCCGGCACCTCCAACGACGGCGACGAACGATTTGGCGACGCGTGCGCGCGCGTCGCCGGCCTCTTTGGCATCCTCGAGATCGACGCCATCCTCGTCGTCTTCGCACACCTGCTCCCCGCCACCACCGCCGCCGCCACCACCGCCACCACCGCCGCCGCCATCGTCGGCGACCGCGCGTCCAAGGCGCCGCCCGCGCGCCTCGCGGTCCTCGACGCGCTCCGAGACGTGCAAAGCTTCGCGCTCACGTGCAAATTCATTGCGGCGACCCTGCACGGCCCCGGCGCGGCGGTGCGCGTCGAAGCCGCCGCCGCGTGGTGCACGCCGTTGGCACCGGCGTGCTCCTCCTCGCACGACGCGACGGCGTGCGACGCGCTTGGACAGGTGCTGCAAGAGGAAAAGTCCAGATACGAGGTGCGCGTGCTCGAGGCGGCGCTCAAGAGCATGGCCGTGCACTGCGCGGGTGATCATTGTCGCGCGGTGCGGCACCTCTACAACCACGGGGTGGCACGTCGCGCCGTTGCTCCGAACAGCGGCGACGACGCGTGCGGCGCCCAGCCGCTCGGACGGTTGACGTTGCAACGTCCTCGCGTGCGCGTGGTCGCGGACGCCGACACCGACGTCGACGATCATGATGGTCGTGCCGGTCGATTCGCGAATGTCGCGTTGGAGGCACACCCCGACCGCAACGAGTGCGTGTTGGTCAAGCGCGCGGACCATGGCAACGCCATGCGGCTCGTGGGCTACGAAGCAGCGCCGCCGGATGCCCTCGATCCGTGCTCATGTTTGCGGCGCGCGTGGACGGTGGCGGCCGTTCCCGCGCCCACACCAAGAGGTTGGAAGGTGATGTTTGTGTCCGCGAGCGCGTGTGGACGCTGGGTGGCGCTCGTGCGCCTAAACTGTCTCGAGACGTGCAAAGACGACGTCGGCAGCCTCGTCGACGTGTTCCGTGTCGACGGCTCCAACGCGGAAGGCGCGACGGCGCCGCACGCGCAGCTCGCGCTCCGGCGCGGCCACGCCATCGTGCTCTCGGCGTGGTTCAGAACGCAGGACCTTTCGCACCTCGACGCACGCGACGGCGTCGCGCGACGTCGCGCCACGATTCTCTGCCTGTGCACGCACAGCTTCGGCGACGACGGTCTCGCGTGGCACGAGCAGTACACCCAGTGGTTTCCGAACGCGCCCCGACCCGGGATCAACAGGGTCTACCAATACGCGCTCGAGGACGGCGCCTTTGCGCACGCGTGCGCGCGCGGGGTCGTCGCGGCGCTTCCGCCTGGTGACGGGCTGCTCCTGCGACCGCAGGGCGTCGAAGTCGAGATGGTGCCCGAGCACCACACCGAGTCCGTGGGCCTCGACGCGACGTCGCCGCTCGCTCCTGGCGCACAGTTTTGTCGTCGCGACGGCGCGACGATGCCCGTCGCGCAAAGCTTTGCGCCCGAAACGTGCCTGGTCAACCCGAGCAACGTCCACCAGTGTGCCGACTCCATCGGCATGTGCCTGCGCGGCGCGGTCACGATCCCGGCGTCGGAGGCCGGTGCCGAGGCGGGCGTGCAGGTTTGCGCCGTGGCGCAGTGCGTCGTCTTGGACCTCTCGTACCGCCATCGCAACTCCGGAAGCGACGCGCTGCTCCAACCGGCGATGCCGATGCGCAGCCTCGCGCGCAATTGCCCACCGACGCCCGAAAATGTGCAGCTCACGCGGCGCGGGGACCTCGCCGTAGTCATGGTTCGACGCGCGGTGCCGACCGGCACCGATGCTTATTTCAGTCTGCACATCGTGGGCCGGCGCGGCGCGTCGGCGCGCTTCCAGCCGCTGGCGTGCCTGGACCTCGACCGGTGCCTGTACAATTTCATGACCCAGCGCGCCCTCGCGTCGCCCCTTTTCCCGGCCACCGCCACCGCCGCCGCCGTCGGTGCGCCGGACTCGTCGGCGCCGCCCAGCCCGCCGCCGCCCGCGCCGCCGCCGCCGCCCTTGAGCCGGCCAGGGCGTGTGCACGTACACGGCACGCCGCGCACGTGCACGCTCTCGCCGTGCGGCCGCTTCTTGTTGATGGCCTTTGATCATCGCGCGGTGCGCGGCTGCGGCACGCGCGGCACCGACTCGGGAGTCGCCGTGATCGACCTGTCGGATATATGGGATAGCACGCGTGGTCGCGCCGTCACGTCGGCCGTTGCGTGGGTCGACTGCCACGCCGAGGTCCTGCCCATTCGCATGCGCTGGTCGCGCGCGGGCTTGTGGATCGGCACGAGGCGCGGCACGTTGCTGCTCGACAGCGTTGGCGCGCGCGACGGCGACCGCGGCGCGCCCGGCGGCGCGTCCGGCGGCGCGCCCGGCGGCGCGC
>MDSV01139524.1_pt1 | contig 16591 bp, 14 predicted proteins | sample 810851 | NCBI WGS metagenome assembly MDSV01 (sample SAMN05326640, study PRJNA326480) | marine metagenome | isolation source: seawater | place: Atlantic Ocean: North East | collected 2012 | reverse complement strand
TTTAAATTGCTTATTTTTTAATTTTGTGAGTAGCTTTTGAGTGCCACCTCTACCCTCAATAGCTATTACCTTTTTATTTCTAACCACTGTGCCTTGACTGTAATTATATTTATTTAAATTATTCAATATAGAAATTGCTTTATTAATATCTTTTCGATCAGCAGTATTTGGTTTGATTTTTGTGTAGATACCTTTTTTTAAAGTTAACTCTGGATTATAAAATAAAGAACTAATAGTGTTGATTTTTTCTTTCTTAAATATTTCAATTATTTGTTTTAAAATAGCTGCATCACCAAGCTTTGAACTTTTAAGGATTCTATGTATGTAATAAATTCCTTTTAAATCGAGCCTAAGTTTTGAAAATTTTGGTTTTTTTACTTTTCCAGCAAAGATTACTTTGCTACATTTTTTTTCTTTGAGTAAATTAATAATTTTTCCAAATTGTCCCATGGATACGCTTGTTGAATTTTTATCTTTTTTAAATAATTTTTTTTTACTTAAATCTATTATTAAGTATTTTAATTTTTTTCGCTTTATAGTTTTTAATATTTCTTGCGGAAAGTCAGTATCTCCAAATATTAGTCCAATCATTATTTAGATAGTGGCGTACAAATAGGTCTTTTTTTATCTTTTGCTATAAAGTTTATAACCTCTTTCACTAAATTATTTTTTTTAAATTCTCCATTTATTTTGGCTAAGTTTTCGTTTAACCTATTAGATGAAAAAATTTTTTTATATGCTAAGTCTAATTCTAGAATGTCCTTATTATCGTATTTTTTTCTTCTTAATCCCACTAAATTAATCCCATGTAAAAAATTTCTATTTCCATATGAAAGACCAAAGGGGATAACATCTTTTGATACGCCTGTCATACCTCCTATCATCGCTAACCTTCCTATTCTTGTAAATTGCTGCACAGCTGAGTTTCCCCCTATGATGACTGAGTCTTCTATTGTGACATGCCCGGCTATAGCAGCATTATTTGCTATAACTATGTTACTTCCTACCTTACAATCATGAGCTATGTGCGATGAAACCATAAATAAACAATTATTTCCTATAATTGTTTTGCCGCCTCCTCCCTCTGTTCCAGGATTAATAGTTACATACTCTCTAATCAAATTGTTCTCTCCAATCAGAATACTATTTGTTTCTCCTTTATATTTTAGGTCTTGAGGCATTGTTCCTATGCTTGCGAATGGAAAAATCTTAGTACCTTTACCTACTACGGTGTTTCCCTCTATGTGTACATTAGAAACAAGTTCTATATCCTGTCGAAGTTCTACATTGGGTCCGATATAACAAAAAGGTCCAATCTTAACGTTTTTTCCAATTTTAGCTTTTTTATCTATAACGCTTGAACTATGTATCATATTAAGTTCTATCCACTATTGTTGCTGACCATTCTGCGTCCGCCATTCTCTTTCCGCCAACCTTTGCTGTGCCTTTGTATTTCCAAACTCTTCCGTGAGATCTTATTGCCTCTATCTCTAAGTGTAACTCACAATCTGGTAAAACTGGACTTCTGAATCTCGCCTTCTCTACGCTCATTAAGTATACTAATTTATTAGCGTATTCTTTTGGATCTATTCCACAAGCGGTTAATGCGGCGGCGGCTTGGCCGAAAGCTTCTACTATTAAAACACCAGGCATAACTGGTTGACCAGGAAAATGGCCTTGTACATAAAATGCATCTTTCTTTACGTACATAATAGCTGTTGCAGATTTCAAGCTTACAATTTTTGTCAATTTATCAATTAACAACATAGGTGCTCTATGTGGAAGTAATCTTTCAATCTCTTTTCTGTCTATAGAGTCTTTATTCAATTTTTATCCTTTTTTTTTAAAAATTCTTTAAGTGGCACGGCTGGATAACCCATAACTATCATATTATCTTCGATGTCTTTAACAACACCACTACCGCCTCCTATTTTTACATTGTTTCCTATTCTTAAATGACCAGATATACCAGCTTGCCCACCTATTGAAACATTGTTCCCTATTGTTGAACTACCTGCAAACCCAACCTGTCCTGCAATCATACAATTTTCTCCGATTTTAACGTTGTGAGCCATATGAACCTGATTATCTAAAAATGTGTTTTTTTTTATAACGGTATTACCAATTGAGCCTCTGTCGATAGTGCAAGAAGATCCAATTTCGACATTGTCTTCCAAAATTACTTTTCCAATGTGAGGAAATCGAAAATTTTTATTTTTCAAAGGTATAAAACCAAATCCTTTAAGACCAATTTTAGATCCATCTTGAATATAAACATTGTTACCAACAATCGAATTTTTAATCATAATTTGTGATCCGATTATACAATCTTTACCAATTGAAACATTTTTTTCAATAATTGTATTGCTACCGATCTTAGTTGATTTACCAATTTTTACATTTTTTCCAACTAAAACATTGTTACCAAATTTTACTCCTGGATATTTAGATATAGACGCTTTTTTTAAAGTGATGTCAGGATAATCAATATCAGCATAAGGGTAATATTTTAGGGTGATCTTGGCTAATTCGTATAGCACACTATTTACAATTATTGGTTCACATGACTTTGGTAAATATTTTCTCAAACTTTCCTTGGTAATGCAGCAACCTGCTTTTGTATTTTCTGCTAAAGCCTTATAATTTAGGCTATCAAAAAACGTAATGTCCGATTTTGAGGCCTCATCTAGAGTTTTAATATCTTTGAAAATATCTTTTGAATTTGATTGGTTTGGAAATAAATCTTTAAGTTTAAAAGGTCCTTTGTTCTCAAAAAAAATGTTTTTCGACATTAATTTAAACTAATAGATTTTAAATTCTTATCCAAAATTTCAATAATTTGTGATGTGATTTCGTATTTTTTATTCCCCATTAAAACATTTTTCTTATCAATTACCACTGTGATATTATTATCTTCCATATATTTTCCAAGTATAGGATTTAAATTTTTAAGCATCTGATCTCCTGCTTTTTTTCTTTTCATAGCTATATCTTTTATTGTTTTTTCTCTTTCCTTATTCAAATTAAATACCTTTTTTCTTAATTCATCAGCTTTTTTTTTGTATTCTTCTTTTGAAAGAACATTTTTTTGACCTATAATTTTATTTTCCTCTTCTTTTAATTTTTTTGCTGTTTCATTAAATTTTTTATTAGAATTTTTTAGCTGACTTCTTAGTTGGTCTTGAGCTTTTTTTCCTGCTTTACTCTCATTCATAACTTTTGAGTAATCTATAAAATATAAGTCACTGGCTAATGAGTCTTTTTCAAACGAAAAAGCAATAATTAGCGCAAATAATGTTATTAAAATATTTCTCATTAAAATGTAGTTCCTAATCTAAAATTAAAACTTTGATCTTGGTCTGTAGATGCTTTTGATAAATTATGTGAAAATATGAACGATAAGGGTCCCGCCGGTGACAGCCAGCTTGTATTTACTCCTATTGTAGATCTAAGTTTATTTGAGTCGTCGATTGTATCGCTATAATCGACACCCCATACATTACCGGCATCTAAGAATAAACCTATTTCAGCGTTACTTTTTTCAGGGAAAAAATTTGGAAAATTTGCTTCTAAGTTTACAACTGTAGTGTAGTTTCCTCCTATGTAATCAATCCCATCTTTTGGTCCAACTCTTCCAGCTTGAAACCCTCTTAGCCTACTAGTGCTTAAAAATAATCTTTTACTTATTTTTACGTCATCATCTTGAAGTCCATTTATTGCAGAAGCTCTAAATTTCAACGCACCAATCATATTTTCATTGATTTCCTTATACAGGCTCGAAGAAAAACTATTTTTTATATAAACATCTTCCGCATACATAGGAAGTTCTTGATAGAAACTAGTAAAATATCCTGAGGTTGGCATGAATGATCTATCTCTCTTATCTGCATATATAGAGTAATCAAACATTAAATCACTTGAGCTACCGGATTGTTTTTTTAATAATTCTGAAGCTGTTTCATTAGTTGTTAAATCATCTATAGTTAGGCTTAGGCCGGGTGCAAAATATATGTCTTTAAACCTCTCATACGAAACTCCTATCCCTGCGCCTAAAACACTATTTTCATAACCAGAGTCAGGCTTATCATTTTTAACGTTTTCAAAATTATATCTTAAATCTTTTCCCGTAAAATTATAATTTTTCTCTACAAAATTTAATGATCCTTTGACCGTATCTTGGCTCACATCTGCGTTAGCAGCTACACTGATACCTCTTCCCAACCAATTATTTTCTTTTATCTGAAACGCAAAAGAACCGCCATTAGTTCCAATACCTGCTCCAGCACTTATTTCACCTGTAGGCATTTCTTCTACGTTAATTTTAATATTTTTTGTATTTGGTGTGCTTCCATCAGAAATTTCTTCTTTGACACTTCCAAACAATCTTCTGCTCTTTAATTTTGATATAGATTTGTCTACTTTAACCTGACTATAAGGATCGCCTTCATCTAGCAAAAGCTCTCCTCTTATTACTGTTTCATTAGTCACGGTGTTACCTAAAACTTGAATTTTATCTACTGTAGTTTTTTGTCCTTCAAATATATTTATTACAACCTCAATATTATCATTATTTATTACTTCATTAACGCTATGTTCAATAAATTGAAGATCTTCTGAGGAAATTATTAAATCTACCTCATCTAAAAGTTTTTTAACTAAAAATGGAGAGTAATAACTTCCTATAGTTTTATTGTAAATTGAGTCTAATGATAAGAACAAACTCTTATCCAAAACAGGATCAATATTTGTTCGTATTTTATTAATTCTATATCTAGTGCCTGCATTAATATTAAAAGTAATTTCAGCTTGATAATCCTCTTGAAGTTCTACAATCTCGGATAAAACCTTTACATCGTAATAACCGATAGACTTATAATAATTGGTTAAAAGTCTCTTATCCAATTCCAAGTTTTTTGGATTCACTTTGGTATTTTGAGTAAGAATTTTCCAAAATTTATTTTCTTGAGATGTAATTATATCTCTTAATCTTCTATCTCTGACTTTCCTATCGCCTTTAAAATTTATTTTAGAAATATTAGTACGCTCACCTTTTTTTAATTCGAAGTAAACGTTAACTCTCTTTTTAGAGAATGTTTCTATTTTGGAATTAACTTCTAAGAAATTAAAACCTAGAGTAGAATATAATTTTTTTATCATCTTTTCATCCTCTGCTACAAAGGATTTGATAAATGGACCATTCTTTTTTGATTTTATATTTTCTTTTATGGCATCTTTAAATTTTGTTGCTTTTTCACCTGTCACAATAATTTCGTTGATAACAGGATGCTCTACTACCTCAATTAATAAAGTTTGCTTGTTCAAAGATATATTTATGTTTTCAAAAAAATTTGTTGAATATAATTTTTTTATAATTTCGTTAATTTTCGAAGAATTTATTTCTTCGTTAATTGCAATATCTCCATAAACTTTTATAGTTTCTTTGCTTATTCTCTCATTTCCTTTAATTTCAATTTTTTTTAAAACTTCAGCATTCAAAGTTTTGAAGGAAAATATAATTATAAAAAATATTAAAATTAATTTGTTCATATTATTTGTTCTTATTAGCAATTATTAAAGCTTTTTTTCTTGCCCAATTATCCACTAATAAAATCGTTTTTAAATTAACGGGTTTTTTTATAGCATATTTTTTTAATTTTGGGTCTTTTAAAAGAATGAAAAGACAATTGATTATTGAGTAAAAACTTATATTTTTTTTTAAAAATTGATCAACAAATATTTCATTAGCCGCATTTATCACTATTGGTAAAGATATATGTTTGTCCAATATAGGTTTTAGTCTTATTGCAGGAAATTTTTTTTTATCGACATCTAAAAATTCTAGTTTTTCAATTTTCGAATTAGAGTCTTTAAGATCATTATCTTTAAAATTTTTTCCATATAATGCATTACCAATTGGTATTCTCATATCTGGTTTAAAATATAAAAATTTACTTAATCCATTTTTATATTTAATTATGGCGTGAACTAATGATTGCGGATGTATTAAAATCTTAATCTTTTTTAAATTTATCGAAAATAATTTTTGGGCTTCAACTACTTCTAAAAGTTTATTCATTAGCGTTGCCGAGTCTATTGATATTTTTTTCCCCATTTTCCATTTAGGGTGTTTCACTGCTTGAGCTGGTTTAATATTTTTCATTTTACTTATTGGATAATTTAAAAAGGGTCCTCCAGAAGCTGTAATGTATATATGCTTGATATCTTTTATTTTTGTTTTTTTTAAAAGTGAAAGTATTGAAAAGTGCTCTGAGTCTATTGGAATGACTTCCACTTTAAATTTTTTGATTAATTTCTCTAATAAAAGCCATCCACAAATCACGGACTCTTTGTTAGCTATAAGTAATTTTTTGGTATTTTTAATTATTAACATTGTAGGTTGTAGTCCGGCTATACCTGGAATAGCTGATATCGAAACATCTGATTTTGCAAAATGGAATTTTTCATAATTATTTTTATTTAAAATAACTATATTCTTGTTTTTATATTTTTCTTTAACCTTTAAATATGTTTTGTAGTCGAAGATTATAAAAACTTTAGGTTTATAAATCTCTATTTGATTTATAATTTTTTTATAGTTTTTATGAGCTGATAGAATATTGATTTTAAAATATGGTTTTTGATGCTTAATTAATTTGAAAACTGAATCCCCAATAGATCCGGTAGAACCAAAAACTGATAATTTTTTTCTCATTTAAAATAAAATTAAAATTAAAGTTAACAAACCAATTGGCATACCTATAAGTATTCCATCTATTCTATCAAGTAGTCCGCCGTGTCCCGGTAAAATTTTACCAGTATTTTTAATGTTTGCTTTTCTTTTCAAGAAAGAGAAAAAAAGATCACCTACTTGAACGCTTAATGAAATAATTATACCAATAACTAATATTTGTATATTTTCAAATAAAAAAACTCCTTTAAACAAAAAATAACTAATTAAAATTGAAAAAATAAAAGATCCTATTGAGCCAGATACAGTTTTATTAGGACTTATTTTTGTAAGCTTGGGTCCTTGAAATAATTTTCCAACTGTAATTCCGCCTATATCCGATGCAACACAAGCTAATATAATTAAAAATAACATAAGTTTTAAATGAATGTTATTTATTGCTAAAATTAAAATTATAAAAAAAATACTTAAATAAATAAGAAATAGATAATTAGATAAAATAAAGTAAACACGATTTTTCTTAAAAATTATTTTTGATATTTTTGAAAATTCAATAAATGAAAGAGCAAATATTATTATAACTATATACAAATAAACTATTTTGCTTACAAACATTAATGCAAGTATGAGAAGCAAACATAGCCCGGTATATATCCTTTTTTTTAACTCGTCACTCACTTTTAAATTCCTCCAAAATTTCTCTTTATTTTATAAAAATTGTTTATTATTTTTCTTAAATCATTAGGTTGAAAGTCAGGCCATAATTTATCTAAGAAATAAAGTTCTGCGTAAGCCAGTTGCCAAAGCATAAAATTACTTAATCTTTTTTTTCCTCCTGTTCTTATTAGAATATCTGGATCTGGTAACCCGCAGGTATAAAGGTTTTTATTAATTTCCTTTTCACTGATTTTTCTATTGTATACTTTTTTAAATGAATTAATTAATTCTTTCTTAGAACCATAGTTAAGAGCTAGATTTACAAGGATTTTTTTATTTTTACTGGTCTCATTTATCGTTTTCTTTAAAATTCTTTTAAGATTAATAGGTAAACCAGATTGCTCACCTATTATTTTAATTTTTATCCCATTTTGTTTTACATTTATCAGTTCCTCATGAAAATAAGAATTTATTAAATTAAACAAAAAATTTATTTCTTTTTTTGGCCTTTTCCAATTTTCTGTGGAAAATACATAGAAAGTGATAATTGGGATTTTAAGTTTAATTGACTCTTCTACAATTTTTTTAACAGTCTTTACACCAACATAATGCCCAAAGTTTCTACCTCTTTTTTTTTTCTTTCCCCATCGCCCATTACCGTCCATAATAAAAGCAATATGGTTGAGCTTATTCATAATTGAAGGATTTCTTTTTCTTTATCCGATGTTATTTTTTCAATTGTTGAGATATGGTCATCTGTAAGTTTTTGAATATTTTTTTCATAATTCTTATTTTCATCTTCGGTAATATTCTTTTCTTTGAGTTTATTCTTCAAATCCTCGTTAGCTTCTCTTCTAATATTTCTTATAGATACTTTATTTTTTTCTGTCATTCCTTTTAGAACTTTAATAAGTTCTCTTCTTCTTTCCTCAGTTAAATCAGGTATTCTTATTCTTACCATCTGACCATCTACTTGAGGATTAATTCCAAGATCAGACTTTTGTATCGCACTATCAATTAAAGCAACGTTTGCCTTGTCCCAAACCTGTATCGTTATTAGTCTGGCTTCTGGCACAGATATTGTTGCCAGCTGATTAATTGGCATCATCTGACCGTAAACATCCGCTTTAATCATATCTAACATTGCAGGATTAGCTCTACCAGTTCTTAATGTTGAAATTTCTTTTTTAAACGACTGTATAGTTTTATCCATTTTTAATGAATAATTTTTCTCACTAAATATAGAGCTCATTTAAATACCTTCACCAACTTTGTATCTTACGAAATCCAATACTTGAATTTCCTTATCTGTTTTATTTTCTTTTAGAACATCTGAAACTTTTTTTTTTGGATCCATTATCCAAATTTGATCTAAAAGTGCATTATCTGAAATATATTTATTGATTTTACCTTTAGATATTTTTTCTGCTAATTCACCTGTCTTTCCAGAGTTTATTAACTCAGCTTTTATAATCTCTAGCTCTTTATCTACTAAATTTTTTTCAATACCTTCTTTTTTTATAGCTAAAGGGTTAGAAGCAGCAATATGCATAGCAATCATTTGACCTAATTTTTTATTTTCCACTGATAATTTTACTACAGATATTATTTTTCCAATATCTTTTTCTAATGAAGAATGAACATAAAAAAAGTTAGAACCTCTTTTGTTGTCAAAATATTTACTTCTCCTTATTGTAATTTTTTCACCTATCTTAGAAATTAAGTTAATTAAATTTTCTTCCACAGTAGAGCTGTTCTTCATTTTTAATTTTTTAAGTTTTTCTAAGTCACCTTTACACTCAAAGTTTAATTCTGATATCTCTTTACAAAAATTTATAAAGTCTTTATTTTTTGCAACAAAGTCTGTCTCGCTGTTTATTTCAACTATTGTTACCTCGCCTTTTTTCTCAGTGGCTAGAATCAAGCCCTCGGATGCACTTCTGTCCATTTTTTTGGAAGCTTTAGCAATCCCTTTTTTTCTTAAATACTCTATAGATTTTTCAATATCACCTTTGCTTTCCTCTAAAGCAATTTTGCAGTCTTTAAAACCTACTCCTGTCATTTCTCTTAATTTTTTTACATTTTCCATTAAATTTTTATTCGGCATGATTTATAATTAAAAAGTTATTTTTTTTCTGGAGATTTTTTATCTTTTTTTTTTATTTTTTCCGTACTTTTTTTTAAATCTTTTTTAGGTGGGTCTTTAGATTCGCTTTTAACTTCTACAAATTTCTCTGCGTCTTTAATTGTACTTTTAAGTAAGTCACAATATAAGTTGATTGATCTTCTTGCGTCGTCGTTCCCTGGAATAGGAAAGTTTATTCCTGTAGGATCAGAGTTTGTATCTAGAACAGCAATAATTGGAATATTTAATTTTTTTGCTTCATTTACTGCTAAGGACTCTATATTTGTATCGATTATAAAAATTAAATCTGGAACTTTTTTCATTTCAGATATTCCTCCTAATGACCTTTGTAATTTATCTCTTTCTTTTCCAAATTTTATTATTTCTTTTTTTGTAAATCCCATATTATCTTTAGATAGCTGATCATCTAAATACTTCATTCTTTTGATTGAATTTTGAATTGTGCTCCAATTCGTTAGCATTCCGCCAAGCCATCTATAATTTACAAAATATTGTGAAGTTTCTTTAGCTAAAGCGCTAACTTGTTCTGAAGCTTGTTTTTTTGTAGATACTATTAAAATTTTACCACCACCAGATATACATTTGTGAACCTCAACTAAAGCACTTTTTAAATAATTTACTGTTTGGGTTAAATCAATTATATGAATAGAATTTTTTTCCCCAAATATGAAGTGTTTCATTTTAGGGTTCCATCTTAAGGTTTTATGGCCAAGATGAACTCCAGCCTCTAATAGTTGTTTTATATTTACTTCTGGTACTCTCATTTTTTTATCCGGTTAACCCACCACAACTGCTCCAATTTGGACCGGGGGGCTTTCACCCTAAAAGTTGTGTGCGAAATTTAGAATTTATTATAATTAATTATCTTAAAAAGCAAGCACTTAAACTATAATTTTTTTAACGTATTCTTTGCTTTTTACTTTGTTAAATAGCTTTAAGTCAAATTTTCTTGGATTTTCTAAATCAAAAGTAAATTTTTTGTTCTTTTGTTTCATTATAAGTTTTATTTTGGTTTCTCCTTTTTCAATTAGAAGGTTATTAAAATCATTAAGATCTAACCTTTCATCTATTTCTATTAAAACTTCTTTATAATCTTGTTTCATCAAATCGCCTAGAGCAATAATTTTTTTTACATTTATTCTTCTTTGATTTGCGTTTAAATCTTTATAGAGAGTCAAAATGAAAGACTCGGACTCATTTAATATATTTCTATTTTTAATCAATAACTCTGAAAATAAGAAAAGTTCAAATTCTTCCGAGTTGTCACTAAATTTAGCAATAGCAAACGGGGTTCCTTTCGAGCTTTTCTTTTCTTGGATTGACATTAAAGTACCAGACACAAGACCTTCATTCTTTGCATTCAGCATAAAATCTTTATAAGACACTATGTTCATTTGAGAAAAAAGGGTTCTAAATTCATTTAGAGGGTGGTCCGATATGAAAAATCCTAGAGATTTGAATTCTTCATTCAATAATTCTTTTTTTTCCCAATTGCTTGTTGTTTCAAAAATAAAATCTTCTGGGTCTGAGCTGTTGTTACCGTCAAATAAACTACTTTGATTACTAATTTTTTCATCATTAAAAATTTTATTTAATTGAATTATCTTAGGAATAGATTCTACTAATTTTTTTCTATTTGTCTCTAATTCATCAAAGGCTCCTGACTTTACCAATCCTTCTAATTGAAGTTTGTTGATATCTTTTGAGCTCACTCTTTTTATAAAGTCCATTAAAGATTTAAAATTACCGTTTTTTATTCTTTCATTAACTAAATTTGATACCGCTTCAAATCCTACGTTTTTAATAGCTCCCAAACCATATAAAATTTTACCATTTAAAGTCTTAAAATCTGCATAACATTTATTAATATTAGGTCGCACTACTTGAACTTGAAGTCTTTTTAACTCATCAACAAATTCCCTCAGTTTACTAGTGTTAGTAAGTTCAGTTGACATGGTAGCTGCAATAAATTCTTCTTTGTAATATGTTTTTAGATAAGCCGTTTGATAAGCAATTAAAGCATAGGCTGCTGCGTGACTTTTATTAAACCCATACTCAGCGAAAGGTTCGATTTTAGTAAATATATAATTGGCTAAATCTTTTTTTATTCCATTTTTCAATGCACCATTTACAAAATTTTCCTTTTGTTTCTCTAGTTCTGCTCTTTTCTTTTTTCCCATAGCTCTTCTCAAAATATCGGCTTGACCCGCTGAAAACCCTGCTAAAGTTTGAGCTATTTGCATTACTTGTTCTTGATAAATTATTATTCCATGGGTTGGTTCAAGTATCTTTTTTAAACTCGGATGAATATAATCTGGATGCTTATGCCCATTTTTACAATCATTATAAATTGAAATGTTGCTCATTGGACCTGGACGATAGAGAGCAACTAATGCAATTATATCATCAAATTTATTTGGCTTCATTTGCTTGATAGCCTCTCTCATTCCAGTACTTTCAAGTTGAAATAGTCCTGTTGTTTCACCGGTTGATAAAAGTTCGTAAACCTTTTTGTCTGTTATACTTATTTTAGAAATATCCAAATTAACATTTTTTTTATTAATCATTTTAACAGTTTTATCGATCACGGTTAAAGTTTTTAATCCTAGTAAATCAAATTTTACTAGACCAGCATTTTCTGAAGAATACATGTCATATTGAGTTGAAGGTAGCGGTAAATTTGAAGAGTGGTCAATATAAAGTGGAATTTGATCTGAAAGCTCACTTCCAGCAATTACAACACCGGCTGCGTGAGTTGCCATATTTCTATTTAACCCTTCAAGCTTTAATGAAAGTTCAATTAATTTTTTTACTTTATTATTCTGTTTTATTTCATCTTTAAATCTAGGTTCTCTATTAATTGACTCTTGTAAAGTTAAAGGTCTTGAGGGATCAAATGGTATCATCTTACAAATCTTATCAACGTGGCCATAAGGTAAACCTAAGACTCTTCCAATATCTCTTAAAGCCATTCTGGCTTTAAATTTTCCAAAGGTAATAATATGAGCTACACCTTTTCCATATTTAGATTTTAGATATTCAAAAACTTTATCTCTTTTTTCCTCACAAAAATCTATGTCAAAGTCAGGCATTGAAACCCTGTCTGGATTAAGAAATCTTTCAAATATTAAATCAAATTCAATAGGATCTAAATCAGTTATATCTAGACAATAAGCTACTAGAGAACCTGCTCCTGAGCCACGTCCAGGACCCACGGGTATTGAATTTTTTTTCGCCCATTTTATATAGTCAGAAACAATTAAAAAATAACTGGAATAATTCATAGAATTAATAATATTAATTTCATGTTTTAGTCTATCTAAGTATATTTTTTTTATTTGATTTTGATTTTTGTTTTTATTTCTTAAAAAAATAAAATTTTCCAATCTATTTTCTAAACCATTTTGAGCTTGTAATACCAACTCATCTTCAGAAGTATTATCTTTATTTAAAATCAAACTTGGTAACTTTGGTTTTATTTTTTTGGGCTTAAAACTAAATTTTTTTGGAAAATTTTGATTATTTTTAAGAGCTTCAGGTATATCTTTGAATAAATTTTTAATCTCAGCATAATTTTTAAGAAAATGATTAAAATTATATTTTTTCCTATTAGCCTCATCAACAAAGGTTTTTTCTCCAACACAAATTAACGCGTCATGGGCCTCTGCCATATCTTCATTAATGTAAAATACTTCCTGGGACGCAATAAGTGGTAAATTGATTTTTACAGAAGTTTCCATAAGAAATTGCTCAAAATTTTTTTCATCTATTTCCAAATGTCTTTGAATTTCTATGTAAAAATTATTATGAAATTTCTTTGCAATTTTATTAAAAATATCTTTAATAAGGTCTAGCTTATTTAACTTAAATAGTTGACCAAATAAATCATTCACTCCACCAGATAAAACTACAAGACCTTCGCTATTTGAATAAAGCTCGTCTAGTTTACAATAAGGATCTGTAGTTCCGTCTCCATCAAGATAGCTATTTGATGACAATTTAGTTAAATTTCTGTAACCTTCTTCTGTAGTTGCGAATAAAGGTAATTTTGAAATTGTGTCCTCTACCTTAAAATTTATTTGACTGCCTATTAAAGGTTGAGTGCCAACCTTGCTAATTTTTTCCGCGAATTCTAATGCTCCGCAAAGATTAAAACTATCACACAAGCCAACAGCTTTAATATTATTTTTTTTGCAATAATCAGCTAATTCGTCAATCTTAACTGCACCTTCGCATATTGAAAATTGTGAGTGAATTTTAAAATTTGTGAATTGAAAATCATTTTTTGCCATTAACTCTTTTTATATTACCGTTAGAAATACTCAACTTGTAATCTGCTTTGTTAGCAAGTTCTCTATTATGAGTTGCAAACAAAATTGTTTTATTCATTTTTTTTAATTTTAAAAAATAATTAAATATCTCTTTTGAAGTTTTGTGGTCTAAATTACCAGTTGGTTCGTCGGCTAAAATTAAGTCTGTTTCAGCAATCAGCGATCTAGCAATTGCAACTCTTTGTTGTTCTCCACCGGATAAATCGTGTGGAAAAAAATCATACCTATTAGAGAGTTTAACAAGAGATAAAATTTTTTTAGACATTTCAAAACTTTTTTTTGGGTTTTCGTTCCTTATTATCAAAGGCAACATCACATTTTCAACTACACTTAAATCCGATATCAAATTATTATTTTGAAAGATTAATGAAATTTGAAATTTTCTAATTTTATCCACATCCTCAGCAGTTAAATCTTTTGTATCTTTTTTTTTAAAAAAAATTGATCCACTAGATGGTTTTTCAATTAAAGAAATCATATGTAATAACGTAGATTTTCCTGACCCGGAAGGACCAGTCAAAGCTATCAGTTCTCCCTTGCTTATGGAAAAATTTAAATTTTTCAAAACTTCAACTTTCTTTTCATTATGTAAAAAATGTTTATTTAAATTTTTAATTTTAAGAATATTATTAGTCATATTTTAAAGCATTAGTTGTATTCATTTTAGAGATTGTTTTTGCTGGAAAATAAGAAGCAACAGATGAGATCAAAATTGATAATATAAATACTACAGATGTAGAGACTAAATTAATTTCACTTGGCATTTTATCTAAGTAGTAAACATCTGACGGAAAAATGTTTATACCAAAAATCATTGATAGAAAATTTCTTATATCGTCAATATATATAGAAAATAAAATCCCAATAACAACACCTGAAATTGTAGCTAAGAAACCAATTGTGAAACCTGTTAAAAAAAAAGATCTTATTATGGAGTTATTTGATAAACCTAGAGTTTTCATAATTGCTATTTCTCTCGTCTTATTTTTGATTAACATGGTGAGACCAGAAATAATATTAAAAGCCGCAACTATTATAATTAAAGTTAAAATTGTAAACATTACGTTTCTCTCGATTTTTAATGCATTAAAAAATGATTTATTTGTTTCCGACCAAGTAGAAATAAAATTATTTTGATTTAATGCATCTAAATCTTTTTTATATTTTTCTGCTAGGAAAGGATTTTCTAAATAAATTTCAAGATTTAAATCATTTTCTTCTTTGTTAAAAATTGAACGAGCATCACTTAACTCAAGATATATTAAACTTTGGTCGAACTCGTAGAAACCACTGTTAAAAGTACCGGCTACTAAAAAACTTTCTTGTTTTGGTATTTTACCAAAAGGTGTGTTCACAAAAGAGGACGATACAATATTAATTTTATCACCAATTTCAATATTTAAGTTGTATGCCAATTCTCCACCAATCATTACTTTGCCTGCCGAAAAGTCTTTTAAGCTTCCTCTTACTATTTCTTTATTAGTAAACGATCGGGATTTCTCATTTTCTTTAATACCTTTAATTAAAACTCCTTTAATTTTATCTTCTATAAGTATTATTCCTTCTCCTGTTATAGACTCAGTAAATTTTATATCTGAATATTTTTTATTAATAATTTTTTTTATTTTTTTAAGGTCTTGCTTGCTATTAAATTGAATAGTTAAGTGTGGGTTTAATCCAATAATTTTATTTGTTAAATCTGTACGAAATCCGTTCATTACAGACATTACAATTATCAATACAGCTACCCCAAGCATAATTCCAAGGAAAGAAAATAATGATATAACTTTTAAAAACCTTTGTTTTTTTTTTGGTTTTAAGTTTCTTATTGCGATAAGTCTTTCAGTATAAGAAAACACTTTAATTTTTGATTTTTGATTTAATGTCTTTTAGTTCAATAAATGAACTTTCGGAATTTACTTCTTTAAATTCTATTTTATTTTCTGTAGATTTTGAACCAATTATAATTTGGTAAGGAATTCCAATTAAATCATGTTTTTTAAATTTTTGAGACATATTTTCATCAACATCATCCAACAATACGTCAATATTTTGTTTTTTTAGCTCATTATATATTTTTTCACCTTTTAAAAGATTTTCATTATTGTTTTTACTGATATTTGGAATGATTACTACATCATATGGTGATATAGATTTTGGCCATTTCATAACATCTTTCTCATACTTAGCCTCAATAATAGCTCCAACTAGTCTTGAAACCCCTATGCCGTAAGAACCCATTTTAACTGATGTTTTTTTTCCTTTTTGATTATCAACAAAACAGTTTAAGGGTTTCGAGTATTTGTCTCCAAAATAAAAAATGTGTCCTACCTCTATTCCCTTTGTTGTCACTTGATTTTTTTTATCAACCTTTTTATCAAATTCTGATTTTTCGAATTTATCATCGGTTGCTGCATATACAGAAGAATAATCTTTTAACATTTTTTCCAGAGAATTATTATCAAAATTATATTTTTCAATATCAATATTAAAAATATTTTTATCTGTATAAATTTTACTTTCACCAGTTTCAGCGAGAATAATAAATTCATGTGACAGGTCTCCACCAATAGGTCCGGTATCTGCTGGCATTGGTATAGCTTTTAAACCAAGTCTTTTAAATGTTTTCAAATAAGAAAAAAACATTTTATTATAAGATATTTTTGCATTTGTATCATCTAAATCAAAAGAGTAAGCATCTTTCATAAAAAATTCTCTACATCTCATTACTCCAAATCTAGGTCTTATTTCATCTCTAAATTTCCATTG
>MDSV01133352.1_pt1 | contig 16592 bp, 16 predicted proteins | sample 810851 | NCBI WGS metagenome assembly MDSV01 (sample SAMN05326640, study PRJNA326480) | marine metagenome | isolation source: seawater | place: Atlantic Ocean: North East | collected 2012 | reverse complement strand
TTTTGCTTTAGAAGTATCCCCAACTAAAATATCCACTTCTGTGGGTCTAAAATACTTTGAATCTACAGATACTACGAGTTGCCCAATTTTAAACTCATAAGAATTATTTGAAACCTTGGAAACAATTCCAACTTCGCCAACTCCTTTTCCCTTGAATTCAATTTCAACACCAACATATCTAAATACCAATTTTATAAAGTCTCTAACAGTTGTTGTTTTACCTGTAGCAATTACCCAATCATCGGCTTTATCTGCCTGTAAGATCATCCACATCATTCTAACATAATCTTTTGCGTGTCCCCAATCTCTTTTTGAATCTAAGTTGCCTAAAAAGAGCTTTTCTTGCAAGCCTAAAGCCATTTTAGATACTGCACGAGTAATTTTTCTAGTAACAAATGTTTCTCCTCTTATTGGGGACTCGTGATTAAAAAGAATCCCATTCGAGGCAAAAATATTATATGCTTCTCGATAATTCTTAGTAATCCAAAAACCATAAAGTTTAGCAACCCCATATGGAGATCTAGGATAAAACGGGGTATTTTCTGTTTGGGGTATTTCCTGAACTTTCCCATACAATTCTGATGTAGACGCCTGATAAATTTTAACTTTGACTTCCATTTTTAATAAGCGAACAGCTTCTAAAATTCGTAAAGTCCCTAATGCATCGACATTTGCAGTATATTCTGGTAGGTCAAAGGAAACACCTACATGACTCATCGCAGCCAAATTATAAATCTCGTCAGGCTGGACTTGATTTATTATTTTCGTTAGATTTAATGAATCTGTTAAATCTCCATAATGTAAAATAAAGTTTGGATTTTCAATATGAGGATCTTGATACAGGTGATCTATTCTGTCTGTGTTAAAAAGTGATGTTCTTCTTTTAATTCCATGAACTATATATCCTTTATTCAATAAAAACTCAGCTAAATAAGAACCATCCTGACCTGTTATTCCAGTTATTAATGCTTTTTTCATTTTGATTTAATTAATTGGTAAAAACTGGGAGATAATAATGCAATAAATGTAGCCATAATAAATTTTAAAGCCTTTATAAATCCAAAATGCCTTTTATTAAAATATAAATATTCATTAAAAGGAACTCCTTTTGGTGAATTAAGATTTTTTAATCGCTGACTTAAACTTTGATGTTTATACCAAGGCTTATTGTCTTTTTCACAATTACCTATAATTTTACTTGAAATATATATATTGATACCTACTTCAATTGCTCTAAGGCCATAGTCTATATCCCCCAAAGAATGATTAAATTTTTTGTCCAATATTCCAACATTATTCATAACATTTTTTGGTATAAGCACACAATTACCATTCATAAATTTTACTTTTTGGGGCATCCCATTTGGTGAAATGATTTCTGAGGATAATTTTACCCTGCCACCATAGGTGAGTTTTTTATTATAGCTAGTAGTTCCGACAATAATTGATTCGGAGTTGACTTTATTATAATCTTCAAAAATAATTTTTAAAGAATTTTTAAACAAGTAAGTATCATTATTTAACCATAAGAAAAAATCAGGTTTAATTTCAATAGATCTCCTCCAAGCTTTTATCATTCCTTGGTTCCAAAATACATTATCCCCTACATTAAAAATATCTACATCAGGGTATTTTTGTTTAATAACTTTTTCAGTAATGTCAGCGGAATTTGAATCAGCTATTAAGACATTTAAACAATACTTTTCAGGCAAAGAACACTTGAATAGATTTTCTAAACAATTTAAAGTATTTGTTAACCTATTAAAGGTTGTCATTATGACTGCGATTTTATAATTCAGTTTTTTTATTGTATTTAATTATTACTCTAGTCAAGGCCTCGGAAACCTTAAAAATTTGTTCATCATTTAATGATAAGCCAGAAGGTATGTAAAATCCTAAACTTGATATTAATTCTGAGTTAGGTAGATTAATGCTTTTATCAAATAAATTATATTTTTTTAGTACTGGCTGTTGATGCAATGGAAAGAAAAAAGGTCTTGTCCCAATTCCTGCTTTATTAATCTCAGAAATAATATCATTGTAATAGGGAGCTAGTTTTTTATTCAAAACAAGTCCGAATATCCAAAAAATATTTTCAGCATAATCTGTAGTTGAAAGAGGCAATTGAACACCTTTTAGGTTTTTTAATAATTCTAAATATTTATGACCAATCTCTCTTTTCTTATTGATGAAAAATGAAATATTTTCGAATTGGGCTAAGCCTAAAGCAGCTTGGATATTAGACATTCTTGCATTATACCCTAAATCGTAATGTTTAAATCGTCTTTCTTTATTAAAACATAGATTTCTTAATGAATATAATCTATTGTGAATGTCCTCATCATTAGTTAAAACCATTCCTCCTTCTCCTGTTGTAATATGCTTGTTTGGGTAAAAGCTTAAAGTTGCGACATCTCCAAAACTACCACATTTTTTGTTTTTATAGGTCTGACCTTGAACCTCAGCGGTATCCTCTATAACTTTTAAATTATATTTTTTTGCCAAAAAAATTATCTTATCCATATCAACTGGAAGTCCATATATATGAACTACCATTATTGCCTTGGTTTTAGTTGTAATCAATCTTTCAATTTGATTAACATCCATATTCCAAGTTAAAATGTCTTGGTCAACAAAAACAGGTTTTAAGTTATTTCTTAAAATCGGAGACAAGCAAGAAATGATAGTAAAAGAAGGAAGAATAATTTCGTCTCCTGGATTCAAATCTAATGCTTCAACAGCTAATTCTAGTGCAACAGTTCCATTAGTTACTGAAACTGCATACTTCATATTATAATAATTTGAAAGAGCCTTTTCAAATTTTTTTACATATTTCCCCTCGGAAGACACCCACCCAGAGTCTATACAATCATTCAAGTATTTCTTCTCATTTCCAATAAATAATGGTTCGTTTACAGGTATCATTATTAAAAAGTAATTAATAAAATTTTATAGGTCTAATTCCAAAAGTTTTTAAGAGCCTTATTTTATGTTTGATATGATAGAATTGATTTCATTCAAATAGAATGAGATAATATATTAATCAAAATTTTTTTGATTTTAAAAAATCTAAACTACTTTTAGAACCAAAGGCCCCTGCTATAATATTTCCAATTTTACTCCCAAAAATATTGATAAAAACTTGTTTGATCTCTCTCAATAAATTTTGACCTTCCAATAAAAAAAATAATATTTTTTTAAAATTTAATTTTTTTTTGATATTATTTTTTGAATAATTTATTAAAGTCGATGTTTCTTCTAAAAAGTTTTTTTTAATGTATAGAATATTAAATTGTGTGTCGAACTCAAAATCTCTAAAAACAGGTATAAAATCATTCTTTTTTAAATAATTATTTATGTCATCAACTAACCACTTTTGATTAACAAACGTTTCTTTAGATTCTACTTCAATTTTAATAAAACTACAGTTTTTTTTTAAAAAAAATGAAGCCCCCTCAAGAACCTCCTTTTGTAAACCCTCAACATCTATCCAAAAGCATATGTTTTGATTTTCAATGCCATTAGTTTTTAATAATTCATCAAGCTCAATAGTATTCACTTCAATCATTTCATATTCTACTCCCTTTTTGGGTAAAAAAGTTGATTGGCCTGATTTATTGTTGTTTTTAGGAAAATAGAAATTTAATTTCCCCTTTTTATTACTTAGGGCTACATTTATAGAAATTAGACTGTCATTTGATGCCGGAGTGATATTATTAAAAATAAACGGATTAGCTTCAATTGCAATTGATTTTCCTCCCTGTTTGATAAAGGTTAATGATGCTGTTGCTTCATGAGCACCACATTCTATCAAAAAATCAACATTCAAAGCTTTCAATAATTTATAAAATAAATCGTCCAGTTCATCTGTTGTTATTTTTTCTAGCAATCTTGATGTTGAAAATGGAAAAAGGATTCTTAAAAAAGGGTTGCTAGAGTATTTTAATTCCTCAGTTAAAGAGATAAAATCAAATTTATATTTTTCATTTACTAACATCAATTAAAAATATTTATTATTATTATTAATATTAATCATTATTAAATCTAACTTTATCGTTATCCCCTAAATAAGGACCTTGTTTGATTTCAATCATTTCTAAGTTTTCAATAACTGAAAAACCGTGTCCGCCTTTAATCAACATAATTAAATCTCCTTGATTTAAATATTCACTGCCTAAGATATTTTTTTCATCATCATAAAAATCAACTTTTAAAGTTCCTTTTTTAATGTAAAGGACTTCTTGAGTATCATAAATTATTCTTTTTACGGGGTTATGAAAGTGGGGCTCAATTATTTTGCCTTTTGGATGTTTCATAAAAGCAAGCTGTTGAGAAGATTCATCTTTAGTGAAAAAAGTTATACCCTCTTTTTTAAAAGAATTACTTATAATTATCGCGAATAGACTTTTGTAAAAAATGATTTCCTTCATTTGAATTAAATATTTGATATAGAATCTATAAGTTTTTTTCTGAATCCATTTCGATTGTATTCAGAACTTTTAACAAAGCCTTTTTTTATTAAATCTGCTCTAAGTTTTTTATTTTTTAATAAAAGTAGAATTTTACTACTAATATCTTCACTGTCTCTTGGATTAAAAAATAATGCCGCATTACCTAATTGTTCTCTTGCTGCATATATATCCGAAACTATAACTGGACAACCTAATGCGATAGCTTCTAATGGCGGAATATTAGTTGGGCCTAAAGTTGAAGCCATTATTAAAGCAAATGCATTTTTATATAGATAAACAAGTTCTTCATTTTGGACATATTCAAAATAATGTATTTGATTTTCCAAATCATACTTTTTTATTAAATCCAGAACATTAGAGTAGAAGTTTTTCTTTGCTCCTACCAATACTAAATTAACTATTTTATTATGCTTTATTTTTAATAATGCTAATGCTCTTATTAAATTTTTATGGTTTTTATGCTCCCAAAATTGTGCTGGATAGAAAAGATATTTTTTTGGAAGTTTCGTTTTATATGGAAAGTTTAAATTACTAAAAATATAAGGAGGGGCTATGTAGGGTAATTTGATTATTTTCAAATCTTTTCTGCAAGGATATGATTCCAAAAGTTGCTTTTTCCCAATTTCAGAATCAACAAAAACTATTGATGCATTATTTACTACCCTCTTGTAGTGCAAATTTCGAAAGTAATTTATTACGAAAGAATTAATTTCAGGATAAGATTCATATTTGTGCATAATATCAAAAACAGGTGTAACACTTTTAAATTTATTTTCATAGGACAAAGTTTCTCCGCCTGGATAAATTACTAAATCAGGGTTAAGCTTATAAATAACCTTATGAATAGTAAATAGTTTTTTTGATATAAGCCTAATTAGAGAGTTTCCAAATGTAATTGAGCTAATTAGTATTTTAATCCCTTGTATTAATTTATGGTTTTTTTTTACCTTAATTTTTTGAAATTCATCTGGAATAATAGAATCCCAATGTTTATCATAGTAAATTGTAATTATTTTAAATTTTGATTGATTAATAAATGAATTTAATACAGATAAAACGTATTGATACTTCCCTCCATGATGAGGAAGCATTGTCAAAACAATAACTATTCGCTTATTCAATTAAAAACCTCTTTTTTAATCCTTTAGCAGGAAAACCTTTTGCAACTGTGTTCTCCGGAATATCATGAATAACTACAGATTTCATAATAACAAATGCATCTTCATTAATAATTACTCCAGCATTTACTATTACTTCTAAACCAAGCCAAACATTTTTTTTAATAATGATCGGACCGTTGATGAAAAAAGAGTTTTCGTAGGGCATTAAGCTAACATGTTTAGACTTGTGGTTATAATCAATTGATAAACTAGAGTGACTGTATAGTTTACAGCTGCTGCTAATAACAGAATTGTTAGATATTAGTAACCCTCCGTAACCAATTAACTCAACATTTCTACAGATGTGGATATTTGAAGCTATTATGAGTTCTCCAATAGATATAGTTGAATTATCAATTTTTTTGTATTTGATATTCCCAATTAAATTTTTTCCAGTTTCAATTAAACAATTATCATCGATTTTAACGTTATCCCCAATAGAAATCAATTCATGACCAATAAATTTTACACCTTTTCCAATAGTTATGTTTTTCCCAAAATTTTTAAATTTATTCTTGTAAAAAAAATATCTTAATTTATGCCCAGCTTTACCAGGTAGATAAATAATAAAAAGTAGAAATAAGTTTTTTATTATATCAATCATAATATTATTTTTTTTATAAACTTAGCGGGGTTACCTGCATATAAAGAGAATGGGTCTGTAGACTTAGTGACTACTGAGCCAGCAGCAATTATTGTTCCTTGTTTTAATATAACCCCTTTTAAAATAATAGAATTAGCTCCTATCCATACGTCATCTTCAATTATTATACCCTCAGACTTAACATTAGACCAGTCCTTTTGAGATTTAAATCTATCTGGGAGATCATTTCTTCTAAATTTATAATTAAGTGAATGAGAATCATGATCAAAAAATAATGTGCCAAAAGCAATTTGAACATTGTTCCCAAAGATTATTTTATTAGATAAAGATATTTTAGCACCGCTAATAAAAGTATTGTTACCTACAATAAGCTGAGCGTTGTCTTTTTCAAAATTTATATCCGAAGAAACGTAGGACCCATTTCCTATGTTTAATTTTGAATTTTTGAATTTATTAAATCGTATTTGCCAAAATGCTATTCTAGCAGTTTTATTTATTTTTAGATTATACTTTACTGTGTAAATAAATCTTAAAAAAAAATTAATTTTTGAAAGAAGGAAACCAATCATAAATTTTTTGTTTTATTGTCTTAAAATAATTAAATGAAAAATAAATCTTCTTAATTTTTTTATCTGAAGGCGAAAGATTAATTCCTGACGGGTGATTAATAATGTAAATTTCTTTCGTATCGATATTTGCTCTTAAATCGTTTACATAATAAGTATTACTTGAATTTTTTCCAAATCCGATATTACTTACTAGATTGTATTTTGGAGTTATTGCCAGAGCATTATTTTTCCATAAGGTGAACATCCATTGAAAATCCCAAGTGTCTATTTTTTTTTTATCAAGAGAATCGAATATTTTCATGAAATAACTAATGGAAATTGTTCTTTTTGAAAAATATTTATACTCCTTAATATTTAATTTGATTAAATTAAAATTATAATTTTCCCATCTATCAGCCCAGGTTGCCCAACCCCAAATACCAGGATATACGGAATAATCGTATGAAAAGTCCCCAATGGAACTTGGGAATAAATTCGCTCCCGATATGTGCCATATTGTTTTATTACTTTTATATCTATTTAATAAATCTTCACAATAATTAAAAAAGCTTATATTAGGTAAGCAATCGTCCTCAAGTATTATGCCTTGATTTTCATTCTTAAAAAACCAAGTAATAGAAGAGCTGATAGCAATCCCGCAGCCTTGATTTGAATCATTAAATTTTTTATTTACAATACATGGCCAATCAATCATTGATAAAACTTTCTCTCTTAAACGGTTTACTATAATTTGATCTTTTTGTCTTCGTGCGCCATCCGAAGAAAGGTATAATTTCGAAGGCTTAATTTCAGCAATTTTTTCGAATACTTTTATTGTAGTATCCTCTCTTATGTAGAATGCAAATAAAATTGGAGTATTAAACATTTTGAATATAATCGTTAAATAGACTCTTATTTAAACAATAATTTTTTTCATTATTAAATGTTCTTGATCCCATTTTGTTTAACTCATTTAAGTCTTTTAAAATATTTAAACCGTGGATCTTGGATAAAATTGAGGAGCCTTTTAATAATAGTTCATTGATAGTGCAATAGTTGATGTTATAAAAGTGAAGGGTTAAAGCTGAGCTAGAATCTTCAGTAAGTACATATTTATAATTATTACTTTTAGTTTTTAGATAATCTTCAAGATTTAATTCTTTGTTAATAATATAATTCTTTGAAATGTCAATTTTTTTAGCAAGATTTTCTAATGAAATTGATGAGGAAGGATGGTTTTTAACGTATATAGAAAATGATAAAGATTTCAAGTACTTTACGATTTCTCGAATTTTGTCAAGATATATTTCCTCAGAAAAACCAAATATTTTGTTTGATTTATGACTCTTAATTAACAATAAAATATCATTTGAGTTTTGCTTTGTTTTCAAATTTAATTTTGTACGCTCAAATTTTAAATCATGAATTGAATTAATCATTTCATTTTTCCAAGACGGACCAAAATCTATGTGAATATTTGAATAAGTTTTTGTAAAAACAGTATACATATTTTTTTTCCCAAGATCTTTTATAGTGAAGTAATAAACAACTTTTCTTGAATAGATTAATGTATACAAGGATCTCTTAAAACTCATCAAATAATTTAATTTAAAAAATTTATTATTTTTAATTTTCACTGAGTTTAAAGCATAACTTACAATTCTTGATTTAGCTTTAAGAAAATTCTTATAAATAATAAAATTATTTAAGCTAAATAATGGTTGAGTTAAAAAAATATCATTTTCATCAATTTGTAAAGAATTCAAAGTTTTTTTGAGTGAATTAAGTTTTTTAAATTCTTTTATAAAATTTTTAGAATACAAGATTTCGTCAATTATAATTTTGTTTACGTTTAGTGCTTTTAAAGATTTAATATCAAACCTGAATGAATCAACACAAAAGATATATATAGGAGGATTGTAATTAGAAGGCAATAAATCAATTATAAATTTGATCAAATTTAACTCAGTAGAATTTTGGTAGAGGAAAAATAATCTTCGATTATTCATAGCTTTAGGTTGAAAAATTAACTGATATTAAAAAAATTAATTGAGCAAAAGTTTAAATGGAAAAAAAGCAATTATTGTAATTTTAAACTTAATTAATTGAAAATTATATCTAGTCTAAATTTTCATATTTTGAACTTTTTTGTCTCTTACTTGATAAACACAATCACATATTTTTAGTGTGTTATTTCTGTGAGTTGAGATTAAAATGGTGGGCTGGAATTCTAGATTTGAGATCGCTTTTAATATTTTATTTTCCGTTTTGATATCTAAAGCTGAAGTTGCCTCATCTAAAACGAGGAAATCAGGAGAATTGTATAAGGCTCTTGCTATTCCTATTCTTTGTTTTTGTCCTCCTGATATTGAAACCCCATCATTTCCAACTTCAAATTCAATGCCTTCTTTCTTTGAATCAATGTAATCGTCTAAGCCTACAATTTTTACTAATTCATTTACTTTTTCTTCATCAATTTTGTTCTCATCTATGCCGAAAGCAATATTTTTTTTAATAGATGAGTCTAATAAATAAATAAATTGGGTTACATAACCAATTTTTTTAAATATTCTTACCGCTTTTTGATGGTAAACGAATTTATCGTGCTCTATTTCAATCTTAACACTATTAAAAGGTAACAATCCACAAATTAAATCTATAAGAGTACTTTTACCTGAACCCGACTCGCCAATAATTCCAATTATATCACCTCTAATTATTTTAAAGTAGGAATTTTTAAATATGTAATTTTCACTGTATCTAAAATTAAAATCAATTAGTTCAATTTTTGTATTGAATTCAATTGCAGTTTCATTTTGTTTTTCAATTTGTTCATTTTTAAGAACATCATTTATTACTGAGAAGGAATTTTTATAGAACTTTATATTCTGAATCGAATTATTTAAACGTAAGAGGCCTGGCAAAATTTTAAATGCAGACGCAATGTATATACCTATCATGCTTAATTGTTCTAGATTATTCCCTGTAGTAATGAAGATTAACAAAAAATAAATTACTATAAATAATGATATTATAAATTCGATTAGACTTCGAGGGAATTCTAAAAGAGTTGCGTATTTAATATAAACTTTTGATCTTTCTATTTGCGATTCACCATATATTTTTTCGAAAAAGTTTTCCTTTTTAGAAATTTTTACATATTTAAATGCATTTAGTGTCTCAACTACCATCCCTGAAAGTTTAGAGTCAATTTTTTTCCTAGTAGAGCCCCAGTTAATAAAAAATTGTTTTGTTATATAATTATAAACTATGAAAAAGGAAAATAAACTGGTAATTATGATAAATGAGGCTTTGAAATTAATTACAAGCAATAAAACAAGTACACCGGTACATAATAAAAATTCAGTGATAATAGAGATAAATGATTTTACGAAGGCTATTAAATTAGGAACTTCAACTTGGACTATACTTATTAAATTTCCTGAATTATATTTCACATGTGAGGAATATCCTCTGTTTATGTATATTGAATAAATCTTATTAGAAATAAATGAATTCAACCCGTAAAGAAATTTTGACTTAAAATAAATTGAAACATTCAGGAAAATAAATTTAAATGAAAATAGAATTAGTGAACCAATAAGTACAAAATTTCTTACGCCATCAGGTTCTAAATTAATATTTATTTTATCGAGTGTATTTTTTAAAGATTCTGAAGCATTTTCGTTTATTGCAAGATCTATAATTGGCAATAAAACTCCTAATCCTAAAGTTTCTAGAACCATTGATACAAGGACAAAAAAAAGTAATATAATTAGCAACTTTTTTTGTCTACTATTAAGTATTTTAGAATTATAGAAATCAATGAACAATCTCATTAAAATTTATTTTTTAAATAGATTTTCAAAAAGTATGTTGATTAAAATATCCTCAGTTGTATTTATAGAGTTTTTAGTTACACCTGATATGTGAGGAGTTAAAATAATATTAAATTTTTCTTGTGCCCTTAGAAAATGTTTTAAGTTATTATTCGAAATATTTTCATTTGATATAACATCCAAAGCTAATCCTCTAAAATGATTTAAATCAATCTTTTTCAATAAATAATCCTCTTCAACTAATTCTCCTCTAGATGTATTTATGAAATATTTATCACTCAAAGCATCAATGTGCTGTTTTTTGATAATTACTTGGTTATGATATGATGCAGTCAAAAAAATAAGCTGACATTTATCAATTAGCTCCTGGATAGAATTACAAATATTAATATTTGTAGGATTTTTTATTTCTTTAGTATCGTAAGCATAAACATTAGAAGAAAATGCCACTAAATAATTTTTTAATTGTTTCCCTACCCTACCATAACCAATTATTCCAACATTCATTTCATAGAGTTCATCACCAATGTAATTATATCTAAACCAGTTACAATTATTAATATTTAAAAAAGACTTTTTGTATCCTCTTAGTAATGCAATTGCAAGTCCAAAAGTATTTTCTGGTGTTGCCCTTACGTTTGTAAGTATATCAGTTTTATCCCTCAAACAAATAAGATTTATTTGCCTTTCATTTAAAATTTTCAAATCAATATGATTAAGACCAGTAGTAGGTGAGCATAATATTTTTAAACTTTTACACTTATTTAAAAATTCTTTATTTATATGATAATCTAGTCTAATGAATAGAACTTCTATATTATTTAGAAATGAATCTATATTCACACTATTATCAAATAAACTAATTACTCCAATGGTACTTAATCTTTGAATTCCTTGAACAGAAAAATGGTTGGGCTCTAATATTCCAATTCTCATATTAGCCTTCTAGCAATTTCAAGATCAATTTCTCCATCAATATTTATTGAAGTAATCTTATCCATAACAAAACCAATAGGATTTGAACAAATCAAAGACTTATTTTGCATAAAAAACTTAACTTTTGTGATATATATTGCTCCATTCCTTATATAGGATAATTTATTTTCTTGTCTTCTTATTCCAGAACTGTGATTCTTATTTTTTGGAGTAAAATTAATTCCATCTTTATGATAAATTATTTCATCTGATAAAGTTGAATCCTTGTAAACTGATATTAATGAATTTGAATTGTGCTTAATATACATTTTTATCGACTTATATACTTGATTATAAGTCCTTAAAGGAGAAGTAGGTTGTAAAATAATAAAGTTTTCAAAACTAATATTATTAATTTTATAATGATGTAAAATAGAATAAACAAGGTCAATTGTTTTTACATCATCACCTGATAAACTCTTATCCCTTAGTTTTTCCACTTTTACTTTAAATTTTTCGCATATTTGCTTTATTTCTAAGCAATCTGTAGAGATAAATATATCATCTACAATATTTTCTGCTTGTAGTTTTTTTGCGACTTCAATAGTATAATATATAAGTGGATAACCATTTAAATCAGCAATATTCTTAAAGCTGATACCCTTTGAACCACATCTAGCAGGTATAATTACGAGAAATCTTTTTTTTATTTGATGCCCCATACTAATAAGGCGTTTCCATAATCTTCTTTGCAAAGCCATGGATTTTCATTGCCTTCCTTTATTCTTTGTTTAAAAATCTCTCTAAATCGGCCTACAAGAATCTTTTCTGCTTGACTATTCAAAAGTGAGAATGGAAAATCTATAGAGTGAGAAATCATTGGTACAGAATAAATACCAGAAAAATTGATGCTTCTTAAATTTAGTTCCTTTAATACTCTAACATAATGACTAGAATTAAATGATGTTCTATATACAATTTCTTTTGGCACCTCTTTATTAGTCTCTTTGTGATAAGTTTTTAAAATTTCATTTACCCATTTATATTCTTTCTGAACATTATTTTCCATTTCTGGCACAATGTACCCAATCCAGATTCCTCCATTAGTTAAAACTCTAATCTGCTCAGAAATAGGTTTTAATATATCATCAAAATGTTCTAACAAACCGACAGAAAAAACAATATCAAAACTTTTATCATTGAAAGGTAATGATAGTGCATTTCCTAAAACGTATTCTGCATTTAATGAGTTTTGATCAAATATTTCTTTTGCAGTTTCAAGGATTTTTTCTGAACTGTCTAGTAACGTGGTATTGTATCCATTTGCTGAAAAAAAAGCAGACAATGATCCTCTTCCTGCTCCAACTTCAAGTACATTATTTCCTTCATTAAATAATCTAGAATTATTTATAATTGATTTAAATGTATGCCAGTGGTTGTAAAATGCAAATTGAATTTGGTTTTTTGGAGTTCCAGTTGACCAATGATTATATAGGGATTCTTTTCTGTTTTTCCAATTCCTGTCAAAGGATGAAAGATCTCCTTCTTTCTTCATAACTATATATATTTATATTTGTTTTATTCGTGAAATTTTTTCTCAGAAATTAAATTAATGGTTTCTAAGATTTTTGTAATTCTAGGTCCTGAGTAGCCATCACCATAAATTTCTTGAGGAGTTAATTCACTCCCTATACATTGTTTTATTGCATCTAAGATTTCATTGCTATTATGATCTACATCAATAACGTTCTGTCCTTTCAATCTTCCTTTTTGTCTGTTACCAATGTTTATAGCAGGCACCCCTAAAAAAGAACATTCTCTTATACCGCAGCTTGAGTTGCCTAAAAGGCAGATAGAATTATATATTAATTCTAAAAAATCAACTGGCTTTAAATTTTTTATGTAATAAATATTTTTGTTGTAATTTTTTTCTCTGAATCTTCTTATTTCTTTAGACAATAAATCTGTACCCAAATCCATATTTGGCCAGAAAATAAATGTGGGTATCCCTGAATTATTAATTGCTTCCAATGAAGAGTTTATTTGATCCTTTATTTTGTGAATACTGTTAGTATCTGGGTGTTGAAGAAATACTAAATATCCCTTGTATGATAATTCAAATTTTTTGCCAACTCCAATGCTATTTGTAAATGGGTTAAACTGTTTAAGCTTTTTCGATTTAACTTTTTTTGCAATATCTAATGAAGGACAACCTGTATTAAATACATATTTTGGATTTTCTCCTAAACGGATTACTCTTTGGAAAGCTTTATCATTAGAAACAAAATGATAATCTGCTAGTTTTGTATTGGCATGTCTAACTTTCTCATCAATATTACCTGTTACTTCACCTCCTTGAATATGGGCAAGAGGCAAATTTTGATAAGAGGCAGCTATAGAGGTTGAAATGGTTTCAAATCTATCGGCAATAGTTAGAACCAAATCGGGTTTATGGTACTCATAAAATGACGATATTTCAATAATAGTGAGCCCTGCTGTCTTGGCCATTGAAGACACATCTGAAGGTTCGATTGAGGTATGAATTTTATAAACATTTTTAAATTTATTAATTAATTCGTCATAAATATTTCCATATCTATCAATGATAGATGAACCCACAAGAACGATTATCAATTCTAGCTTTTTACTTTTTTCAATTGAAATAAGCATACTTGAAACTCTTGAATAACTTGCTCTAGCAGTTATCGTCACACAAATTTTTCTCATTGATCTAAAAACGAAAAATTTAAAAAATCCCCAAAAACTAGATCTTTATTCAGTTTTCTACCTAACACTTCTTTATAATTACTCGCAGGAATTCCCATATTTCCGGGTTTTTTTGATTCTAAGTCATTCATTTTAAGTAGATGCCCTTTTTTTAGATTCTTATTTATTGCCAGAGATTTACCAAATAGGTCTCTCATCTCAATATCTAAATTATCATCTTTATCTATCGGCGTTTGAATTGATTCATAGATCATATTACCTCCTTTAATTAAATCTTTAATTTGAGAAATTGTTAAAGAGGAAGTACTATCTGGACCAAACATTAATTTATCAAATACAGTATGAAATTCAATTACTTTTGCACCTATACTTATAGCAGCAAGAGAAGAAAATATTTTACCTGAATGGTCAGAATATCCTACATTTATATTTTTGAATATTTTCTTAAAATAAATTATGTTGTTAAGGCCCCACTGATGGGGTTTTGTTGGGTATGATGATGTGCATTGGAGTATGCTTATATTGCTGGGCTCAATTTTATTAAAACGTAAAATAGCATTTTCTAAATCATTGTATGTACTTAATCCACTAGATAAAATTACTCTTTCAGCCATTAAATTGATATTGTCAAGTAACATAAAATTATTTACCTCACCTGATCCCACCTTAATGTTTTTTACTCCAATTTCAGTTAAAATTTTACACGCCTGTATTGAAAAAGGCGAAACTATGAAATCTAGATTTAGAGACTCACAATGTTCTTTTAACCCAATCCATTGATCAATAGTAAATGATGTTCTTTTCCAATAGTCATATCTTGATTTATCTTCGTAAGAAAATTTAACTCTGAATTTTTCATGAATTGAACTTTCGTTCTCGGCTAGATGCATTTGAAATTTAACTGCATTTATTCCTGTTTTTGCTAATGCATCTATATATGAATGAGCTATTCCTAGACTGCCGTCGTGAGCCAATCCTATTTCTGCAATATAATATATCACAATTGTATGTATTTAGGATTTTTATATAGACCCTTAACGTCGAAAACTACTGTCTTTTCGTCCTTCATAAGCTTCTGCAAGTTAATATTTAAAAATTCTTTGTGTGGAACTGTTATAATTATTGCGTCATATTTCTTAAGATCAGAAATAATCCTAATACCAAATTCTCGGAAAAAATCATCTCCATTTATCAAAGGATCATAAATATCAGTTTTTACCATATAATCTTTTAAATGATGGTAAATATCTATAACCTTTGAGTTTCGAAAATCTGAGCAATTTTCTTTAAATGTAGAACCCAATAATAAAACATTAGATTTTGAAATTTTTTTTCCATTGGCGATTATTTTTTTTAATGTCTTATGAACAATAAAATTTGGGATGCTCTCATTTACTCTTCTACCTGATAATATTACATCTGGTTGGTACCCAACTTGCAATGACTTATAAGTTAAATAATATGGGTCAACACTAATACAATGTCCTCCAACTAGTCCAGGTGTAAATTTTTGAAAATTCCATTTTGATGAAGCTGCTTCTATTACATCGACAGTTTTTATGTCTAACCTATCACAAATCAGAGCAAACTCATTAATTAAAGAAATATTTAAATCTCTTTGCGTATTCTCCAGGATCTTAGAAGCTTCTGCAACTTTAATTGAGGATACAGGCCTAACCCCTGCAGTAATTATAGTTTCGTAAAGGATTTTAACAAGTTTGGAAGCATATTTATTAGATCCAGATGTGATTTTTATAATATTTGGCAGAGTATTAACTTTATCCCCAGGATTGATTCTCTCAGGTGAATAACCAAAGTAAAAATCTTTATTTAATTTTAATTCTGATTCTTTTTCCAAGATTGGAATACAAAATTCTTCAGAACATCCAGGGTAGACTGTACTCTCTAGAATAATCAAATCATCTTTTTTGATTATACCACCTAGATCAGAAAATACTGTTCCCAGAAAATTAAGATTTGGTAAATTATCCTTATTAACTGGTGTTGGAACTGTTACAATGAATATATTACTACCTGTAATGTCTATTAGTTGGCTAGTAAAATTTAATGAGACATTTTCTAATTCCTGATTATGCTCTCCGTTACTGTCATAACTTTTATTTAATTGATCAACTCTTACTTTATCTTTGTCATAGCCTATGACATTAAATTTTTTAGAAAATTCAATGTATAATGGAAGTCCTACATAACCCAATCCTATAACACAAACTTTAAATTCTTTCATTTTAATTTATATAACACTAAATAGAAAATTTTTACACAACCAAATTATTAACAGAACTCTTAATTAAATTTAAATATCCAAA
>MDSV01023390.1_pt1 | contig 16592 bp, 11 predicted proteins | sample 810851 | NCBI WGS metagenome assembly MDSV01 (sample SAMN05326640, study PRJNA326480) | marine metagenome | isolation source: seawater | place: Atlantic Ocean: North East | collected 2012 | reverse complement strand
CTCCTGATCGACGGGGACCAATAATATATTCAAATTCCTGACCACAAACTTCACGAACATTACTTAAAATTTCAAGGACACTCAAGCCCTTCGAAGAGCCCAAATTCAAGATTATATCATTTTTTTTATCATTTAAATAATCTAATGCACGAAGATGAGCGTCAGCTAAATCAGTAACATGTACATAGTCACGAACACAACTGCCGTCCTTTGTATCGTAATCACTTCCAAAAACTTCCACTTTCTTCCGCTTGCCCATCACTGTTTCAAGCACTATGGGTATTAGATTATTAGGATTCTGCTCCAAACCCATCAGCTCTCCATCTATGTCATAACCAGCTGCATTAAAATAGCGTAAGCTGCAGAAACGTAAGTTCCGAAGTTTACTATACCAGCCCAGTAAATTCTCAATTGCAAGTTTTGTGTAACCATAAAAGTTGATTGGTCTTGTTGGATGCAGCTCATCCATCGGAAGATATTGAGGATCGCCATAAACAGCTGCACTAGAGGAGAAAATAAAGTTTTTGACATTAGCCTCAGTAGCTACATTAAGAAGGTTTATGGTACCATTCAAATTATTTTTAGTATACTTTTCGGGTTCTATCATAGATTCTCCAGCTGCTTTTAGGGAGCCAAGATGAATTATTGTATCCACTCCTTCCATTGCTGGAACCAAATTTTTAGGATCAAGAATATCCCCCATAAAAAAAGGGATCCCTGATAAAAGATTTTCTTCTAAACCACTGCTCATATTATCAAAAACAACTGGTAGTTTTTTTGCGTCACGCAGAGCTTTTACTACATGGGAACCTATATATCCTGCTCCACCAACGACCAAAATTTTTTGCTTTTTAGAAGGCACTTAAGTTTTTTGTTTTGAATCTTCTACAATTTCATAAAGTACTCCAAAAGGAGTTTTTTCGTGAGATTTTGGATGAAGGAAAAATACAGTTGTTCCTCTCGAACCCAATCGGGGAGCTTTATCTATAATGTGGAAATTTTTTGTTTTAAAAAAATCAAATGCAATCTGGGCATTTTTGACTCTGAATCCTATGTGGGCTAGCCCTCCCCGACCTCCATTTCTATCAATCTGCTTTTGAACAGGTGAATCTGGTGATATCGGTTCAACTAACTGGATTAAATTTGGACTTTTTCCAATCTGTAGTAAAACTTCCCTCACCCTATCAAGTCCACCTATCTCCTCTCTATGAAGCTCACGGAATCCTATGAGTTTATACATTTCTAATTGTTTTTCTAGCTCTCCATGACAAACCGCTATAGCAATATGATCAACAAACATTAAACCAGGAGGCTCATCAGAATTAAGATTTGAAAATTCGGGATCTATCATCATTGTCTTACAACTAGGAAGTAGAGAAAGTTTGATATAGTTAAAAAAATTATATTGTTCTACAAAGAAAGGTGCTCATAGTATTTTTCTAAGCCTTCTTCAAGTGAAGTAAATTCTTCAACATATCCTGCAGAGTGAAGGTTTTCAAGGCTAGCTTCAGTAAATTCCTGATATTTCCCTTGAAGGTCTCCAGGGAAGGCAATGTTTTCGATTTCACCGCTACCATGAATCCTTTGGAGATTAGTAGCAATATCTTCAAAACTTCTAGCTTTTCCTGTACCAGCATTGTAAATTCCACTGATTTTGGATATAAAAAAATGTAAATTAATCTTAACTATATCACTGACATGAATAAAATCTCTTCTATAATTTCTACTACCTTCAAAAAGCTGCATCTTGCCAGATTCATTTATCTGATGAAAAAGATGAAAAGCAACTGAGGCCATACGTCCTTTGTGATTTTCTTGAGGACCATAAACGTTGAAGTATCGCAGGCCCAAAATCTGGCTTTTTGCTCGCTTAAGACAACGTCTAACATAGTTATCAAATGCAAATTTGGAAAAACCATAGATATTCAGTGGATATTCTGATTTTCGTTTTTCAGTAAATCCATATTTCCCACTACCATAAACTGAAGCACTTGATGCATAAATAAAATCAATTTTTTTTTCTATACTATGGTTGAGAAGTTTTTTAGAGTATTCGTAATTATTCTCCATCATAAATTTGCCGTCTTGTTCTGTTGTGGAAGAGCAAGCCCCTTGATGAAAAATAGTCTCTATATTTTCAAACTTTGAAAGATTATTTATAAAAACATCTTTATCAATATAATCAGCAATAGACAAATTATTGAGATTGAGATGCTTAGTTGCATTACTCAAATTATCAACAACTATAATGTCTTCTTCACCATTATCATTAAGCCCTCTTACAATATTACTTCCAATAAATCCGGCCCCACCTGTAACAACGATCATGCTTTCTCCAAAATTAAATTAACTATAGCTGAAGTAGATTTACCTTCTACAAAACTAACAACCTCCACTCTTCCACCATTTTTTTTAACTGATTCATAACCTTCAATTTCCTCTACAATATAGTCCCCCCCTTTAACTAAAACATCTGGTAGAACAGTTTCTATTAGGCCTGCTGGGGTTTCCTCATCAAAAATAACGACACAGTCAACCACATCAATAGCACTTAAAACCAAAGCTCGATCTGCCTGGGAAATAATTGGTCGACTAAGCCCCTTTAGTTTTCGAATAGAAGAATCAGAATTCAGACCCAGAATTAAGATGTCTGCAAATGCTGAAGCAGCCTGTAAATATTTTATATGACCAGCATGAAGTATATCAAAACAACCATTTGTAAAAACAAGACTCAGACCGTTTTTTTTCCATTCCTGAACTTGTCTTGCTATCTCAGAAATATCTATTATTTTATGATCACTATTCTTTTTTTTTGTAGGCATCTTTTTTTTTGCGTAAGATTACCTTACACTTTAGCATAACAACTTGATGAAAACGAATTAAAAATTTTTATGAGTTATTCGAAATCAATACAATTAAATTAAACTTTTTAATTACTAATGCTGACTTTAACTTGCAAGAGTAACTAAAATAAAATCTAATATGTTTCAATATATAAACTTAAACAAAGACATTACAAAAAGAAAAGTAAAAATAGAAAAAAGATGATTCAAGAATTAAGGGAGTATTCAAATAACTTGTTTTTCAAACTCCTTATGGGGGTTATAGCGGTAACTTTTGTTTTTTCGTTTGGTGTGGGAGGTTTTTTTGGTGATCAAAAAGAAGTTGTAGCTAAAGTCAATGATAGGGAAATTTTACTCAAAGAGTACCGAGAAGCATATCAAAATCGTCTTAGAATTCTAGAGCAGCAGTTCGGCGAAAATGCAGAACAATTTGCAGAACAGCTTAATTTAAGACAGCAGGTTTTTAATCAACTTATTGACAGGTATCTTCTGTTGACTGATGCAGACGAGTTTAACCTTGTAGCAACTGATTTGGAACTTCAAGATTTTATAAAAAAACAGCCTTTTTTTCATCAAAATGGTCAATTCGACTACGAAACTTACGAAATGGTCTTGAAACAAAACCGAATTGTTCGTTACGAATATGAGAACTCTCTGAGAGAAGATATCTTGCTAAGTAAGAAAGAAAGGTTACTTTCTTCAGGACTAGTTATAAACGATAATGAGATAGACCAGGCTTTTCGAAGGGAGTATGAAAAAATTGAGGTTGAATATATATATTTTGATCCTCAATCTTTCACTAAAAAAATAAACATAGAAGAAACTGAACTGAGAAAATACCATCAGGACCATCCGCAGGAATTTCAAACACTAAATCAGTTTCAAATAGAATATTTTATAATTTCAGGAGAGGATTTTCAGGGAAACATAAATATTCGAGAGCGTGAGATAAGACGTTATTACAAAAAATATGCTGAAAAATATATAACACCCCCTGAAGTCAAGGCTCGTCATATTCTTCTTAAACTCTCCCCAGAAGCTTCTGAAACAGAGCAACAGGAAAAACGGAATTATCTTGAAAAAGTACTTAGTGAAATAAATTCAGGAAATTCGTTCGAAGAGCTAGCAAGAGAGCATTCAGAGGACGCAACATCATCTGAAGGTGGAGATTTAGGGTGGTTTAAGCCTGGAGAAATGGTCCCAGAATTTGAATCAGCTGCTTTTAATCTTAATATAGGAGAGGTAAGTAAAATAGTAAGATCACCTTTTGGACTTCATATAATTAAAATTGAAGAGCGCAAGGATGAAATAAAAAAATCCCTTGATGATGTCAGGGACGAGATTACCATCACTCTCAGGGAAATTCGTTCCCAGAAAAAGCTTAAAGAAGAACTCGATCGCTTAGCTGGACTTGCAGCTAATGAATTTTTAGAAGAAGCGAAGAGATTTAAAAGTAAAGTTCTCAATTCAGAATGGTTTGATCGAACTGCAGTCATTGCTGGATTAGGATCTGTATCTGATCTTGTACCTGAGCTAATAAGAGGTAAGACAGGGGAAATAGGTATATGGAAACGTAACCCTGTATTAGGTCATGTCATTTACCGTCTCAATGAGAAAAAATTACCAGAGGAGCAAAAGTTTAGTGATGCAAAAGATGATGTTTTTATCACATTGCGTTTAAAAAAAGCTAAAGAATTGGCTATAGAAAGAGCTAAAACTGCTTTAAGCCAAATCAATTCAGGCACAGGCTTAAATGAGATTGCTAAAAAATATGAACTCAAAATTGAAAATTTAGGATTCACCGCTAACACAAGATTCCTACCCAAAGTTGGTGAAAATAACGAATTTAGAAAAGTTGGATTACAATTAAATAAAAAATCACGTTTTGGATTAAGTTTAGATGGAAATAGAGCAGACCTCATTTTATTCAAAAAACGTAGTTTTAGTGAAAATAAAGCTATAGAACAAAAAGAAAAAGTCAAAGAGCAATTACTTCAGAATATGCGCCAAGCACTTATGATTAAAGAATTGAAACGTCTTCGAGATTCGGCAACTATTGAGGTCATTAATCCAGTTTTCAGCAAACCAGATTCTTCATAATTTTATAATTCCTAATGATCACTTTCCATTAGTTATTTTTCATTTATCATTGACATATGATCACTGACTAATGCCGCATTTACACTATTCAAATCAATTAGAGAGGCTGATTCTTCCATTAGCAAATGAACTGAATAAAAGAGATCCATTTGATACCATAGACATAGTAGTACCTAATTTCAACCTAGAAAAATGGATTTATCTTAAATTAGCTCAAGTAAATGGAATTGCTGCTAATCTCCGTTTCATTACTTTAGAAAAAGTAATCGACCAAGAGCTACAAAAAAATCTACTCGAACACCAATACACTTTACTAAAACCAGTAACAATACAGTGTCTACTATTAGAAATTTTACGCGAGAAACAGACATCTTCAGATCCTCTCTGGCTCCCCATTCGTAAGTATCTAATACCGTATAGTTCATTGAGTCAAGAAGCCCTTGAAAGAAGGATATATCAACTTGCAGGAAGGTTGACTAGATTGTTTCTTGAATATGAATTTTCCCGAAATGATGAACTTTTGACTCCTTGGCTGGCTGGAAAAAATGTTATCGACCTAAATCCACTTGGTATAGAAAATTGGCAAAGAGTGTTATGGTCTGAGCTGTTTGGTCCAGATGGAAAATTAACTAGATATAATTACAACATTCGCCATTCCTCAAAGAATGATTCCCAACAAGAAATTTTTAGTTTGACTCAAATTTACAGTATCTATAAAAACAAAGAAAATCAAAATGGAGTAATTAAAGAAAAAGGTAACATCAAAACTAGGAAAGATCCATTACATGTTTTTGGTATTTCATATCTATCTCAGTTTCATCAAAGAGCACTTACAGAGCTACTTGCTAACCTGCGTGATCTTCATGTTTACACCCTCAATCCGTGTATGGAATTTTGGGAAGACGTAAAAAGTCTCAGTGAATCAAAAGCGGAAAATCTTAAAACATTAGCATCTGAAAAGCGAACTTTTAAAGGCAAAAAATCAATAAAAGATACAGAAATAAAACTGGGTGAATTGTTGCAAGATGAAGAAGATAACCCTTTCTTATCCGCATGGGGTAGGCCTGGAAGAGAAAATATCCGATTGCTAAATCAATGGTCAAGCTGGAATTTTGTCCCATGGTTTGTAAAGACTAATACTTCGCCTCGTAATGATAATAGAACAAATTTTCAGCAAAAAAATATCCTTCATCAGTTGCAGGAAGATATTTTATTGAGAGAGCCAAGAAGAAGTAAGTCCCTTGGTTTGGAACAGGACGATAGCATTATGATTCTCGCCTGTGCAAACCCTCGTCGAGAAGTCGAGGCTGTTGCAAGTTTAATTTGGGACATGATTCGAAATGATCAAAATTTACGTCTAAATGAATGTGCATTAATAGTAAATGATATGGAATGTTATCAAAATGAGATTGAGCAAGTTTTTGAAAGAACTCATAAATTACCATATCACTTAATTGATGGAGCTTTTGGCATTAATGATAGATTAGGAGAAGCTGCATTAGCACTTTTAGGATTATGTTTCACAGAATACACCAGAAAAGATTTATTCAACTTAATCAAAAATCCTTGCTTTTTGGGAATATTTGAAGACATCTCCACAACAAAAAATACCTCGCACAGTCAATCTATTCAAATCGAGAAGTGGCTTGATTGGGCGATCGAACTAAATATTTTTTATGGAATTGATAGAGAATTTCAACAAAATCAGGGGTATCTCCATCTAGATCAAGATACATACAATTGGGAGCAGGCCTTTCGACGCATGACTTTGTCTGAAATGCTATCGGTTTCATCAGATAAAGCAATACTATCTTTTGCAGAGGATCAAATAGCTCCCGTGCGTCTTCCTAACGAATGGAGTGAAGAAGCTGCGCGCTTTATGTTGTTAATTCGATCATTAATTGCCGATACGCGTGACCTTATGAAATGGAAAATGAGTGGCGAAAAATGGGCAAAATATATTCAAACTCTTTTCAAAACATATCTCAAACCTATTGAGGAAGAAGATGAGGAGGCTTTTCGAAATTTACTTATAAATGCTCAGACAGCAAATGATCTAGACTTGGCTCAAGAGAATGAACAAAACTTCAATTTCTTGACAATTTATGAATTTTTCAAACAAAAACAACAGTCATCAACTGTAGAACGGGGACATTATTTAGCAGAAGGCGTGACCATCTCTTCTTTCCAGCCTATGAGGCCTATTCCTTTTAAAGTTGTATTTTTATTAGGTTTGGGAGAAGGATTGTTCCCAACTCCTAACCAACAGGATACGCTGGACTTAAGACACACGCCGGTAAAGCTAAACCCTCCAATAGAAGGACGACATCTTCGTGAACGCCGACTAGGAGATGTATCAATTACAGAACGCGATCGATATATGTTTTTAGAAACTCTAATTTCTACGAGGAAAAAACTAATCATGAGTTATGTGTCACGAAATGAGACAACCTATGACGAACTCAACCCTTCCTCAATCATCCAAACTTTGCTGGATGAGCTCAATTGTGGTTATTTGAGAAAAAAATTTGAAATAATTCAGCATCCACTCAAAAAATACTCTTTGAGTTACTTTCCAGAATTGACTCATTCAACTGATAAAGGCTCTTGTAGCGAGAGTAATCTGAAAAACTATGACCCAGATGCATTTAGGCAGGCAAGAGTTTTTAGAACACGTGAATTATTTGATCAAGAATTTTCTGGTATGACAAGTTTTGGTAAATTTCGAAGAATAAGACCAGAATGGTTTTCTGGTGAAGTAAATCAAATCCTTACTGAAAAATATTTCCAACCTCCTTTCTCTGAAACTAAAATTGAAAAAGATCTTCGTCCGGTTTCTTTATCACGACTTCGAAAATTTCTCTATTCCCCTTTACAGTCAACCGCAAGTTATCTACTCGAAATTGAAGAGGATGAAGAAGAAACAAATGACAAGGTATATGAACCTCTATTGCCAAATCGACTTGTTGAATGGTCACTCCTAAGAGAAATATGGAATAATGGCTTGAACGCTAAAGAAAATGACAAAAACTTGCCAGATGAACCAAATTGGGAGGAAATTTATTTTTTTAAGACTCAACTTCTTGAGTTAGAAGGTAATATGCCATCCGGTATCTTCAAAACTGCTGCTAGGGAAAAGCACCTTCGAATACTTAAAAGTTGGCAAAAACAACTCTGTGAAGTACTTAAGGTTGATTGGGAAAGTCTGAAAAAAAATTCCCGTCAGTATCATTTTGGACCAGTTAAAGAAGGTCTTTTTAAAAAGGAATTTATAGATTCACATCAGCTTTTGCCAATGCTCAGTATCAAAGATAAAAATGAGAGTGAATCTTCCAAAGAAAATATTTCTACACAGTTTTACGGGAAAACAGAATGGTGTTATGCTGATCAGTCTGATAATTATTATATAATTTATCTTAGTGAACATGAATGCCAGGAAAAGAGCTGGATACGTCATTTTTTAGATGTATTAGTCTTGCGTGTTGCTGATTTATTGCCTGAAAATGTAAAAGTAAAAGGTTTGTGTATCTCAGCAGAGGGCAAAGTGAAAACACGAGATATTAAACTTCCTTCGAAAGAGAAGGCAAAAGACTACCTTTTTGATTTATTAAAGGAGATGCATTCTAAGAATGCAGCTTTTGTGATGCCAGTGGAATCAGTTTTTGAAATTTCAAAAGAAAATTTATCAGCGACAAAATATAACATTAGATTTAATGAATGGATAAAAAATAAACTAAATTCACCGAAAAAAAACAAAGGTATCAGTACTCAATACGGACCAATAAAATATATAAACGATGATAATCTACCGGAAAATGCATATGAAATAGTAACTAAGCGTTTCCAATTATATTTTGAATTATTTTCATTGTAAAAACTTTCTAAAAGAATTAATGGAAAAGTATATCAAACAAATACAAAAATTACTTGACGCTGGAACTCCTTTTGTAACAGTTACATTAGTGGAAACAAAAGGAAGTACACCACGTGCTCAGGGGGGTAGAATGATTGCTACTGAAAAGGGATTAAATTACGGAACAGTAGGTGGTGGCCTTCTTGAAGCGAAAGCACTGACTTTTTCCATAGATTTTCTGAAAAATAATAAGATTAATGAACAAACTAAATTCGTTCATTGGAACCTAAACCGGGATATCGGTATGAGCTGTGGGGGATCAGTCAAACTATTTTTTGAGCGTTTCAATACAAATATTTGGGAGATAGTTATATACGGTGCAGGCCATGTTGCACAGGCCTTAATTCCTTTACTACTTAATTTGGAAAGTCACGTGACCTGTCTTGAAACGAGACAAGAATGGCTAGACAAATTACCCAATTCTCCAAAACTAAAAAAAATTTGCGTTCAATCATTTGAGCCAACAGTAGCTAAAATTGCGAGAACTGCTTTCGTGCTAATAATGACTCAAGGACATCGTAGCGATTTTTATATCGCTCAAAGATTCCTGAAACAAAATGTTCAGCCTTTCTTGGGTGTTATTGGCAGTCGTTCAAAAGCTGCAACTTTACAAAAAGAACTTAAAAAAGAAGGTATTAAAAAAGTTGCTACAGATCGTCTAATATGCCCTCTTGGTTTTTCACTAGGTGGGAATAATCCGCAGGAAATTGCCATCAGCATTAGTTCTCAATTACTTTATGAAAGAGATAAACTATATAATAAAATTCATCCTCGTAACCCTTTACCTGAAAACTCATGAAACAGATAAACCTTTGCTTGCCAGAGTGGGTTGATTCATTTTTAAGGGAACAGCCCAAAATTATTCATGAGCAAGAAGCACAAATGCGTTTTGTTCTAGCATTAACCGAAAGAAATATAAGAGAACAAACCGGAGGACCATTTGGCTCTGCGGTCTTTGAGATTTTTTCTGGTAAGCTTATTTCAGTGGGTGTTAATGTAGTTGTTAAACAGAGCTGCTCCGCAGCTCATGGAGAAATGATGGCGCTAATGCTAGCTCAGAAAGAACTCTCTAACTTTGATTTAGGTGCAAGTGGTTTACCTGCCCACCGACTGGTGACTAGTGGGAAAATGTGTGCGATGTGTTTAGGAAATGTTTGCTGGTCTGGAGTCAAGGAAGTCTTATCTTCTGCTGAGCCTGAGGATGTAGAGGGAATTGTAGGTTTTGACGAAGGACCTACTCCTGATGATTATAACACTCAACTTGAAAAAAGAGGGATTAGAATTGTGCCTGAACTCCTACGCAGTGAAGGTCAGAAGATCTTGCAACTATATGTTGATTTGGGAGGACAGGTTTACAACTCAGAGAGATATTGATTAACCACACCTCTTTAACTTTTCAACTCTTCAACAATTTGCAAAAAAGAATCGATTATCCGGGATTTTCTTCTTTCTCTTAAACAAACAATGTGAGCGGTAGTAAAAATATTTGCATTTACTAGTTTCAATTTACGCAGGTTAGGGTGCCACATAAATTCTTCATCTGCCACGACACCAATACCCAATCCTTTTGATACTGCCAACCAAACTGCTTCGCGACTACCTATTTCCAATACTGGACGTATTTTCACTCCAGCTTGATTTAAAGCTTTTTCAAAAGCAAGTCTGGTAGTGGAACCTGGTTCACGTAAAACGATAGTCTGATTCTCCAGTTCTTCGATCCGAAGTTCCTTACGCTCAGCCCAAGGATGCTTAGAATCTACAAAAACAACAAGCGGTTGCTCACAGAAGGGAATTGTCAAGATTCTCTTATCCTCTTCAGTCTGAGATAGTACAGCAACATCAACCTCAAAAGCGAGAAGACTTTCAAGAATCTCCTGTGAATTACGAACTGTGACCGTTATTTTTAAATTAGGGTATCTTTTATGAAATACTGCAAGCATTTCTGTAACATGGTAAGGTCCAACTGAACCGATCCTAAGGTGTCCTGACTTGAAGCATCCTTCACTCTGTAGTAATTCCTGAGCCTCTTTTTCTAAATTTTCCATGCGCTGAGTAACTTTAAAAAGCTCTTTCCCCGTATCGGTTAGATCAACTCTTCTTCCTTTTCTATAAAATAACTCTACCCCATAATAACTCTCAAGTTCTTGAACTTGACCTGTAATTGTTGGTTGGCCAACATGAAGGATCTTTGAGGCTGCAGTGAATCCTCTTGCGGAGGCAACAGCATGAAAAGATCTAATTTGGTTGTAACTGACCTCCCTAAATAATGAACCATGTAAACCTTGAGCTAGATTTTCAGGATTAATTTTTTTTTTCATTTTCTCTAGACTAAGTATTCTTTAATTACCAACAATTGGAGGGTAAAAATTAAGTAAAAAATAACAAGTAAAGTTAGAAATTTAATGATAAAAAATAATCTTTTGGAAGGATATTTGAAGAAATATAAGTATAATAATTCACATCCAAGGCATTGAGAATGTTTTAACATTAGTGAAACTTTTCATAGCTTCAATTACTCCCTCTTTGTACCCCAAACCAGAATCTTTAATACCTCCAAAGGGAGACATCTCAATACGGTAGCCAGGAACTTCCCATATATTGACAGTTCCATGATTGAGTTCATTTATAAAGCGCGTTATATAATCAAGCCGATTGGTGCAGACTCCAGAAGAAAGTCCAAAATTTGTACCATTTGCGACTCGAATTGCATCATCAATGTTTTTGACTCTTATTATCGGAATAGCAGGACCAAATGTTTCTTCCATTACAAGCTCACAATTCCATGGGACATGATCTATAACTGTAGGATGGAAAAGAGCCCCTACGCGATTTTCACCATACATTTTTTTAGCGCCTAGAGAGACAGCGTCATCTATCCTTCTTTCAAAAAGAATTGCTGATATTTCGTCAATTACTGTTCCTATATCCACATCAGGATCTGAAGGGTCACCACATTTAAGAGCTGAAGTTTTTTGGACAATTTTTTCTACAAATTCATCAGCTATTGTTTCTTCCACAAGAATCCTTTTGACTGCAGTACACCTTTGTCCCGAATTTTTTGTTGCTCCTGCAACTGCAAGACCAGCAGCTTTCTCAAGATCCGCATCATTCATGATGATTAATGGTGCATTTCCGCCAAGTTCAAGAACTGTTCGCTTATAACCAGCTTTTTCAGCAATGTATTTACCCACAGCAACACTTCCAGTAAAAGTAACTAGATCAATGTGAGGGTGAGTAATCATAGCATCGCCAACATCTTCCGGAAATCCCGTAACAACTTGAAACATTTCTGGGGGCATCCCTGCTTCAACTAATATATCTGCAAGCAAAAGAGCGGTTAACGGTGTTTTTTCAGTCGGCTTACAAACCATTCGATTGTTTGTAGCAATACTTGGCGCAATTTTATGAGCTACCATATTGAGGGGGTGATTGAAAGGCGTGATTGCGCTGATTACTCCCTGCAAGTGTTCTCTTTGAGTAAAAATTTTTCTCTTCTGTCCATGAGGTGTTAGATCACAGGAAAATATCTGTCCATCGTCAAGAATACAAAGTTGTCCAGTAAGACTAAAAACATCAAAAGCTCTTCCAACCTCATATAGCGAGTCTTTTTTACTAAGTCCTGATTCAGCAGTTATCAAATCTGATATTTCATCTCGACGAGAAATCAACAATTCTGCCGTTTTAGATAGAATTTGTTGCCTTTCATATCGCGTCAGTTTGGGTTGGAAATTCTTAGCAATTTCCATTGTTTGATCAATTTGCTTTTTTGAAGCTCTTGGAACAGTTCCAACTTTAGCGCCATTGAATGGATTAATTACATCAATTTTTCCGTTCTCACCATCCACTTTCTTGCCGTTGATACGCATTTTTTCTTCAATCATTTTCTACTCCTGAGTTATGCTACTGTTCCATTCAAGGCATATTCAAAAATTTCCCTGCTTCGTAATGTTTGATCTTCTGAACGCTTTAAATATTCTTCATTGAGGGGTTCGCTTAAAATGAAAGGAACATTTGCCTCATGAATACTACCATGAGTGCGCAAGCGTTTTCCTTTCAAAGCACTAAGGTCGTGATCCTTTTCCCTGCCCCCAATTACCGTAATTTTGTCTGCTATTACTGCAAGATCTCCTTCTCTATCCAGAGGGAGTTCCAGTTCTCCCGCTACTTTTTCTGCAGTATACACACTTTCAACTCCATTCAACTTTTGAACAAAATTAGTGACTCTGTTAATATCCTGTTTTTTTTGAAGATAAATTCGAACAAATCCCCCTAAAGCACCATGATGTCCGACAAATGCATCTGTGATGGGACAAATAACTTTGCAAGTATCCCTACCTAAATTTTTATCTAGAATATCTTGAAGCCATATTACATTGGGCTCCCCATTTTCGTTAGATTTGTCTCTCATTCCATGATCAGCAATAAGTCCAACTAACGCACCTAATTCCTGCAAACGTCCAAATCTTTGATCCATTTCAATATAAAAATTGTTAGCTTCAACTGATCCAGGTGCATGAGCATGTTGGACAAAGTCAGTTAGCGAGAGGTATAGTAAGTCTGGCTTATGTTGTTCCAGCAGCTTGATCCCAGCATCAAGTACGAACAGAGAAAGTTCTGCTGAATACATATCTGGCAGGGGCTGTCCAATAAATTCCAATACATTTTCAATTCCATTCTCTTCCATTGTACATTGATCTGCAAACTGTGAGGAAAAACTGACAGAACCTCTAGATAGATCCATCCCCTTCTGTAGCTGTTTTCTTAGTTTATCTTTCGCAGTAATGGAAACCACCTTAGCTCCTTCACGAGAAAATTCACTCATAATTGACCGCGATCTTAGCAATTCTGGCCCAGTCATAACTACGGGCTCTCCTGTCTTCGGGTCTAGATAAAAATTACCAGAAATTCCATGAGTTTCTGGTTCAGATCCAGTGACTATCGACATATTGTTAGGACAAGTAAAACTAGGCATAGAGCCAAGAGCAACCTTGAAATATCCCTCTTTCATAAATCGTGTTATATTTGGAATTATTCCTTCACGAATTCCACTTTCTAAATATTCGGGATCGCCCCCGTCAATACAAATTACGGCCAAAGGTTTCCTAGGCCAATTATAGTTGATGCCATTTAACTCCATATTCTATACTCCTTTGACCGTTTATCTTGAAATTAAAAGTTTTATCCTATATGTTTTAAATTGATTTTAAATAATTAACTTTCACGGATATAATAGTAAAATTGTTTAATAAAATACAATACCATTATTATATCTTATCTATTGATTTATTCAATAGATAATGCTGAGTAAAGCATGAGAATTATTTTAAAAATCATATTTCTAATCTTCTATGTTTTTATATTTACCAATCAAAAAGATTTTCGCATTTATGATCAAAAATCAAAATTTAAATGTTTTAACTTAATCTTAAAATTTTGTAGTAAATTTATAAATACATTTATTAAATAACTAAACAACATTTTACAATATTACTTTTGATAAAAATAGCTAGTTCTTATCCTGTAATAAAAATGTGAACCTTATTTTAATTCATAATTTCAGTTTTTTATCTTATTAATAATTAAATTAATTTTAATTTAGTAAATTAAAAATTTATTCAAGAATCTTAAAATATCTAACGTAGAATATGTGACTTTTATGAAAACTATTTAAATATCATTATAATTTCGATGATTTTAATCTATTTTTATGATATTATCTAAATACAAAAGTTAACCAACAAAAAAACAAAACTATGAACATGCATTCACAAGTTATAGAAGAGTACCTGCTTTCGCTATACAAATTGAATCGTTCAGGAGAAAAGGCTAAAGCGGTTACTTTGGCAGAAAGACTTGAAACTAGTCCTCCAACCGTTCATGCCACAATCTCCAGAATGCAACGCGATGGATTAGTTCGGGTAAAAAAGTCTAAAGAATTAATTCTAACCAAAGAAGGACAAAAAGTAGCTGAAAATATTGCCTATCGTCATAATCTTTCTGAATATTTTTTATGTAATACACTAGGCATTCCATGGTATGAAGTTCATCAACATGCACATCGCCTAGAACACGCAATGACTCCCGTTGTAGTAGAAAAACTTGCTGAATATCTTGATAACCCAGAATTTTGTCCTCATGGAACGCCTAATCCTGGAACTACACTACCAAAAAATACAATTTCCTTAATGGATTCAAAACCGGGGATGACTGTGGAAGTAGCAATGATCAGTGAGGTTTTAGAAGATTCCGTGGATCTAATGAAAATTCTACACGAACATCGTATCATGCCTGGTAATCAGCACAAAGTTGTAGAAAAAACGGAAGTAATGCGCTCCATATCATTAGAATCGGAAGAAGGTCCATCTACACTTCCTTACCATGTTGCCGAAAATATATTCGTAGTTCAAGTGCCAGCAGATTAAAATAATATAATCATGAAATGTTTTGATTTCAATTTTTAAGAAATCCTGCGCATTTCTGAGACTCAACTTATTTATCATTTCTTCATCATCCTATTTTAATCCACCTTTTTAATCGTATCAGAGCGTTATGATTAAATAGTAATCTCTGCTATATTTTCTAAGAAACGTAATAAAATATTTCTATGAATTCTCTAGCTATGCATAATATAACCAACCGAATTTGGCTACCAAGTATCGTTGGAACTGCTTTAATATTAAGTATACCGATTTTAACTATTGGCTTCTCTGTTTTCGAAACTTCAACTGAAATCTGGCAACACCTTAAGGATACAGTATTAACTGAGTATATAAGTAATTCACTAATTCTAGCTTTTGGCGTCGGAAGTTATGCATTACTTATTGGAGTCTCGACGGCTTGGCTAACTGCTATGTGTAAATTCCCTGGGAAAAATATATTCACTTGGCTTTTACTCCTACCCATGGCCATACCTGCTTACATAGTAGCTTACACTTATACTGGTATGTTTGATTTTGCTGGACCTGTGCAGTCTAACATTCGAGATTGGACTGGATGGGGATACAAAGATTACTATTTCCCCCAAATAAGGTCTATGGGAGGGGCAATTGCAATGATGTCGTTAGTCTTGTATCCATATGTTTATCTTTTAGCCCGATCTACTTTTCTAGAACAATCCATAGGAGTTATGGAAGTTTCTCGCACTCTAAATTGTGGTCCGTGGACGGTTTTTTACAGGGTTGCACTTCCTTTAGCGAGGCCTGCTATAATAGCAGGACTTACCCTTACGCTCATGGAAACTTTAGCAGATTATGGTACGGTTGCTTATTTTGGGCTCAGTGTATTTACTACAGGAATTTTTCGTACATGGTTCGGCTTAGGTGATTATTCAGCTGCTTCTAAGCTGGCTGCTCTATTATTGATGTTTGTATTCATATTGCTTATGTTTGAGCGCATTTCCCGTAGAAAAGCTCAATATCATAATAATTCTGGAAAACTTATTAAGTTCTCAGAATATCATCTACAAGGATACAAATCTTGGTTAGCGTTTACTGTTTGTGCAATTCCTATATTTCTTGGATTTTTATTACCAGCAGGACAACTCTCATTTTGGGCTTTGCAAACATGGCGAGATACAGTAGACGACAAGTTTTTTGAGTTAATTCGTAATAGTTTCCTCTTAGGTATCAGTGCCGCCATTATATCAGTTGTTTTGGCCTTTTTTTTAAGCTACGGTAAAAGAATTATGCCTGGAAAAACAACAATTTTATCGATCCGAACTGCTGCAACAGGCTACG
>MDSV01243541.1_pt1 | contig 16593 bp, 17 predicted proteins | sample 810851 | NCBI WGS metagenome assembly MDSV01 (sample SAMN05326640, study PRJNA326480) | marine metagenome | isolation source: seawater | place: Atlantic Ocean: North East | collected 2012 | reverse complement strand
TGTATTTTTAAATTTTGCTAATTTATTTAAATTTGCAGATGGTAAATCCAACACTACAATTTTAGTATTTAATTTTATAATATGCTTAACTATTGCTAAACTTAAACTTCCAGTACCTCCTATAAAAATTATATTTTTTTTCATTTATACTTATCCATTAACCTTCGACAAATTTCAAAATCAAGCTTATCATCAATGTCAAAACTTTCAAATCTTGAAATTTCATATCCAATAACTTTAGCTTTATTTAGATATTTAGAACTTTTTAAGAATTTATTTTGCACAAAGTAGGTGCCAGCAACATGATCATAAACTTCTGGGGCACTTTGTCTTGTATGAACATTGCTTAGTTGTTTAGATAATTTAAAAAAATTTCCTTTTTTTTCAAACATATTAAAATATGGGTTTTTTCTTGATTTAGTTACAAACAATGAAATATCAAAATTATTTTTTTTTATTTTTTGCTTAATTGACCAATTTAACAAATCATTAATACTCTTAAGTTTTTGCATTGGGTTAGAGCAATCAATGTCTACCAAAGCATCAAATTCACAATTATAATGTTTACAAGCTTTTTTATAAGCATGTTTCCATACATCTATCTTAGAAGCAGCTGAGTTTGAAAGGTATTTTGGTCTTTTAAAAATTATATCTATATTAATTTTTTTACATATATTTATTATTTGCTCATCATCAGTTGAGACAATATATTTATGAAATTTATTAATTTTTTTGAGCTTTTCTAAGGACCACATAATAAGAGGTTTGCCATTAAATTGTTTAGTATTTTTATTTTTTAGGCCCTTACTTCCAGATCTTGCACATACTATTCCTAAAATATTCATGACTTAGATTTATTTATTTTATCAATTTTTAAATTAATTTTTTTAAAGTTTTTGAAATCACATATAAGCGCTTCTTTGTTATCTAGTGAGTATAGAAAATTTTTTGCATGCCTGACAAAAATATCATTCCTTAATAGCTTATCTTTATATTTTTTTTTAGTAATTCCATTTTTAGTTAATTTAATTAAATTTATCTCTCTTGATTTTTCATCCCAATTAATTGAGCCTCTCTCCATAATTATTGATATTTTTCTATTATATATCGGGTTAAGCATATCTAAAATAATACTACCAAAAATTTTTTTTGACTTATATCTAATTATCAAATTACAATAGTCATCAGTGTCATATGTAACATTTGATATTTTTTTGCTAACACTATAAATAATATTAAAGTCCCCTAATAAAAAAAAAGCTAAATCAATATCATGAATCAGATCCCAATAAACTCCACCGCCTCTTTTTTTATATGCAGAATAATATTTAATTCCTTTATTGTTTCTCCAAAGATTAAGATTTTGACCAACATAGGAATTATAAGTTAATATATTTCCTAAGTTATTATTTTTAATTAGATATTTAATCTTTGATACTTGAGGGTCAGATCTAAATTGACAACCTATTTGTATTTTAATTTTTTTAAAATTCTTATGTGATTCAATTTTCTTTAAATCATTATTTTTGTGCGTTATTGGTTTTTCTAAGTAAATATTTTTCTTATGATTTAAACATATTAAAATAAATTTAGTATGAAAATTGGTATCAGTACTTATTACAACAAAATCTACATCAATTATATGTTTCTCCAGGTTGTAAACAAAGGTGTAATTTTCGTTTTTTAAACTTTTATTTTTTTTTCTTAAAAAAATAAATATCTCACAATTAAGATCAAAAAAATTTTGAGCATGCCTTTTGCCAATAGAACCGTATCCTATAATTAAACACTTAAATTTTTTTTTCATCTTTAAAAATCAATATTTAAATTACTAACTTTTTCTAAATCTTCCACAGTACCTAAATCTGACCAAAACACTTCATCATCTAAAAAAAATGAAACTTTAAAATTATTTTTTACTGCTATATTTATTAATTCATCCATATCCATATATTTTTTATTACATAATTTAAGAATCTTTTGATTAAGTAAGTACATTCCACCAAGAATTTTATTTTTTAAAATTGGTTTTTCAATAATGTTTATTACTTTCTTTCCCTTATGATTTATTACACCAAAATTAAGATGTGTTTTATTTAAAATTGAAAAGATTGTTAAATCAAATTTATTTTTTATATGATGATCAATAAATTTATTTAAATTTAAATTTGTAAAAACATCAGAATTTATTATTAAATAATTATCATAATTTTTTTTCATTAAATATTTTAATGGTCCAGCTGTACCTAACGGCTTTTTTTCATTTGTATAATTAATATTTACTTTATATTTTTTCCCATCTTTAAAATGTCGTTTTATTATATTTTGCTTGTAAAAAGTTGAGATTAAAATATTTTTAAGGTCGTAAAATTCTAATTTATTGATTAAATATTCTAATATTGGTTTTTTTTTAATTTTTATCATTGGCTTTGGTATATCTTTTGTCAATGGTAATAATCTTTTTCCATAACCTCCAGCCAAAATTAAAACATAAATATTTGTGAAATTATATTCTTTAGTACTTTTTATTCTAGTTATGTAATCTACTATTTCTTTTTTTTTATTTATTATTGGAATATGGTTAAGATTATATTTATCAAGATAAATGTCTTTGTTTTTAAAGAATATTTCATCTTCATATAAAAATTTAAAATTAGTTGATATAATTTTTTTTACTTTTGAATTTATATTTAGTTTATCAATTATAGCTCTTCGTAAATCTCCATCAGTAACAATTCCCTTTAGTTTTTTATTAGAGTCAATCAGAAAACAAAATTGCAAATGATTTAAATTTATTTTTTTTAAAGCATCTGAAATTGAGGCCTCATAATCAATACATAATTTAGATAATTTCTTTTTATTCATAATGTTTTTTTATCATTAAGTTATTATTTATCTTAAGATTTTTTATGATTTTTAAAATTCTTTCTGAGGACTTTCCATCTCCATATATATTTTTTGAATTTCTTAATTTTTTGATGAAATATTTGTTGCTATTTATTTTATTTAACGCACTAATAATCTCAACCTGATTTGGATTAACATCAATGACATTACATGCCTTTACTCTGCCATTCTGCCTTGGTTTAATATTTATCACTGGGCATTTAAATGACATAGTTTCTTTTATGCCTGATGATGAATTCCCCATAACTATTAGAGATTTTGAATCTTTTAAGCACAAACTCATAAATGATAAATAATCATAGTTTCCAAGTGATTTATATATTTTTATTTTTGTAAATTTTTTTAGACTATTTTTTATATATTTAATTATTTCTATACTTCCTAAATCATTATTTGGAAATGTTAAAATAATATCATAATCATTAGATAGCTTTTTTAATACATTAATAGGCTCCTTTATTGTTTTAATGTTATTCTTGAAGTTTGAAGTTAATGGGTGAAAAGTAAATAATATAATTTGTTTTTTAAATTCTAATTTATATTTTTTATTTAAATAATGTTGATTGCCTAACTTTAATTTTTTTATATTATCAAGTCCAGTAAAACCCACATTAAATACGCGATGCGATTCTTCTCCAAGTCTCAAAATTATTTTTTTTGCATCTAATGTAGACGCAAAATGAACATGAGATAATTTTGTTATGCAATGCCTTATGTTATCATCAAATGTCCCTCCATTAGTAATGTCACCACCTTCTACATGCGCTATACAGATATTCATCATTGAAGCTGCAATTGTGGCTGCGAAAGTTTCAAATCTATCTGCAAATGCTATAAAAACATCAGGATTAAATTTTTTTAATATTGGAGTAATTTTACTGATTATTAGTGAAATATTTTTAGGTGTGTAGTCTATATTTTGATTAGGATTTAACTTTATTTTTCCAATTATTGAGTAATTTTTATTATTTATTTCAGAAATTGTTTTACCATAACTTATATCCAAATGACTCCCACTAACAATTATTCCATACTTAAAGTCATTACTGTTCTTTATTTCATCAATTAAGGGGACTTGAAGACCAAATTCCGCTCTATTTCCAGTGAAAAACAATATTTTTTTCATATCATCATATATTTTTAAATAAATCTAAACCATTAATTTTAGGTTGCCAATTAAATATTGCTTTAGTTTTTTTAGTATTATTAACCAATTTAAACCTTTTAATAAATTTATCTTTAAATCTTTTTTTATTATCAAAATAATAATACAAATCATTTATGTAAAATGAGTAATTAGAAGTTACTCTGTAAATACCTGTCGCACTTTTCATTTTAATTGCATTTTTAATTATTAATATCAAATCATTTATATGAATAAAATCTTTTAATTTGTTTTTTTTATCTAAAATAAAATTATTTTTATTGGTTTTTAATTTTTTTATTAAACTGTTTTTTTTTATAGGTTTACCTATAACAGTTGATATTCTTAAAACTATTCCATTTTTATTTAACACATGTTTTTCTAAAGTTTTTTTGTAATAGATATAATTGAAAGTTCTCTTATTCCCTTTATTATAAACTTCGTTTGATGATATATAGATAATTTTTTTATGTTTATTAGAATCTAATATTTTTTTTGTTTTTTGAATTCTTTTTTTTAAAATATTTTTATTAATTGTTGCATATTCTTCTATATTAGCACTTTCACTAAGAAAAATTAAATAATCTGATTTTGGTAAATTTAAATAACAATCTATTTTAGTTGCATTTGAAATTTTTTTTTTTGAAAAGCACTTTATATTTTTATAATTTCTTCTTCTAAAAAAACTACCTATATAACCTGATGAACCAGTTAGTATATTCATACAACATATTTAGAAGAGGTATTAATTTTATTATCTCTAAAATAATCAATCGTTTTTTTTAAAGCTTTTTGAATTTTTAATTTAGAATTATATTTTGGATTCCATTTAATCAAATTTTTAGCTTTTTTATTTTCAGATAATAAATTTAAAACTTCACTTTTTTCTGGTCTTATTCTTTTTTTATCAAGTTTAATTATCGCATTTGGATTGATTTCTGAAATAAGAAAATTTGCTATTTCTTCCATTGTGATGGATATACCTGTTCCTAAATTAAATATTTCACCATTTGTAATTTTATTATTACTTTTTATGCAATTAATAAAACCATCAACTGTATCATCTACAAAAGTCAGATCTCTTTTTGTTGATAAATCTCCAAGCAAAATTTGTTTTTTATTACTTAGAAGCTGATTTATGACAGTAGGTATAAAAGCTCTATCTGATTGCCTTGGTCCAAATGTATTAAAAGGTCTAATTATTGAAACATTTGTGCCAAATGAGTAGTAGTAAGACAGAGCTAGTTGATCTGCAGCAATTTTTGATGCAGAGTAGGGTGACTGTCCATTTAAACTATGGCCTTCATCAATAGGAGTATATTTTGCAGTTCCATAGACTTCACTGGTTGATGTATGGATTATTTTTTTATTTTCTGCTATTTCTAAAATATTCATCAGTCCAATTGTATTCGTTTCAAAGTATGACTTTGGAGCAATATAAGAATAGGGTATTCCGATTAATGCAGCCAGATTTATTATTACATCACATTTTTTTGCAATCTTTGAAAAAGTATTTACATCTCTTAAATCTCCAAAATGAATTGAGAGGTTTTTGTGATTACTTTTACTTAAATTATGTAAATTACCCACGCTATTTGAAAAATTGTAAAGTACAAAAGCATTAACATTAGCATTTAAAAACAACAATCTTTCTACTAAGTGAGAGCCTATGAAGCCCTCAGCACCTGTCACGAGTATTTTTTTACCTTTTAAAGATTTCATTTTAAATGTTCTTTTCTTATTTGAATATTAGGCTTGATAATTTGTTTTGCTTTTTTGCCCAAAATTTTATTAAAATCACTTGATTTAAAATCACCAGTTCCTGGTCTTTTTATCCAAATATTATCTTTACTTAATTTTTCATCAATGGCTATTTTTTTTATTGATACAATGCTTCCAAAAGCAAAATCAGAGGTAACTTTTTCTTCTTTAGCAGGAGTTTTTTCCCCAATATTCATTATATTAAAAAGCTTTGAAGCATTATTTATATCTTTGAAATCTTTTGGATCCATTGAGCAGCTTATATCTGGACCTTTTCTTTTTTTTGAATCTGTAAAATGTTTTTCAATTACTTTAGCCCCCATAGCGATTGCAAAATATGAGGAAAAATTATCTGTAGTATGATCTGACAAACCTATAAAATTATTTGGAAACTCTTTCATCATTTCTTGCATTGCTTTAAGTCTAACTAAGTTATGAGGAGTTGGGTAAAGGTTTGTTGTATGCATTAAGATAAAATTAATTTTATTTTTATTTAGTATATTTACTGTTTTATGAATCTGTTTCATGTCATTCATACCTGTGCTCAAAATCATTGGTTTCTTAAATGAACAAACATATTCTATAAAAGGTAAATTATTAAACTCTCCTGATCCAATCTTAAATCCTTTAACATTTAATCTAACCAATCTATCGACTGCAGCTGATGAAAATGGTGAACTTAAAAAAAACATTCCTTTTTTTTCTGTATATTTTTTTAATTCAAATTCTTCATCTTCATTTAGAGAGCATTTTGCAATTATAGAATAAATATCTTTATTTGAATTTCCCGGTTTAATTTTTTTTGATTCTGATGACATTTCTTCATCTGGTATATGAGTCTGATGTTTTATGATCTTTGCTCCAGCTTTTTTTGCTGCATCAACCATTTTTTTTGCTATTTTTAAACTACCATTATGATTAATTCCTATTTCACAAATAATTAATGAAGGACTACTAGAGTTAATAACAATATTTCCTAATTTAAATTCTTTTGGCATTAATTTTATATTTTGAAACTAGTTTAAAAAACATGTAAATAACTAATATTAATTAATTTGTAAATTGAAGTTGATACATTTTTCCATAATTATACCTATTTATAATGAGTCTAATAACATTTTTAGATTACTAGAAGAGATTAATGAACAGGATTTGGATAAATATAATTTTGAGATACTGATTATAAATGATGCTAGCACTGATGATTTTCTGTTAAAATTTAAAAATTTTAAATTAATTCAAAATATAAAGTTAATAAATCTAGATAAAAATATGGGTCAAAGTAATGCTATTAACGTAGGAATAAGAAGTTCTAAATATAATAATATAATTACTATAGATGGGGATGGTCAGAATAATCCAGCAGATATTAAAAATTTAATAGATTCATATGAAAGTAATAAAAACTTATCTTTAGTTGCAGGTATTAGAAAAGCAAGAAAAGATAAGTTCTCAAAGAGAATTGCTTCTATAATTGCTAATAAGGTTAGAATGTTATACTTAGGCGATAAATGTATTGACACAGGATGTTCTTTAAAAATATTCAAAAAAGATATATTTTTTAAATTTGAATTTTTTGATGGAATTCATAGATTTATCCCCTCTATGTTTGAAGGCATAGGTTGCGCAGTATTATATAAATATGTTTCACATAGAGAGAGAAAGTATGGAAATTCAAACTATGATAATTTTAAAAGAATGTATAGAGGTATAGTTGATATGATTTATGTGAAAAAGCAAATTAATAAATTAAAATTATAAACATGAACTTTGAATTTCTTCTTTTAATAGTTGGATTTTCAGCTCAAGCATTGTTTGCATCACGATTCATTTTGCAATGGGTAATTTCTGAAAAAAAGGGTGAAAGTCATATTCCAGTAATATTTTGGTATCTAAGTATATTTGGAGGTATAGGTTTGCTTATATATGCAATATTTAGAAAGGACCCCGTTATTATTTTAGGTCAATCTTTTGGAATACTAGTGTATACAAGAAATTTAATCTTAATATATAGGAAAAAAAATGCTTCGAAATAATCTTTTTGAAATTATAAAAAAAAATAAATTTATAACAATAATTTACTTTTTCACTATTTTTCTATTTTTATTTTTTATACACAACAGAAATTTTACTTCTGATGAGTTTATTAATTATGACATTTCAATAAAATATAATACACAAAATATTCATGAATTGAGATCTGCTTATACTGAAATCAATAATTATTCTCAAATATTAGATTTTATAACTTTAAATTTGCCAACTGTACTTGAAACTGATGAACACTTCCATTTGTATATGAAAACAATTTTAGAAACTTATTTTTTAGGAGCAAATTTTGATATATCTGGATTTAATATTTCTAGTAAAAATAAAATAGATATTGGTTCTGATGGATCATTGTACCAGTCTACTATTTGGAATATTAGTTTTTTATCTAAAACAGATACTCTCAATGATGAGCTAAATAAATTTTTTAATTTATTAGAGAATTATATACAAAACATTAACTCAAAAGATATTGACATATATAAACTCACACTCAATCGATCAAAAGACATATTTAAAAATAAAAAAGAAAGTTTATTTAATGAAGTTTCAATAATGTTAGATAATTATATTAACTTTGCAAAACAATTTAGAATACAATCAGAAATAGACTCTTCAAAAACTCAAATAAATAAATTTGATTTAAACATACTTATATTCATTTTCGTTAGTGCAATTCTTTTTTATACATTAATCTTAATTTTTATTGTATCAATTAGAAATAAGTAAATGTTCTTTTTGAATAGAGTAAATGTTTTGCTTTTATCGGCATTGCCATTAGCTTTAATAACTGGACCTGCATTACCGGATATTATTATTTCCATATCATCAATTATTTTTATTATTATAACAATTAAGGAAAAAGAATTAAAATATTATAAAAATAATTATTTTTTATTTTTTTTATTATTTTGTATATATTTAGTTATTAATTCATTATTTTCTAAAAATTACCTTTTGTCACTAGAATCTTCTCTATTTTATATTAGATTTGGTATTTTTAGTTTGTCGATTTGGCATTGTATTGAAAATAATTCAAAATTTAAATCTTATTTTTTCAATATTTTTTTTCTTACATATTTATTCTTAATATTTGATGGCTTTTATCAATTTTATAATGGAGTAAATATATTTGGATATGCTTACAACAATGTAAGATTAACAGGCCCAATAGGTGAGCATTATGTTTTGGGAAGTTATCTTGCTAGACTATATCCAATTCTAGTAGCAATTTATCTATCAGTTTATAAGCAAAATAATTTTGGAACTTTATCTTTATGTATTATGCTTATTTTAATTGACGTACTAGTTTTTGTTACTGGCGAGAGAACATCATTTTTTTATATAATATTTTCTACAATTTTAATTATTCTTTTAGTTAAAAGATGGTTTTTAGTTAGATTAACTACATTTGTGATTTCAACTATATTGATTCTATTAATTACCCTTAATTCCGATAGAGTTAAAAATAGGATGGTAGATGCTACTTTATCACAAATGAATTTAGATGCTAAATCGAGTGGATCTAGTGAATTTGTTGTTTTTACACCTGATCATACATCTCTTTATTTAACTGCTTATAAAATTTTTAAAGATAATATTATAACTGGAATTGGGCCAAAACTATTTAGAGAGAGTTGTAAAGAAGTAAAATATTTTAAAAAAGATTCATGCTCATCCCATCCACACAATACATATATTCAACTATTATCTGAAACGGGTGTTTTAGGTTTTGCTAGTGTATTTTTAATATTTATTTACTTATCTTTTTATTTTATAAAAATATTTTTTAAGCAATTTTATCAATTAATTAATTTTAAAAGTACTTTTGTGCAACAAGAAGATGATATATTAACGTTGTTTTTGATTGCATTATATATTTCATTGTGGCCATTTGTTCCCACTGGAAATTTCTTTAATAATTGGTTGTGTATTATATATTTTTTACCGGTTGGATTTATATTACAAAAAATACACAGCGTTAAAATAAATGAATAAAATATATAATATACTTGAGACTAAGCACAAAAAAAAAATAATTTTATTATTATTTTTTATGTCTATCTCAACAATTTTAGAAGTTGTAGGAATAGGATCTATAATTCCAGCAGTTTCAATAATATTAAATGATAATATTTTTTATGATTATATTAATAAGTTTATAGATATAGATAAAAGAACTTTTGTTATTATTTTTTTTATTTCTATACTTGTTTTTTTTTTATTAAAAACATCATTCATGTTTTTTTATGTTTTTTATCAAGCAAACTTTGGTTTTGAAATAGAAACAGATTTTTCAAAAAAATTATTAAAAAAATATCTTAATGAAGATTACATTTTTTTTACAAAAACTAATTCATCTTTTTTAATCAGAAATGTAATTTATGAAGTTGAAAAATTCAGAACTGTTATAATGCATAATGTATATTTATTTACTGATGGATTTATTTTTATTGGCATTATGGGCCTTCTACTTTTTGTAGATTTTTTTGTGACAATAACTCTATTTTCTTCAATAATTATAATTTTTATTTTGTTTTATTTATTAACAAAAAATAAAATTAATTATTATTCAAAAAGAAGGCAATTCTTTGATGGTCAACGATTAAAGTTTCTTCAAGAATCAATAGCTGGAATAAAAGAATTAAAAATTTATGATAAATTAAAATTTTTTGCTTCTAGATTTGAAGAGGCTCATAAAGGGTCAGTTTTTGCTGCAAGATTCCAATCAATATTAAGTGCAATACCTAGACTTTCAATAGAATTAATTGCTGTTTCAAGTTTAATGATATTTTTTACAATGATTATTCTTTTTGATAGAAACTATGAAGAAACAATTACGCTCATGTTTATTTTTGGGGCTTCTGCTTTTCGTTTATTACCTCTAACAAATAAAATGATAGTTAGCCTACAATCAATAAGATATCATAGGCCTGTTATCAATTTAATTTCAAATGAATTAAATAAAGAAACTTTTAAAGATAGTGATAAAAAAATAGACAAACTAAAAGATTTACCATTTAATAAGGCAATAATTTTTAAAAATATTAATTTTAAATATAATAAAATTCAAAATAATATTTTAAATAATATTAATTTAAAAATAAGTAAATATGAGTCGGTAGGACTATTAGGTCTAACTGGGGCTGGGAAAACTACATTTTTAAATATTCTCTTAGGTATGATTAAGCCAACTGAAGGTACTTTATATTGTGATGAATATGATATTTACTCAAATATAAAATTATGGCAAAAAAAAATTAGTTATGTCTCCCAAAGTCCTTTTTTTCTTGATTCATCAATATATGAAAATATTGCAATGGGTTTAAATTTTAATGAAATAGATATAAAAAAAGTTGAAAAAGTAGCAGAACTTGCCTCTATAAAAGATTTTATAAATTCATTACCTGAAAAATTTAATACAATTATTGGAGAAAAGGGAGTAAGGCTTTCAGGTGGTCAAAAGCAAAGAATACAAATTGCAAGAGCTTTGTATAGAAATCCTGAAATTTTAATTTTTGATGAAGCGACTAATGCTCTTGATAAAAATACTGAAAAACAATTATTGAAAACTATTTTCAATTTTAAAAATAAATTTACTATATTTATCGTAAGCCATGATTCCAATGTTTTAGATTTTTGTAGTACAATAGTTAGGATAGAAGAGGGGAGATTAACCAAAATTAAATAAATGCAAAATAAACTCAGTATAGTAATTCCAACAAAGAATAGATCAAATTGGCTTATTAGAATTTTAAAATATTACTCTAAAAATAATTTTTCTGGTCAATTATTAATTGGGGATTCTAGCAATAAAGAGGAATATAATAAAAATAAAAATAATATTAAAAAATTTCAAAATCTTAAAGTTAAGCAATTTCATTTAATTGATTATACTGCAGAGAGTGCACTCGAATTTTTATCTAAGCAAATTGACTCAGAATATTCAATTTTTTTATCAGATGATGATTTGCTTAAAATCCAATACTTAACTAAGTTTATAAATTTTTTAAATAAGAACGATGACTATATTGGTGTAGTTGGTAAAACTTATATGTTAAAACTAAATACAAACGAACCTTGGGGAAAGATAGATAAACTTAGAGTTTACAATCTTTTCTTTAATAGCAGCAATAATATCAATAATAGAATAAAAAATTATTTTGATAATATAAAAGCATGTAATATGGCAATTGTAAGGACAGATGTTTTTAAGTATTCTTTAAATAGTATTAGTCAGTTTGATGTTTATCATCAAAGATATATTTTTGGTGAATATTATTGGGCGATTAATTATTTAATTAAGGGTAAAATTAAATTTATCAATTTACCATATTTATTAAGACAAAATCATGATACAAATATTTACTCTAAAATTAATAAATTTGATTTCTTTTATAAAGCAAACATTAATAAATCTTTGCATATATTAGAAAAAATATTAATACCCAATTTAAATCAAAAGGAATATTTATTTATTATGAAAGAAAAAATCATACATAATATTATCTTTACTTTTTATAATCTCAAAAATCCTAAATCCTTATTTAAATTAATAAAAATCTTTATATACAATTTTTATCATAAAATATTTTTACTTAAATCTTTAAAAAAAGAGATAGGTGATGAATTAAACTTTTTTGAAAATCAAAATGATAAAATCTGAAAGATTAGTCCTAAAAAAACTTAAAGTTAGTGATATAGATCAATTTTATCTAAAAGCTTTGAATGATAAGAAGATTATGAGGTTTACTGAGTCTAGGCATCAGAAATGGACAAAAAAACAAGTTTGTGATTATATTTTGAGTCATGATAAAAATAATCTTTTATTTGGAATATTTATGAGTGAAAATCTCAAACATATAGGGAACATAAGGTTATTTAATATCAATAAACAACATAATAATGCTGAGCTATCTTTTATTTTATTTAGTAAAAGTGATTGGGGAAAAGGTTTTATTACAGAGTCTGTAAATTTAATAACATTTTATGCTTTTAACTCACTTAAATTAAATAAAATTTATGCAGATTATTATGCTATTAATATTGGTTCTAGCAAAGTTTTTAAAAAATGCAAATTTGTACGTGAAGGAGTATTAAAAAAACAAGTCAGAGTTAATAATAAATATATTGACTCAATCAAAGTTGCTAAATTTAAAAAATAAAATGAGAAAAATTAGATCAGCAGAACCGCACATAAGTTTAGATGATTATAGCTTGGTTTATGAAGCCGCTAAATATGGGTGGAAAGATAAAATGAGAATTTATATTGATAAATTCGAAAAAAAATTTTCAAAATTTATAGGTTGCAAACATACTTTAGCACTTTCAAATTGCACTAATGCAATATTACTGTCTTTGCAAATTTTGGGCATAAAGAAAGGAGATGAGGTTATTGTTCCAGATTTAACTTGGATTGCCTCTGCAACACCTATCACTCAACTTGGAGCTAAGCCAATATTTGTAGATGTAGATTACAATACATTATGCATTGATACAAATTCATTAATAAAAAATATTACCTCTAAAACAAAAGCAATTGTGGTTGTTGGATTATTAGGGAATTTACCCAATTGGGAAGAGTTATACAAAATTAAAAAAAAATATAATTTAAAAATTTTGGAAGATGCTGCAGAATGCTTGGCTTCTAAATATAAAAATAAATACACAGGAAATTTTGGTGATATAAGTGTTTTTAGTTTTAGTGGCACAAAACTTATTACTTCAGGGCAAGGTGGTGCACTTTGTACAAATAATAAAAAATATTTTGAAAAAGCAAAGCTATTACATCATCATGGTATTGACAAAAATAAAACAGGAAAATATTTTTGGTCTGAAAATATCGGATATAATTTTCAATGGACCAACATTCAAGCAGCTTTAGCTTTGTCACAATTAAATAAAATTCATAAATTGAAAAAATATAAAAATAATATTTTTAAAAATTATTTTAATAAACTTAAAGATTGTAAATCAATTAGATTAAACTTTATTCAAAAAGAATCTAACCAATGTTTTTGGATAACATATGCAATTATCAACCCAAAGCTTAAAATTTCAAAAGAATTTATAATATCAGAAATGGCTAAATTCAATATTGATATAAGACCAATGTTTTATCCACTTTCATCAATGCCTGCTTTTAGTGATTATGTAAAAAATAAAAACTATAAAATGTATAATAAAAATTCTTATGAAATTTCTAGATATGGTATTTGTTTACCAAGTGGAAATAATCTGAAATTAAAAGATATTAATTTAGTATGCAAAAAACTAATTAAAATCATTAGTAAATATGAATGAGCAATAAATTAACAATTGTAATACCAACTCATGAAAGGCAACATATACTAGCAAGAGCTATAAATTATTATGAATTTTATAATTATAAAATAATTATAGTTGACTCATCTAATAAAAAATTGAATTATGATTTTAAAGATAATTTTTTGTATTTCCATTTTCCTGGTTGTAAATTTTGTTTAAAAATACATAAAATAATAAATTTTATTCAAACTGATTTTGTATCTGTTTGTCCTGATGATGATTTTTTAATAAATAATTTTTTACAGACAGCAATCTATAATTTAGTAAACAAAAAAGAATTATCATCAATAAAAGGCACGTCTGTTAAATTTAAAATTAATAATAATAAATTATATTTTAATAAATTTAAAAAAATTAATAAAAAATTTAAAAAAAATCAATTTGCTAAAATTTATTCAAATTTTCCAAATTTAATTTATAGTGTGATGAAAAAGCAAATACTTATTGATACTGTTTCAATTTCTAAGGATTTTGATTTTATTACTTTATTTGAATGGATTATGCCAATGTTAGCTATCAAATTAGGTGATGTGGAAATAATTGAAGATATAAATATTTTAAGGGATGATACAAGGTATTCAGATTATTTTGAAAGTGATAATACTCCATATTTTAAACAAAAAACTAAGAATATACACAAATTTACTAATATAAGAAAAACTGATTATGTAATAACCAATTGGTATGAATTCTTTAATTCAAAACAAGGCATTCATTTCAAACAAAATATGTTAATTTTTTTTACTGAAAATTCTAGTAAAAGTTTGGAATTGAAAGATATAAATACAATTATAAATAATTATATTTTTAAAAAAAATAATTCCACATATTTTGATAAGTTATTTTTGATTATGAAAAATTTGATCAAAAAAATTTTTAAAAAAAAATTAATTGTATTTTCAAATAAAAATAAATCATTTGCCGAAAGAAAAATTGGAATTAATTTAAATAAAGTTTCTAAAAGCATCAATCAATTCAAAATAAATACATGAAAAAAATTATTTTAATTGGACATGGCAATATAGCTAAAGACTATATTAAAGTTTTCAATCATAGAAAAAAAATTAAAATAATTGCAGTTTTGGGTAGGAATAAAAATAATGTAAAAAATTTTGCTGAAAAAAACAATATATCAAAATATTTTCATAAAATTGATGATATAAAATTAATTAAAAATTTTGATGCATTTATTGTTGCTATACCAATATTAGAAACAATAAAAGTTTTATCTAAAATAGCAAAATATAAAAAAACTGTATTTTTTGAAAAGCCAATGGGTGTTAATTATAAGGAATCCAAAAGAATATATGATGTATTTCAAAATTCAAAAACTAATTTATATATGCTTTTGAACAGACGCAATTATTTTGTAACTAAATATGCAATTACAAAATTACAAAATGATAAATCAAAAAGAATAATCAGAATTACTGATCAACAGGATACTTTTGGAAATTTATTACATTCAAAAGTTTATAAAAATATTCAATATACAAATAGTATACATTTAATTGATTACATAAATTTATTTGCAAGAGGAAAAATAAAAAAAATAATTAAAAACCCTCTTAATTCATTGAATAAAAAAACTTTTAATTGTTACTTAATATTTTCATCTGGTGATATTGTATTTTATGAATGTTTCTTTAATATCAAAATGAAATGGCAGGTTAATATAATTAATAAAGATAAAAATATTGAGTTTAAACCTCTTGAAAAAATATATATTAATAATATTGATAATACCAAAAAAGCAGATATTAAAAATCTTGACACTTTATTCAAACCAGGTTTTTTTAATTCAGTAAAAGAAATTGAAGCTAAATTAAATAATAAAAAATGCTCTCTTCCTAATTTAAAAGATTCTTTAAATGTAATGAAATTAATAAAATCAATATATGATTAATATTTTATTAGTTGGATGTGGTAATATTGGATTTAGATATTTAGAAGGCTTAATATCTCTAAAAGAAAAAATTATTATTGATGTTATAGAAACTAATGATAAACAAATTGCAGAATTAAAAAATAAAATTTCAAAAAACAATCTTCAAAATATTTATTTTTCCAATAACTATCATATTATTAATAAAAATTATGATATAGCAATAATCTCAACATCATCAACTTACAGACATTTGATAATAAAAAAAATATTAGAAATAGTTAATTTAAAAAAAATTAAAATACAGTATTGGATTTTAGAAAAAATATTATCAAACACTGAATACAAACTTAAGTTAATAAATACCTATTTAAGAAATGAAAAAGTGTGGATTAATACTCCAAGAAGATTATATGATATATATATTAAAATAAAAAAAATATCAAAAGAGCCATTAAATATTATTGTTGCTGGAGGTAATTGGAATCTCTTAAGTAATGCTGTTCATTTTATTGATTTA
>MDSV01114913.1_pt1 | contig 16597 bp, 17 predicted proteins | sample 810851 | NCBI WGS metagenome assembly MDSV01 (sample SAMN05326640, study PRJNA326480) | marine metagenome | isolation source: seawater | place: Atlantic Ocean: North East | collected 2012 | reverse complement strand
GTAAAGCTCTAGCTAAATCATGTAACCCATTCATGTTTTCTTCAAGAATTTTTCTAGCAACTGAATTGGCATCATTAACTAATCTTTTAACTTCTTCATCAATGAGTTGGGCAGTGCTTTCAGAGACATTTTTCTTTTGAGCTACTGAATGACCAAGAAAAACTTCTTCTTCATTATCACCGTAGCGTAGTGGACCAAGCTTTTCGCTCATTCCCCATTCAGTCACCATCCTTCTGGCTAAATCTGTTGCCATTTTTATATCACTGGAAGCGCCCGTTGTTATTTTATCAACTCCAAAAATCAGCTCCTCTGCCAACCTACCCCCGAATGCTATCGCGAGGGAGTCTTTCAAATATTCCTGAGATTGAGAATATTTGTCCTTTTCAGGAAGCCTTTGAACTAAGCCGAGAGCCCTTCCTCGTGGGATGATTGTTGCCTTATGAATAGGGTCTGTTGCTTTACAATTCACAGTTACAAGAGCATGGCCAGCTTCATGATAAGCGGTCAATTCTTTTTCGTCCTCTGACATTACCATGGAACGTCTTTCGGCCCCCATCATAACTTTGTCTTTAGCTTCCTCAAATTCAAGCATTGTAACAACTCGTTTACCTTTTCTTGCGGCCCATAATGCTGCTTCGTTTACCAAGTTAGCTAAATCAGCTCCGGAGAAACCTGGTGTGCCTCTAGCTATAGTCCTTGCGACCACATCTGGACCTAAAGTTACTTTCTTCATGTGTACTTTTAATATCTTTTCTCTGCCTAAAATATCAGGATTCGGCACTACTACCTGACGGTCAAACCTTCCAGGTCTTAAAAGAGCTGGGTCGAGAACATCAGGCCTATTTGTCGCAGCAATTAAAATTACTCCCTCGTTTGCTTCAAAACCATCCATCTCAACTAAAAGTTGATTTAAAGTCTGCTCTCTCTCATCGTTACCTCCCCCGAGACCAGCACCTCTATGTCTTCCAACAGCATCTATTTCATCAACAAAAATAATGCAAGGAGCATTTTTTTTAGCTTGTTCAAACATATCTCTCACTCTACTAGCGCCAACGCCTACAAACATTTCAACAAAATCTGAACCAGAAATTGTAAAAAATGGAACATTAGCTTCTCCAGCTATGGCCCTTGCCAAAAGAGTTTTACCAGTACCTGGAGGACCTACTAGAAGGGCGCCTTTAGGAATTTTTCCTCCCAATCTCTGAAACTTTTGAGGGTCTTTAAGATAGTCAACTATTTCTTCTAATTCTTCTTTTGCCTCGTCAATGCCGGCTACATCTTCAAAAGTAATTTTTCCTTGTTTCTCTGTAAGAAGCTTAGCACGTGATTTTCCAAATCCCATAGCTCTACCGCCCCCTCCTTGCATTTGACGCATAAAGAAAATCCATACACCTATCAAAAGCAACATAGGAAACCAGGCTATAAGTATATCAATTATACCTGGACGACCTTTTTCAAGGGGAGTGGCTCTTATAAGAACACCTTGGTCACCAAGGGTCTTAACAAGATTTGGATCATTTGGAGCGTAGGTACTAAACTCTCTACCATCATTGAATTTACCGGAAATAGAATTACCTTTAATAGTAACCTCTCTTACCTGCCCAGATTTAACTTCAGCGATAAACTCAGAAAAGGCCAGATCGCGATTTACATTCTCTGGACCTGAGTTCTGAAAAAGCTGATACATTGCAATTACCACTAAAGCGATTATTGCCCAAAGAGCTATGTTTTTCCCGAAATTATTCAAAGGTATTTCCCCTAATTCTTTAAAGTTACATTAAAAACATTTATACCTAAATAAATAGGTTATTTAAATTAATTTACAACCACAAAGTTTGGAGGCACAAGAGGTTGTAGTGGAGAAAAAACAGCAATCATTTCAGTTTGAACGCCCTGTTTTACCCCAAACTGAGGAACCACCACAACTTTACCTCTTTCCCAAAGCGCAGGAAGGCTCATATAAGCCACCTTAGGGACTTTGCATGTTACTTTATAATAACCCGCATTCGATAACTGATCAAAACCCTTTCTTCCAAGTCTTAATAATTTAACACTTTTTTTATTGAATTCTGATAATTTTATCCTGAATCGTCTATCCCAAATCACTGTTTCCTTATCAATTATATTAACTTCAGGCTCTTTGGCCCTAATCTCTCTACAACAAAATAATTTATTACCTTTTTTTAGGACCAAGCAGCCTCCGAGAGTTTTTTGATTGATTGAGTTCTTAAAATGATTTGATATTTCAATTAATCTAGGAGTAGAAGGGGGGTAATTTAACCCTGCAACAGTAACAATGGCTCTGGAAAGTATATACTCCCTATACTTATCTCGAAGTCCCCTAAACTCATCAAAATCAATGCTCACAAAACCAGCCTGACTTACCTCCGCAAAACAGGCTAACCAACGATTTAATTTTTTTTCAAAACTTACTCTTTCAACTGCAAATTTTTTCTGATTTACATTGGGCTCTTTAGATAAATGCTTCCTTGCCTTCACTCTTAAAAAGGCTTCATCACTATTAGAGTTATCTTCAATCCATCTTATTTTATTCTTTTTGAGAAAAATTTTTAATGCCGAGGGGTCGAAATTAAGCAATGGGCGAATTATTCTATAGGAATGCAGCTCTCTAACGGCACTCATTCCTGCAAGCCCGATAAAACCACTTTTACTCCATTTTCTCATCAAATAAGTTTCTTTTTGATCAGATGAATGATGGCCAACCAATAAATGAAGAATTTTTTCATCCTCACAAAATTTTCCTAATAATTCATAACGATACTGTCTAGCAGATTCTTGTATTCTTGTTTTAGGAGTAGCGCCAAGATACTTTAAAATTCTGTGTTCTATTTCTATATCATTTAATAAACTTGAAACATATTTAGCTTCATTTTCAGACTCTTTTCTAATTGAGTGATCAACAGTAATAGCAATAACAGAACCACAAAACTTCTTAACCCAATTATCTGCCAAAATAGTCAAAGCCAGGCTATCAGCCCCTCCAGATACAGCAACTGCTAATTTGGGTTTTCTTTCAAAAGGAAAGAAACTTTCCATATTATCAGAGAACATATTCTCAAGAGATTTACTCATGCTCTATTCAATTTTTACAACCGACCTTTACAGACTCCTGCATTGCCCTTCTTCTTAACCTGGAATTAGTCTCTGGGAATTTCATAAGCAATTCAGCAAAAGACTCGCACGCTTCATCCTTATTACCTAGCTCAGAGAGAGACATGCCTAACTTTAAAAGGCTATCTGGCGCTTTATTTCCTGATGGAAATAACTTATAACTATCAATAAATGCTCCAGCTGCTTCAGCAAAATTCTTTCTTACATAAAAACCCTCCCCAAGCCAATAATAGGCATTACTTGAGAGTTTATGCTGTTTATTAAGAGCTATGAATTCTTGGAAAGCAATTTCAGCTGACTGGTAATCTAGCTTTAATAATAGCGAACGCGCATATGCATATTGTTCTTCAGGTGTTGTTTTCGGGAGAGAAGAAATTTGATTTTCTGTTTTTATACTTTGTATATCGTTTTTATCATTGTTTTCAGTTGCTAAATTCTCTGTGTTGGAAGAACTATTTTTTTGGAGATTTCCATAAGATCCCTGCTTCACAGAGTTTGTAGAGCCTAATTTTTCAATATTTTTTTCTAGTGACAAGAGCCTTATATCTAAGTCTTCTACTAATTTATCTATTCTTTCACCAACTAATCTTACGTCGTTAGCTGCAGTCTCAACTACACCAGTTAATCTTCTTAACTCCGTTTCTAAGTTTGACATCCTTAATTCATTGGCCGTCATTCTCTGGGTAAAAGGATCCGAAACATTTAGATTTGTTGATTTACTAGTTCCAGACTGATTATCACCATCTGGATTAACTTTAAAGATAGACCTCGATAGGTCTTGAATATTTTTTTCTAAACTTTCTATTCTTGCGCTAAGATTATTAAGCGTGTTGATAGATTTTAGCGGTTGAATAGAAGGATTTTCTACTGTCTCTTGAGCTAAAGCTGAAGAAACAAAAACCAAAAAACATATCAAAGTTATAGTAAAAAAAGAAAAACTTAAAAATCTGCTTAAATTTGACAATAGCATAGTAGTTCCAGTAATAAGTTCTGAATAAACTATTATAGGTAAAGATTAAGGCATAAATAAGGGTTTAAAAACTTACCCACCAACATAATGTTGATGGGTAAACCTAAAATCAACTAAAGTAAATATTTTTTCCTTAACCTTTTTTAGCCGGTGTTATTGAGCTCTAACTCTAGTCACTCCACGTCTATTTTGACTCCAAGCAGTATCGTTAGAACCTAATGCCACAGGTTTTTCTTTTCCATATGATATGGTCATAATCCTGGTACTGTTTATACCAAGAGCAACCAAAAAATTACTTACAGCAGTAGCTCTTCTGTCACCTAAAGCTAGGTTGTATTCCCTAGTTCCTCTTTCATCACAATGACCTTCAACTGTAACACTAACATTTGAATATCTTTTTAACCAAGCAGCTTGTCTCTCTAATGTACTTCTAGCTTCAGGCGTCAAGTCTGAACTATCGTATTCAAACAAAACTCGATCACCTACATTAGAAACAAGATCAGCCTGTGAACCAGGCAATATCTCTGCTGATTTAATTTGTGATTCCACAGATGATTTCGTGCTTCCGCCACTACCTTCAGAACCAGAATTTGTGTCTGATACTGTTGTGCAAGCCGAAACTACAAAAAGTGCGGCTATTGCTATGATGAACTTCAAACGCATCTATTTCTCCGTCGCCAAATATTGACAATAAATCACTGTCACCTTAACAAAAAAAAAGCTTTTTGATAAGAACTGAGAGAGTTTAATCATTTTTATTACCCTCTTACAACAAGTTTAACTGCGCTTTTAAACCTCTATTGCCCATCTGTCCAGACAGATCGTGAAAAATATTCGTTTTTATGCCAAAAAATTAAGCTTACTGAATTGATGAAAGAGGAGACCATGCTGGATCTGAGGCATGTAATGGGGTAATAAGCCTTCTTTCATTAAATCCTGTTAAATCTATGGACCAAAGGCTAAAAGAGCCCCCACTTCCATCAGATTTACTAGGTTTTTGCCTAAAATACATCAAAACCCTGCCATTTGGAGCCCAGGTTGGACCTTCATCAAGGAAACTATCTGTAAGAAGCCTCTCGCCTGAACCATCTGGTCTCATAATTCCAATATGGAATCTTCCTCTATAGAATTTAGTAAATGCAATGAGATCTCCTCTGGGAGACCAAACAGGAGTTGCGTACCTTCCTTTTCCAAAAGAAATCCTTGCTTGATCTTTTCCATTGGCTTTCATTACATAAAGTTGCTGAGTGCCACTTCTGTCTGAATTGAACACTATTCTAGTGCCATCTGGAGAGTAGGATGCTGATGTATCAATAGCTGGATTCCTTGTAAGTTTTTGGACTTTTCTTGTTCTTATATCCATCGTGAAAATATCAGAATTACCATTTAATGCCAGACTCATTATAACCTGATTCCCATCAGGAGAAAATCTTGGTGCGAAAGTCATACCAGGGAAATCTCCTAAGACTTCTTGTTGCCCTGTATCAATATTATAAATATACACTCTAGGCTTTTTATTAAAATAACTTAGATAAGTTATTTCTTGTCTAGTAGGTGAGAACCTTGGGGTTAAAACTAAATGCTTCCCATCAGTTAAAAACCTGTGATTAGCTCCATCCAAGTCCATTATTGCTAATCTCTTAATTCTTTTATTAGCTGGTCCAGTTTCAGAAATATACACAACTCTTGTATCAAAATAACCTTTTTCTCCAGTTAGCCTCTCATAAATTTGGTCGGTGATTATATGAGATATCCTCCTCCAATTGGAAGGTATTGTAGTATAAACATAACCAGTCATTTGTTGTTCAGCGAATGTATCCCACAAGCGAAATGATACTTTTAATCTTCCATCAGCTTCTAGCTTAGTAGATCCGGTAACTAAAGCTTGGGCATTAATAACTCTCCAATCACCAAATCTTGGTCTTTCTAATATCTTTTTTGTATCTTCAATGAAAGACTTCCTATCAAGAGGTAAAAATAATCCAGACCTCTGTAAATTATTGCTTATAACATCCGCTATTTTTTTCCCTATTGACTCGTTTGTTTTATCAATAGTTTCCTCATTAAAAGTAGCAACTGCAATTGGTAATGGGTCTATATTCCCTCTAGTAATATCTATCTCGACCTGGGCAAAAGTATTCGACATAAGAGAAAAATAAAAAAATATCGTTATAACAATTTTTTGCATGTTTTTTACCTATAAGAATATAATATTTTGATTAAACAAATCTATCAACCACCTAATAATTGTTTTGGGTTAAATGTTAGTGTTATATCTCGCCATGCATCATATTTTGCCTTAGGCAAACCCTTGAAGGGTTGAGCTTTGTATACTGCTCTGATAGCACTATCTGCAGCTGCCCTAAAAAAACCACTATTAGTTCTTCCAGTATCAACTATAACCGGAGCACCCCGCAAGCTTCCATCTAGATTTAAACCAATTTTTATTTTAATTATTAAATCCTGAGCATCCCTTGCGCCAGACGGTGGAGTCCAATTTCTCTCTATCTGATACCTAATTAAATCTATATCTCTCATGGTTAACCGAGACGAAACTTTAGCGTTCTTAATTAGATTATTTTTTTTCTCAACTTTTCTTAGAAAATCTTTTTCTATTTTGGGTTTTATTAAAAAATTATTTTCATTTTCTTTTTCTTTAACACTCTCTTGATTTGAAGTTTTCTTGGATTTATCTATCAGTAGGGCAATTCTTCCTGTGTCAAAACTGCTCCCCTTACTTGGTGGTTTAGGCTTTGTTTTTGGTTTTAATTTAGTTGTATCAATTGGGACTAAATTTGGTTTCTTTTTTTTGGGTTGTTTGCTTTTAGTCTTGTCGTAAATCTCTACAACATTTGATGAATCTCTATTTTCTTGGTTTAATCGAGGTTTAGTTGAGGGCTTAGATTTGCTGATTATCTCCTTTTTTATATTTTTAGATTTCTTTGAGCTTTTCTGATCTTTCTTTTCTTCTGGCATAGATGTAATTTTATCATCAAGGTTTACTATATCAATTATAATTGGCGTTTCCTGAATTTCATTCTTATTGAAAATACTAGGAATCGTGAACCACATACTCCCAAAAATCAGGAGATGAAATGCAACAGAAAATACAATCGGATTCCTCATATTTGTATATTATTCTATCGTTGTGGCTTTTCTGTGATCAAAGAAACTCTATTGTAACCTGCCGAGGTAATTTCTGACATAACTTCCATTACTTTCCCGTAATCGATTTTTTTATCCCCTCTTATAAAGATTCTTGTATCTTTTTGATTGTTAGATATTGCCTTAAGCCTAGCAGTAAGAGTGTCTATTGCCACCTCTGTTTCCTGAATAAAAACAATGCCCTCACTATTTATAGTGATTGCCAGTGGCTCGTCTTTTCCAGGTATAGCCTTTGCTTTAGTCTTTGGAAGCTCTACAGACACTCCAACGGTAAGAAGAGGCGCAGTTACCATAAAAATAACTAACAATACCAACATTACATCAACAAAAGGGGTTACATTTATCTCAGACATAGGCCTATAAGCTGTTCCTTTTTGATGTTTAGGCTCTCGAAAAAAAGCTGTCATCTTGTTGATCTCTCTTCAAGTTGACGAAGTAAAATTGATGAAAATTCAGCAGCAAAACCCTCCAATCTATTTGCAAATCGATTCAAATCGTTAGAAAATTTATTATACGCTACAACTGCTGGTATAGCTGCGACGAGGCCAATTGCGGTTGCAAATAGCGCCTCCGCTATTCCAGGTGCCACAACAACTAAACTAGTATTTTCAGTTGAAGCAATAGATTGGAAACTATTCATTATTCCCCAAACAGTTCCAAACAAGCCTACGAAAGGAGCTGTGGAACCAACAGTGGCGAGGAAACCAAGGTATTTCTCTAAATTCTCAACTTCTCTACTTATTGTTAATCTCATAACTTGGCTAAGGCGGTCTTTAAAACTGGCATTTAATTGGCCAAGCTTTGATACTTTATTTGTCCTCTTCCATTCCTTCATAACTGAGACAAATAATAGGGTCATTGGATGGTCTGGATTTGCCTTAACATTTTCATAAAGATCTTCTAACGAACTACCAGACCAAAATTTATCTTCAAATTCTTCAGTTTTTTGAGATATGTCTCTTAGTTTTTTTATTTTATCGAATATAATAGCCCAAGACCAAACAGAAGCTGCTACTAAAACAAGAAGCACCAGCTTCACAATTAAGTCTGCTTTATATATCAGAGACCAGATAGATAGATCCGCTGATACAGAGCCAGCGATTGATACAGCTTCTACTGCTTGTTGCTCCATAATTAAAACCCTTTCTAGTTAACCAACAAAATTTAATAGCTTTTTATATACATTTTTAGGCAACTCATCAGAATTACCCATAGAGTTTACACACGCTAAGTTAATCTCACCTTTTAATATAGTTTTTTTATTTAAAATTATATTTTGTTCAAGTTGAACAAAATTCTTTTTTATTTTTTTTACATTAGAAATTATTTGTAATAAATCATCAAAACTAGCAGGAGAGATAAACTTTATATTACAACTTCTGACAACAAAGAAAAGCCCACAATCTTGAATAATATTTCCAAGATCAAGCCCTTGATCTCGGAAAAATTCAGTCCTTGCTCTTTCTAGGAACTTTAAATAATTTGCATAATATACTAATCCTAGAGAGTCTGTATCTTCGTAATATATCCTGATATCTAATATATGCAAAATTCCTCCATAAGTATTTTATGTGTTAAAATCTAAATTAAAATCAGATTGTAAAGACTTAGGCACATTCATGTTTAAATGTTTAAATGCATTTAATGTCAAAATCCTTCCTCTTGGAGATCTATTTAAAAAACCAATTTGTATTAAAAAAGGCTCTATAATTTCTTCAATAGCATCCCTAGGCTCGGATAAAGCAGCAGCAATTGTCTCAATGCCAACAGGACCCCCAGAGTAATTTTTAGCTATACAAAAAAGATATTTTTTGTCCATTGCATCTAGCCCCATAAAGTCTACGTCCAATCTTCCCAAAGCATCATTTGCAACCTCTTGATTTATGATTTTTGCTTTTTTTACCATGGCAACATCTCTTACTCTTTTTAAAAGTCTATGCGCAATCCTAGGTGTTCCTCTTGATCTACAAGCAATTTCCTTTGCCCCTTCATGAGCAAGTGGGATATTTAATAATTTGGAACCTCTGTTAACAATTTTAATTAAATCATCAACCTCATAAAAATTTAATCTCAAGGGTATTCCAAATCTTTCTCTAAGTGGAGTGGTTAGCAAACCTGATCTAGTTGTTGCGCCAACTAGAGTAAATTTTGGCAAATCGATTCTAACTGACCTAGCCGATGGTCCTTCACCTATAATCAAATCAAGATGAAAGTCTTCCATTGCAGGATATAATATTTCTTCAACTGATGGAGTTAATCTATGGATTTCATCAATAAATAAAACGTCCCTCTCGTTTAAATTTGTTAATAGAGCTGCCAAATCTCCTGATTTAGATATTACTGGACCAGCGGTAGCTCTGAAATTCACACCTAACTCCCTAGCTACAATTTGCGCCAAGGTAGTCTTGCCCAGGCCAGGGGGACCAACAAATAAAACATGGTCCAGAGCTTCTGAACGTGACTTAGCCGCCTCTACAAAGATTTCTAGATTATCACATAATTTTGATTGCCCAACAAACTCAGATATTTGCATTGGCCGAATACTGATATCATCATCTAGTTTTTCATTTTCATTTGAATCAACCAGTCTTTTTTTTATATCTTTAGTCACTTTGCCTCACTCAGTGAATTTAGCATTTTCAAGGATTCTTTAATTAAAAACTCTAAATCTTTACTCTCTTTTTCCTTAATTAATTTACTTAAAACATAGTCTACATTTTTCTTTTTAAAACCTAAGTTTATTAAAGCTGATTCGGCACTATTTATGTCCTTATCAAAAGATTCATTGTCTGTGGTGTCTAAACTATTCTGAGAAATTAAATCTGAAGGAATTTTATCTTTTAGTTCATTTACGATTCTTTGAGCCAGCTTTGCGCCAATCCCAGGAACTGAAGTTAACAAGTCCCTTTCTTGATTAATAATAAGTTTTGATAATTCATAATTTTTAAATTGAGATTGAATGGCTAGAGCAACCTTTGCACCAACACCCTGAACAGATAAAAGAATTTTAAACCATTGCTGCTCAATAAAACTTTCAAAACCATAAAGGTGAAAATGATCCTCTCTTACATGCGTTTCAATGTATAGTGTTTGTTCTGAAAACTTGCTTAAAGATTCGTTGATTAATTTTTGACTGCAAAAAACTAAATAACCAACATTATTAACATTTAAAATAACCCAACCTTCTCCTACTTCATCAATTAAACCTGTTAATTTTGCTATCATTTTAAAACCTTATTTATAGCTTTTTGAAGAGAATTGTCAGAGTTATGGTGACTATGACAAATTGCTACAGCTAAAGCATCAGCAGCATCATAACCAGAAATTTCACAACCTGGAAGCAAGAGTTTAACCATTGCTCTTACTTGATCCTTATCTGCATGTCCTTTGCCAACAATAGATTTTTTAACTTTCGTAGTTGAATATTCAGTAACAGGAATTCCTAAGCTTGCTGGGACCAGCAGAGATATCCCTCTGGCTTGACCAAGCTTTAAAGTCGACCTTGGATTCGTATTTACAAAAACCTCTTCAACAGCAGCGTGATCAGGAGAATACCTTTCTGTGATTTCTAATAATAAAGTATATATCGAAAATAGTTTTTCTGGCAGAGCAATATCTTTTTCTACTTTTAGAGTGCCGTTATCTATATGACTTAAATTAGAGCCTGTCATTTTGATCAAGCCCCATCCAGTATTATTTAAACCAGGATCCAAACCTAAAACCAACATATAATTCTCAAAAAAAATAACATTAGTTACTCAACTTCTGCATGACCTCATCAGAAACCTCAAAATTACTACTTACATTTTGCACATCATCACACTCCTCTAGAAGCTCAATTATTTTTATAACTTTTTCTAGATTTTCATGATCAATTTTGACAAGATTTTTTGGCCGCCACGTTAATTCAGCATTAACTTCGCATGATAATTCTGTCTCAAGGGAATTGCGAACATTATAAAAATTTTCTTGCGATGAAAGAAATTCAAAACTATCTCCGATGTCAAGGACTTCGTCTGCACCAAACTCTATTGCAAAATTTAACATATCATCAATATCTTTTTCAGAGTCTCTTAACTTTATTGAACCTATTTTTTCAAATTGAAATGCTACTGAATTTGTTTCTGCTAAACTTCCTCCATATTTTGTAAAAGCAGACCTAACCTCCCCAGCAGTTCTATTTCTATTATCAGTTAGCGCATCAACAATGAAAGCTACCCCACCTGGACCATAGCCTTCATATCTTACAGGTTCAAATTCTGAAGATTCATTGGAATTACTTCCCCTATTAATTGCTTTTTCCATAGTATCTTTAGGCAAGTTATTTGATTTAGCGGCTGAAATTGCTGCCCTCAACCTTGGATTTGCGGTTGGGTCTGGACCTCCCTCCTTTGTTGAGACAGTCAATTCTCTAATTAGCTTAGTAAAAACTTTCGCTCTTTTGGCATCCTGAGCTCCTTTGCGGTACATAATATTTTTAAATTGGGAGTGCCCAGCCATAGTTTTAGCCTTGTTGATTATTAAAAAAGATAAACATTACACTCTTTTATCTAGCACAAAATAGAAATAAATGAAAAACTAATCGCCTGGCCAAGTTTCATTTAGCACTCCGCCGACTCTTAATGGAGCTACTTTAGTTGCTAAACCTGTGGCGTCATCAGTTTCGAGCACTACCCCACAAATAGTTATCTCACCAATTGCAGGTTTAAATCTATTTTTTGAAATTTTTCCCAAAAACCTATCAATAGGAACCTCCTTTTGCATCCCTATAACTGAATTGTAGTCACCACACATACCTGCATCAGTCTGATAGGCTGTGCCATTATCCAAAATCTGAGAATCTGCTGTTGGTACTTGCTGGTGGGACCCAAAAACGGCAGAAACTCTGCCATCCAAAAAATGAGCCATAGCCATTTTTTCACTTGTAGCCTCAGCATGAAAATCAACAAGTATCAAATCTACAGTCTTACCCAAATTATATTGGCTCAAGCAATCCTGGATAGATTTAAACGGATTTTCGATTGGCTTCATAAAAACTTGCCCTAAAAGGTTAATTACAAGAACTTTTCTCCCATCATGGAGTTTATATAGATTATAGCCCTTTCCAGGGGTACCAGAAACATGATTCATTGGTCTTAAAAGCCTGGGCTCTCTTTCAATAAATTCAATAATTTCTGCCTGATCCCAGCTGTGATTCCCCCCAGTGATTACATCTACGCCGGAATTAAAAAGCTGTATTGATATTTCAGCTGTAATTCCAAAACCACCAGCTGTATTTTCACCATTCACAACTATGAAATCTAAGGAAAGTTTCTTTTTAATTGCGTGAACAGAGTTTATCACTTTTTCTCGAGCTACTTTTCCAACTATGTCTCCAAGAAAAAGAAGCCTCACTGCACCCTCTCAAATTTCTTTTCAGTAACAATAATATCCATTTTTTGATCATGAACAAAATTTGGGACAAATTCAACTCTTTGTAGCTCCCTAGCAATACCAATTAATATTATTTTTTTATTATTTTTTTTAAAACTATCTATTGTCCTATCATAATAACCACCCCCATACCCAAGCCTCCTTCCTTGATCATCAAAACCTACTAATGGAACTAAAAAAATATTTGGCTGCAAACTTGGCTGATCTTTCCGAGGTTCGGATATGCCAAATTTTCCAGGTTTCAGGGAATCATGAGGACACCATTTTCTAAAATTAAGCGATTTACTTTTACTTATTATTTCAGGCAGCGCAATCGCATGACCCATCTTATGAACTTGATTTAAAAGGCACTTAGGATTAGCCTCATTTCTTATAGGCCAATAAGCTCCTATAATCGAGGAATCAGGAAAATCAAAATTTTCCAGCAGATTTTTTGCAATTGCTCTAGACTCAGATGGACTTGCTGGTGTGTTATCTCTTAATGATAATAATTCTGAACGAAGGTCCTCTTTAATCAATTATACATCGCTTTTTTAAAAAGTTTCATTACGGGCCCACAAAATCCGAGTAACTTAATTTTTACCTTGGCCTACAATTAAGTAGGTGGGCACCACGATATTAAAGCCAAAACTTTAACAGAGATAGCTCCCGAGTAAAAAATAAACGGCCCTGGAAAAATCATGTATCTCCTGATTCGCAGAACCCGCAAAATTAAAATATTATTTTTTTAACTTTTCAGCAACATCCAAAATTCTTTTTGTCGCTTTTTCATAAACTTCAATATTTTGATTAATTTTATCAAGCTGAAATGATTGATCTTTTTTTTCTTCATATTCAGCAATCTCATCTGCAAGCAAAAGAGCAGCCATCAAAATTAGCCTTGAATCCCCTACTTGGCCAATGGAAGAAACCAGATTTAGAACTGAACTATTTATTTTCTCAGCTAATTTACTAAGATGGTCTTCTTGGCCATCATCACAAGCAATTTGATAAACTCTACCATTAACTTCAACATCAACTACAGGCATAATATCATTCCAAAATTGACTTCAATTTTTCTATTGTTTTGTCTAACCTCATTGAGAGCTTTGAAGTTACTTCTGAAAGAGAATCAAAATTTCTTGTTGCTTCCTCAAGCTTTATTTTTAGAGAATCTCTATCTTTTTTGATATCGTTAATTTCTTCAACATTTTTTAAAGCAATCTCATCGTCTAGCTTTTTACTCTTAACGACCTCTTGCTCTTTAACAGAATCAACCATTTGCTCAAGCCTAAAAAGGGCTTCTTCAAATTTTTCTCTTGATTTCTCAATATCTGTCACAAATTACCTCTAATAGAACAACCATAAGTTTAGACATGATAGTAAATCTACCCTAAAAGGTTAAACAATATTTTAGACTATTTGTCATATTATACAATAAAAGAGCAATTATAACTTTTTCTCTGTTGACGATTTGTAAATCTGAAGTCATTTTTATTAAAATTAAATTTGGTTATTATTCATTTTAATAGGGTTTAGCATGACTGAGAATTTAATAGAACAACGCGTTTTAGCTAACGCCATTAGATTCTTATCAATTGATTCTATTGATAAAGCAAAATCAGGCCATCCAGGAATGCCTATGGGATTTGCTGATGTAGCTACAGTCTTATTTCTGAAACACCTCAAATTTGATCCAAAAAACCCTTTATGGCCTGATAGAGATAGGTTTGTTCTCTCAGCTGGCCATGGTTCAATGCTTTTATATTCAATTTTATATCTTACAGGATACAAAGATGTAACTTTAGATCAGCTGAAATCATTCAGACAACTTGGGAGTATCACACCTGGTCATCCAGAATATTCTCTTACACCAGGGGTAGAAACCACTACTGGACCTCTGGGCCAAGGACTTTCTAACGCTATTGGAATGGCAATATCTGAACAAATTCTTAGCTCAAAACTTGGGAACAAAATAATTGACCATTATACATTCGCTGTAGTTGGTGATGGGTGCCTTATGGAGGGCATTAGTCATGAGGCAAGTTCTTTAGCAGGGCATTTGAAACTTTCAAAATTGATTGTTTTTTTTGATAATAATAATATTTCAATAGATGGCTCCGTTGACCTCACGAATTCAGAAGACACTCTCAAACGTTATGAGTCTTTAGGTTGGCAAACTATAGAAATTGATGGTCATGATCCAAAAGAAATAGATTCAGCAATCATAGAAGCAAAAAATGACAATAGACCATCCTTAATTTCATGCAAAACTATAATTGGTTATGGATCTCCAAATATGCAAAACACATCAGGCGTTCACGGATCTCCCCTCGGTGAGAAAGAGACAGAATTAGCAAGGAAAGAATTAAATTGGCCAAATTCACCATTTATTATACCTGATGAAATTCTGAAAGTATGGCGATCTAGAGGAAAAGAAGGATCACAGGCTTTTAGTAAATGGAAAGAAAAATACGATAACCTTAGCCTAGCTAGCCAGAAATTTTTAGATAAAGAAATAGATTTTGAGTTACCAGATTTAAATGAAAGAATAAATGAATACAAGGAGAAATCATCTAGTAACAAACTAAGTGTAGCCTCAAGGAAAGCTTCTCAGGAAATTCTAGAAATTTTAGTTCCAGCTATTCCTAATTTGATTGGCGGTTCAGCAGACCTCACTGGCTCAAATAATACAAAAATAAGTTCCATGAAAGCTATCACCAAAGATTCTTTCGAGGGAAACTATCTCCATTATGGAGTTAGAGAACATGCAATGGCTGGTATTATGAACGGTATTGCTTTGCATGGAAACCTTATACCCTACGGTGGAACTTTTTTAGTTTTTTCTGATTACCTCAGACCATCTCTAAGATTATCATGTTTAATGAGAAAAAGAGTTATTTATGTACTAACTCACGACTCCATTGGTCTAGGTGAAGACGGACCTACCCACCAACCTGTTGAACACCTTGCTGCCTTAAGAGCTATTCCTAATTTACTAGTTTTTAGACCTGCTGATGCCACAGAAACAGCTGAATGCTGGGCCATTGCTTTAAGCAAAAAAAATAACCCTTCAGTGATTGCTCTTACTAGACAGAACCTGGAAAGTCTAAGAAATACTTTTACAAAAGATAACTTATCATCTAAAGGTGGTTACGTATTATCAAAAGCCAGAGGTAAAACAAAAATATCTTTAATGGCTAGCGGTTCAGAAGTAAACCTTGCACTTAAAGCAAAAGAAATTCTTGAAAAAGAGAATATCTATTCATCAGTGATTTCAATGCCCTGTCATGAATTATTTGATGAACAAGCTGAAGATTATAAAAAAAATGTAATCGACTCACAAACTATAAAAATCGCTATAGAAGCAGGTACTAGAATGAGTTGGGACAAATACCTAAATAATGACGATGAATTTGTTGGTTTAAACACATTCGGTGAATCTGCCCCATACACAGAACTCTATAATCACTTTCAAATTAACGTAGATAAAATTCTTTCTGTAGCAAGGGAAAAAAATAAAATATAACATTTTTCATTTTAGATTTAGGAGTTATTTTCATGGTCACAAGAATAGCTATCAATGGATTCGGCAGAATAGGAAGATTGGTTTTAAGAGCTATAGAAGAGTCTAAAAGGAAAGACTTAAAAGTTATTGCAATAAATGACCTAGGATCAGTTGAATCAAATGCACATCTATTTGAATTTGACTCAAATCATGGAAAATTTAATGGTGATATTAAAGCTGGAATTGATTCTTTCATGATTGGTTCAAAAAAAATAAATGTATTTTCTGAGAGAGATCCAAGTAAACTCCCATGGAAAAAACTTAAGGTAGATGTTTTGATGGAATGCACAGGAATCTTTACAAAGAGAGAGCATGCAATAAAACATATCAACGCAGGGGCAAAAAAAGTT
>MDSV01231885.1_pt1 | contig 16599 bp, 9 predicted proteins | sample 810851 | NCBI WGS metagenome assembly MDSV01 (sample SAMN05326640, study PRJNA326480) | marine metagenome | isolation source: seawater | place: Atlantic Ocean: North East | collected 2012 | reverse complement strand
TTGATGGTACTTTAGAAACTGATGCGTTGTCTATCAATGGTACTACAGTAACTAGTACAGCAGCAGAACTAAATATCTTAGATGGTGTCACAGCAACGGCTGCTGAACTAAACATCCTTGACGGTGTCACAGTAACAGCGGCTGAGATAAATACTTTAGATGGTATTACAGCAGTACTAGGCGAACTAAACGCACTAGACCTTGGTAGTACAGCAGTAGGAACTGCAATAGCTTCTAAGGCTGTTATACTTGATTCTAATAAAGACTACACAGGTATTCGCAACTTTACGATTACTGGTGAGCTAGATGCTGCTACGTTAGACATCTCAGGCGATATAGACGTTGATGGCACTACAAACCTAGATGTTGTAGACATTGACGGTGCTGTGGATATGGCTTCTACCTTAGCCATCGCTGGAAACATTAACAGCACTGCCGACATTGTTCTTACAAAAACTGGCACGGATGACGCAGGAATTAAGTTAGCTACAGCGGGAGCTAATCGCTATTTAGCTTCAGATGAAAACGGTGTGGTCGCCATTGGAACTGGCACCACTCTGATGGGCGGTACGAAATATCTGTCAATTGATAGTGGCAACGCTACTTTTAGCGGGACTGTAACCGCGACAGGCACATCTGTATTCGCAAGCCTAGATATTTCAGGCGATATAGACGTTGATGGCACCACTAACCTAGATGTTGTGGACATTGATGGTGCTGTGGATATGGCTTCTACGCTTCAAGTAGATGGAGCATTCACTTCGTCTTCTGCTGCAACGATTACGGTTACTGATAACTCAGACACCCTTACATTAAAAAGCACAGATGCTGATGAAAACTCTGGGCCAAGACTAGCGTTAACCAGAGATAGCGGTAGCCCAGCAGATAATGATTTCGCAGGACTAATTTCTTTCAATGCGGATGATGACGGTGGAAACGTAACGCGCTTTTCTTACATGGTTTCTCAAATCATGGATGCTAGTGATGGCTCTGAAGACGGGGCTTTGCGCTTTTTCACTACAGATGGTGGCACAGAGGTTGAGACTATCGCATTGGTTTCTGGCTCTATAACAACACCCACCTCTGGAACTAGTAACTTACGAATAGGAGTTAACGCTGGCGACAGCATAGCCTCTGGCGGCAACTACAACGTGGTCGTGGGCGATGAAGCGGGTACGGCGCTTACTACGGGTGATGAGAACACTGCCCTAGGTTATGAGGCGTTAGATGCTTTGAATACTGGGTCGCGCAATGTGGCTATCGGTAAAGGCGCATTGAGTGCCGACACTAAAGGAGATCAATCTGTTGCTGTAGGAGCAAACACTTTACAAAGCCAAAACTTTACTACTTCTACCAATACTTTTAATACCGCTGTTGGTTATTTTGCTGGTCAACAAGTCACCACGGCAACAGGTGCAACTTTAATCGGCGGTCTAGCTGGCGACTCAATAACAACAGGTGCAGATAACACGGCTGTTGGATACAACGCTCTTATAACCAACGAAACCTCTGCAAACAATACTGCCGTGGGCGTAAGTGCGCTCAAGCTTAACACTGGCGCAGACAACACTGCTGTTGGTAGAGGTGCGCTGTTAAATCAAGCGGCTGGTACAGGTAATGTTGCTGTCGGCAAAGATGCTGGTAACGACGTAACGACAGGAGCAAACAATGTATTAGTGGGCACCGCAGCAGGGGACGCTTTCACGGATGCTGATAAAAACGTAGCGATTGGGGATCAAGCTCTTTCTAGCGATACGTTAGGTAGCAGATCAACGGCAGTTGGTTTTGGGGCTTTATTTACTCAAAACTTCACTACAGCTACAGATGTTTACAATGTAGCTGTCGGTACAAATGCGGGATTATCAGTCACCACGGGAGTTCGTAATACGCTCCTTGGCGGTTTATCAGGTGACGCTTTAACGGTAGGTAGTTACAACGTCGGTGTCGGTTATGACTCTTTAGCTGTAGATACCAAAGGTAGCAAATCTACTGCATTGGGTTACGGAGCTTTAAGCACTCAAAACTTTACTACGGCGACAGACGCTTTTAACGTAGCGGTAGGTTTTTCCGCAGGTAATGGACTCACCACGGGAATTCAGAACACTATCGTGGGCGGCAGCGCAGGACTTGCACTAACAACAGGGGGCACCAATGCTGTTTTTGGATATGAGGCTCTTAAAAATGAAGATGCTCATGGCAAAAACACAGCAATAGGCACCCAAACTTTATTTACTCAAAACGCAGGAGCAGATGCTTACAACACGGCGCTAGGGTATCAAGCAGGTGCATCAGTCACCACGGGAATCTACAACACCCTTTTAGGTGGTCTGGCAGGTGACTCTTTAACGGACGCAGACCACAATGTTGCTATTGGGTTTAACGCTTTAAGTGCCGATACTCTTGGCAGTGGGAGTGTTGCTATAGGCCAAGGCACACTAAATGTTCAAAACTTTACGACAGCTACATCTACACTAAATACCGCAGTAGGACACCAAGCAGGTACATCAGTTACCTCGGGAGTTCACAACACTCTGATAGGCGGTCAAGCAGGGGATGCGTTGAGTCAGGGTGCGCGGAACACGGCAGTTGGCGTAGCAGCTTTAACTGCCGACACACTAGGTAGCCAGAGCACCGCATTAGGTTATGGAGCTTTAAGCGTTCAAAACTTTACCACGGCTACAAATTCTCTTAACACCGCAGTCGGGTACTTAGCTGGAGAAAACGTAACCACGGGAACCAATAATACTCTCATGGGCGCTAATACGGGCGATGCTTTGACCATTGGGGTAGATAATGTTGCTTTCGGTAGATCCTCTCTTACGACAGATGTGGCTGGAAAATACTCCGTAGCTATTGGGAGTTCAGCACTTGAAAGTCAAAACTTCACTACAGCTACTGATGCTTACAACGTAGCCGTAGGATTCAAGGCTGGAGAAAAAGTTACCACGGGCTTAAATAATACGCTCATCGGAGGTCTAGCTGGTGATGCTATAACAGCATCTAATGACAACGTAGCTGTGGGAACAGCCGCAATGACTACCAACACGTTGAGCAGTGAAAACGTCGCGATTGGTAGGTCTGCACTCCAAGAGCTTAACCACACAACGGCAACCACTGGTTACAACACAGCTGTCGGTTCTGATGCTGGTAAGTTAGTCACCACAGGTGTCTTCAACACTCTCATCGGAGGTCTAGCTGGAGATGCTCTAACAGATGCCGACCACAACGTAGCAATAGGAGAGGACGCATTAGGCAGTGATACGCTAGGAAGTAGATCAGTTGCTATTGGTCGTACTGCATTATTTTCTCAAAACTTTACGACAGCCACGGAATCTTATAATACGGCGGTTGGGTACGCTGCTGGTGTAAACGTCACCACGGGACTACACAACACTCTCATCGGGGGTAATGCTGGTGATGCACTGACTACTGGTGGAGGTAATGTAGCAGTAGGTCACAATGCATTAACCGCGGATGATGTGGGAGCAGACAGCACCGCAGTAGGTGAGAGTGCTTTGGGTTCTCAAAACTTAGCAACTGGCGCTTCTACCTACAACGTAGCCGTTGGTTATCAAGCTGGTTTTTACAATGTAACAGGGACAGGCAACACACACATTGGCTGGCGAGCAGGTTTCGGTGCTTCTGGGCAAAGTAACTCTGGCAATACATCTTTAGGCGCACTTACCTTTGATGCGGTGACCACAGGAAATAATAATACTGCCCTAGGTAATCAAGCAGGAAGTGGGGTAACCAGCGGCAATGACAACGTAATTGTTGGACACCTAGCTGGGACACATTCAGTAGTACTGACTACTGGACAATACAACGTCCTAGTCGGCGCTAAAACAAGAAACACCGCTGCTGATGGCGATAACGCTAACGGATTTGGCTATAACATTGCTGCTGTTTCTGGATACACCACCCTTGGTAATGCTGACGATGACATAAGAGCAGCCCACGGCAATACAACATGGTCTACTGTTTCAGACGAGCGTTATAAAAAAGACATTGAGGATTCTTCTTTAGGACTTTCGTTTATTAATGCACTGCGTCCACGAACCTTTAACTATAAAACCAAAGGTGAGTTACCTGATTCTTTTACAGCTTATGAAGAAGACTCTACCCAAGTATTCAAATCCAGCGAAAAACAACACGGCTTTATCGCCCAAGAAGTAAAAGCTGCAATAGATTCCGCAGGGTCTGATGTAGCCAGCGGATTTAAGTTGTGGGATGAAAGACCAGACGGGTCACAAGAAGTTGGCGAAGCTGCACTAATCCCAATGCTTGTAAAAGCAATCCAAGAACTTTCCGCAGAAATAGAAACACTTAAATCAGGAGGCTAATAATGGCTGAATCAGAAGCACGCTCTGACGAGCAAAAAGCACAGGACTACTCAGCAATGCTGGGCAGTGTCAGTGTAATCACTAACTGTCTTGACGATGACAATGACTTTTGTAACGACATGACCAGTGAAGAAAAGAAAGAGCGCGTTATGCGTAGCTCTGGCTATCTGTCGTTTATGAAAGACTTGGACGATTGGGGCAGTGAAGATATGTCTACAGTAGACACAGCTATTGCCGCTGCTGAAGCATACGAGGCATAATCATGGAATACATATTTGACGTATTCAACGTACTCACCGCTGCTGTAGCCTTAGCGTCTGCTGTAGCTGCCATGACTCCTACGCCACAGGATGACGTATGGGTTGCAAAGGCATACAAGCTACTAGACGTAATTGCACTTAACATTGGCAAAGCTAAGCAATAGGTGAAAACAAGTATGACTGTTAAAACTGAAATGGACATAGCTTTAGAGGCTTTAGAAAAGATTGCTCAACATGAAAAAGAATGTGGTGAGCGTTGGGCTGAAGCCGTAGTAGAGTTACGAGAACTTCGTAGGGTTGCTGACAGTCATGCAGCACGATGGGAAAGGTTGGCTTGGTTAGTTGTAACTGTAGTTGTTACAGGCGCAGCTTCTGTAATTGTTACACAGCTAGGATAAGACATGAGTAAGAAAAGAACTTCTAGAAATAATAAAAAAGTTTTAAAGGCTTTAAAGCAGAAAAGGGCTAAATATAATTTAGGCTCTATTACACGTAATCTTCAAAGATACGGAAGAGGATTTCAACAAGCTGAAGCACCTCCTCCTCCACCTGTACCTGCCACAAAACCTAAAGAAGAAGAAGAGCCTAAGCAGACTACTACAACTACGCAGACTACAGCACCTGCTCAAACTACAGCAGCGACCACACAAGCTGCTGCACCTGCTCAAACTACAGCACCTACTCAAACTACAGCAGCGCCTACGCAAACTGCTGCATCTTCTGAGCCAACTTACACTCCAGAGCAGCAAGCTAGGATAGATCAAGCTGCTTTAACAAGTCCTGAATTAGCAGACCTTGTTAAGCAACAAATAGCAACTCAGAATGTGCAAGCTCAAACAACAGCACAACAAGCTAATGCAAAGACTGCTGAAGAAATACTTGCAGACGCACAGGCTATTGTAGATGGAATGGCTAATAATTCTACTAGTACAAATACGCAGACAAGCACTACTACAGGCGCAGCAGCAGATACTAGCACAGCCGACCCTGACGTAAGAACAGGAGATTTTCAAGATTCAAATAATAATGGAGTTGATGATAGAGATGAATCAGATACGGGGTCGGTTACTACTGAATCAGGCACCGCTGGTTCGACTAGTTCTGGGACAAATGTTCCGTTAAGAAGTGATTTTCCTCCAGGACAAGCTGGTAATCAAGCATTTATCGCAGCCTTAAATGCTTATATAGCTACAGGGGGTGCTAGTGCTAACACAGGTACAGGAGGAAGCACATCAACGGGAGCGCCTAAAGTAAACATAAATTTACCTAAAAAGTTTGATATACAAAAAGTAGAAACAGAGAAAATAGATACTACAGACACCGAACTTGGTGATGCAGAACAAATAGAAGCACAAACAGCTTTAACTGCTCAAGAAGTAACTGCTCCTGATGACTTAGCGCCCACTGATGCTACAACAACAAAGGCGACAGCCCCTTCAGATGTTACAGCTACAACCATGACAGCAGCAAAGGCTGGTGACTTAGCAGCTACACAAGCTGCACAAGGTACTGTATCAAAAGAAGCAGAAGCTACAGATGCTACTCTTACTGAAAGAGCGAAAGCAGCAGAAAGAGACAAAGCGGCTGAAGAAGCAGCATTAGGAACAGCAGTAGATAGACCTGAAGCAAGAGATTATGCTACAGCAATAACAACTGATGATCGTTTTGAAGTCGTGGTTGCTGAAGATCCTGAAGTAGCTACACGTATTGCACAGACTATTTCAGAACGTGAACGACAAGATTTAATGGATATTGTATCTAAAGAAGGTACAAATCTAGATGACATTCCTGAATTTAAATTAGCTGAACGTAGAACTGCACAGGTAGGTGAGGCATCTTCTAGGATTGCACAAGAGCTAGGTGATGCACCTTCTGTAGACTTTGAAGGGCGTCAAGCAATTACAGGCACTGCACCTCAAGGAGATGCTTCACAGATTGGTGGTATTCCTACAGCGGCGGCAGCTACTATGCAAGCTGTTACAGGCACTGCACGTACAGCAGCAGCGGCAGATATGACTGCTGTTGTAGCTAACATGCCTAAAGAAGTTACAGCGGCCATTGCAGAAGATCCTGCTACAGTAGAAGCACAACTTGATACTGGTGCAGATCCTCAAGTAACAGCAGCCGTAGCAGCCCTACCTCAAGAAGCTTTAGTATCTGTTCAAATGGAACAACTACTAGCAGGTATGGAAGAAGGACAGACTCCTGCATGGGCAAGACCAGCAGTAGCGGCAATAGAGCAGCAAATGGCTCAGAGAGGCCTCTCAGCGTCCACAGTAGGCCGTGACGCTCTTTTTAATGCTATCATACAGAGTGCATTACCTATGGCTCAGAGCAACGCACAGGCCCTTCAGCAACGTGCTGCGCAGAACCTGAGTAATCAGCAACAAGCTAATCTTGCATCTGCACAGAACACTATGCAGTTGCGTATGCAGAATCTTGCTAATCGTCAAACATCAGCATCACAGACTGCACAGATGGCCCAGCAGATTAAAGTACAGCAGGGACAGTTCAGGCAAGAAGCTACTATGTTAACTGCTCAACAAACACAGCAAACTGAACTAGCTAACTTCCAAGCTGCACAGCAGCGAGCATCACAAGAGTCTAGCCAGCGACAACAGACTGCACTGGCTAACTTAGATGCAGCTTCTCGTACAGACCTTGCAAACTTACAAGCTTTGAATGCAGCAGGAGCGCAGAATCTTAGTGCTGAACAACAGACACGATTGGCTAATTATCAAGCTCAAGTTAATCGAACTATGCGTCAGGCTGAGCTACAGCAGGATATGGAGAAGGCTAACTTATCTGCTGAAATGCAGGTTGAGTTAACTAACTTAACAAATCAAAACGCAGCAGCTAGAGACACGATGACTGCTGCTAATCAAGAAAGATTAACAAACTTACAAACCTTAGTAGACTTTAAAAAGACTAATGCTACTCTAGCACAGCAGATGGACTTAGCTAATATGAATGCTGAGCAGCAGATGGAGTTGGCTAATCTTCAAGAACGTGCAGCTACAGACACTGCAAACTTTACAGAAGCAAATAGATTCAGACTACAAGAACTTGCAACTCATGTTAAGGTAATGTCTGAAAATACAGAGCTTCGACAACGTGCAGAACTCGCACAGTTAAGTGCGAGCGAGAAAGTATCTTTAGCTAATCTTACTTCTAAGAATCAAGCTGACTCTGAGAGCATGTCTGCTCAAAATGTTGCAGAACTTCAAAGGTATGAAAAGCAAATGAGAGCAGGTGAGATTAATGCTCAGCTTGCACAGCAGATGGGCCTTGCTAATCTTAGTAACGAACAAGCTGCTGCAATGTTTAACGCTCAAATAGACGCTAACTTGGATATGTCTAAGTTTAATGCTGATCAACAGATGGCTTTGGCAAACAGCAAGTTTATGCAGACAATGGTAATGACTGATCTTAGTAATGAACAGCAAGCCGCTATGCAGAATGCTACAGCTATGGCCCAGATGGATATGCAGAATGCAGATGCTCGTACTAAAGTATCTATCCAAAATGCTCAGAACTTCTTAGCTATGGATATGGCAAACCTTAGTAATAAGCAGCAAGCAAACGTGTTAGATCAACAGATGAAGCAACAAAGATTGTTATCTGATCAGGCAGCCACAAATGCAGCTAGACAGTTCAACGCCTCTTCTCAGAATCAAGTAGATCAGTTCAATGCGAGCATGGCTTCTCAGATGGAGCAGTTTAATACCTCACAAGCTAATTCAATGGCACAGTTTAACACTAGTGAAAAGAATAAAGCTGATGCTATAAACGCTGGTAACGCCCTTGCAGTTTCTCAAGCTAATGCACAGTTAGCTGCACAGGTTGATCAGTTCAATGCTCAGACAGAGTTTCAACGTGATCAATGGAATGCTGCAAACAAACAAGCTGTAGAGCAGTCTAATGTTGAATGGCGTAGACAGTCTAATACGATTAACACAGCAGCAATAAACGCAGCTAATCAAGCCAATGCTCAAATGGCTTTTAATCTTGATTCAGCAGAGCAGTCTTTTATCTGGCAGAACTTACGAGATGAAGCAGCTTACATAAGACAATCTTATGAAAATGAAGAGCAACGTAAGACTACGTTGTACGCTACGGCTCTTGCTAATGAAGGCACGGCTGAGAAAGGAGCAAGTAGCACTAGGTCGCTAATGGATTTAGCATCTGAATTTTTTAAGAAATTAGGGGACTAAATATGGGATTTTTTAAGAAAATATTTAAAGGTGTAGGTAAAGTTTTCAAGAAGATCGGCAGAGGCATTAAAAAGGTTGTCGGTAAGTTTGGAAAGTTTATGAACAGAATTGGTGTTGTTGGTCAAATTGCAATGGCCTTTATACTACCAGGAATCGGGAATGCTTTAGCTAGTGGGTTAGGTAGTATGCTAGGACTCCAAGGAGTTACAGGTATGTCTACTTTAGTTGGATCAGCATCAGCAAGTACAGGCCTTTTAGGCTCAGGTAATGCTTTACTTCAAGGCGCAGGGAAGGTCTTGCAGTTTGCAGGTAAAGTAGCTTCTGCGCCAGGAAAAGTATTTTCTTCTATCACTAACGGTGTAACAAGTACCATTAAAGAGTTTTCAAAGACTGCGCTAAGTAAGCTTGCACCAGAGAGTGCTTTAGCTCAAGGTGCTGCTGAAAGTTTCTTCTTTGGGGCTGATAGTGCTGCAAGCCGTGTAGGTACTGCAATCAAGGCACCGTTTACTGAAAAGGCTGTGCTAGACGCTGTGACTGAAACTGCTGATGAATCTTTAACTCCTACTGTAGATACTTCAGACGTTGTTGAAACTGTCACAGAAAAAACAACAACGCCAGATCCTCTTATAGATCAGTCACTAATGACGCCCTCTCCTACTCCACCTGATATGGATGCTTTAGCGCAACAAAAAGAAAACTATGTTGAAAAAACTGTTCGTAATATTACAACAACAGCACAAGAAACAGTAGAGTCTAAAATGGAAAGCCTTAGTGATCCTATGAAGGTTGCAGAGGCTGGGTTTAAAGTCTATAGCGATAGACAGTCTGAAGAAGAATTAGCCGCTCAACAGGCTGCTATGTTTGGTGGGGACGTAATAGATGTAGGTATTTATCAAGACCCGTCAGCCTTCTTAACATATCAAGCTCAAAATACTGTAGCTCCTATTCAAAGTTTTCAACCTACAGCAAGCTACACGCAGCCTATGGCATCTTGGGCGCAGCAGTTTATGTATCAGCCTGATGTGAATGTAGGTGCCTTTGCTAATACTTCTTATAATAGAGGATTTTAATAATGGATGATACTACACCAGAATTACAAGAATACTACGCAAAGATGGATAGGCCTATGCCAGGTGAGTCTTTAACAGAAGATCCTGAAGCTCCGCAGCCTTATACATCAACCACAGAGTTTTCTGTACCACAAGAAGCTATTGACTACATCTTTGACCAAATGACTCAAGAAGAAAACTATAGTTCAATAATTCAAAGTCTTCTGGATGGTACTACAGTCATGGAACTCACAAGACTCATATTATTCTCAGGCTTCAACGAAGGTAAGTTTAACCCTGACCTGATGGTTATTTTAATTGAGCCTACTGCATATCTGATTATGGGACTTGCAGAACGTGCAGGTGTTGAGTACACCGTTATGGCTGATGATGAAGAGGATATGTTTGGTGTTACAGTAGATCCTTTAGAGATGAAAGAGCCTAGCGAAGAAGCACAGGCTGCTTTAGATATGGTGGAAGGAGCGGATTTACCTGAAGCACCTACAGAGTCTTTGATGGCTCGACCACCTCCTCCTCCACCTACAGAACAACCTAGTTTAATGCAGAGGATATAGTATGGCTATTTCAGATTTTGGTGAATCTTTACTTAGTAAACAACGTGAGCGTCAAGATAAACAACGACGCAAACAAGAAAGAGCAGATTTATTAGGGCTTGCAGGAACTGTAGGTATTGGCTTGTATAGAAATAACCTCAAGAAAAAGCAAGCAGCGTTTTTAGATAGTCAGCCTATAATGGATTTACGTATACAAGATCAGATAGCCCAAAAAAATAATAAAAGAACAGATCAGTATACTAGTTTAATAACTGCTTCAGGTCTTAATGCTTCTAATTACTTTTTAAAAGAAGGTGAAAAGTTAAGAACAGAAGAATCCTTAGCCCTTTACGCTGATGATGAAGAAATGTTAGCCCAGATAAAAGCAGGAAGACATAAAGGAGCTATAAGAAAAAAAGCAGAGGCCTATAGAGATAGGGCGTTGCAGAGTTATAATGACGGTTTAGCTTTTCAAAGAGAGTATAATCTTTCTGGAGGTATAGATAGAGCTATAGAAACATATAACAAGAATCCTAAAACAGTTGCTGGGGCTTTGCTTGGGTTTGCTACTAAAAGAGACTTTGAAGATGAAAGTTTAAGAGCAATTAATCAAAGTCGTATGGGTAGACTTATAGGCACATCAGAAGATTCTAAGTTGTCTGCTCTAGAACAGTCTTATCAACAATTAGGAAGTCTTTCAACAGCTATGGCTTTAGAAGATTTAGAACGCCTAGATCCTGATATAGAGAAAAAGTATGAAATGAAACTTGTAAAAGGTGACGATGGTACTACTCGCGCAGTTACTATTGAGTCTGAGTTTAATAGAGGTACTGGAAAACAAATTAGTATCTCTGCTCCAAATCTTATTGAGCTTAACGATCCTAAAACTTTAAAAACAGCAGCCGCAAAAAAACTAAACGCAGCGTTTGAACCTATTACACAGGCAAGAATTGCGCTTACTCCTGAAGGTTTTTCAGACTATATTAGCATTTTAAGACAAGAGTTTGTTACAGACGAAGATAGACAAAAAGCAAGCGCAGCAGGAGATGATCCGAGTCTAGTTCGTGCGCCTGTACTTATAAACACACCAGAAAAGCATCAAAAAGCAGTTACTTTGTGGTCACAATATGTAGCTGATCCTGAAAAAGCAAGACGTACTCCTACATCAGAATCTTTAAATGCTGCACAGCTAACTTGGAAAGCTGGTAAAGAAGCTATAGAACTGATGGATTTATACGATACAGAATCTCAAGCTGGAAATCCTGAAGCTGCTACAAGATATATGGAAAGATATGTTACACGTTTAGGTCAAATAGGAAGTGCTTATGACGCAGCAAGATAAAGAAACATCTTTAGCTGACGATATTGCTAGAATTATTGGGACTTATAACGAAGAAGTAGTTAGTCCTTTTTTCTATAAAGCTGTGGATGTAGGTAGAGGCTTAGCAAATATTCCTCTTAGAGCTTCAGGTTTTGATGAGCTTGAAGAGCCTACTGAAGAAGACATAGAGAACAGAGGTAAAATTACTAGGCAAGTAAGCGAAAGTATTGCTGGTGCTTTATTCCTTGATCCTGAAGAAGTATATGATGAAGAAGGCGAAGTACGCGAAGCAGAAACATATGCTGGTATGGCAGGACAATTTGGCGCTGAAATGGTTCCCTATGTGGCAGGTTTTGCAGGAGCAGCTAGAGGCTTAGGTGCCTTGGGAATGAAAGAAGGCCTTTTAAAAACTACGGCGGCTACTGTAGCAACTGAACAAGCTTTAACTGATCCCTACGAAAACATATTCAACATAATTGAAGATGAATTCCCAGGCGCAACAAATAATGTAATTGTTAATTTTATGGCTGCTGATGAAGATGATTCTGAGGCAGAAGCTAGATTAAAAATGGTTGTTCAAGATGTAGGCTTTGGAGCCTTAATTGAAGCAGGGATTATTGGTAGTAAGTTTGTAGGTAGGGCTACTAATGAGTTAGGTAAAAAGTTATTTGATTTAGATTTAGAAGAAGAAACAGCTCTAGCTTTAAAATACTTTAAAGAAGTAAGAGATGACATAAGATTACGAGAAACTTCTCAAGAAGCTAAAAGACTAGGGATGGGTATAAAAGATCCAGCACAGCCTACCCTTGGTGAAAGAGCAGAAGCTGCTGCTAGTGACGCTACTCCAGATATTCCTACTAAGAGAGAAGTTCTCACAGAAACCACTCAAGGCAGAAAGCAAGTGGCTAGGCAAAGTGATAGAGGTACTAACTTTAAAAAGTATATAACTGCTCCTACAAATAGAGTCGTGGGTAGATTTCTTACATCTAGGGGTTATTTTACACCTAAAGCTTATAATACTTTTAGAGACTCTCAGTACGCACAAAGACAAACAATAAGTCAAGCTGAAGATATAGCCAACAGACTTACTATTAAAATGAAACGTATTGTAGAGGATACACAACAAGGAGCTTTCCCAGAAGCCGACATTGAAAAACTTAAAGGTATTCCTGATCGTGTACAAGAGGCGCTTACATCAGACGCTTCTATTATATACGAAATGCCTGTGGATGAGCGTTTTGAGTTTTTCGCAACTAAATATAATCTACCTGAAAATATAGCTAAAGATGTAGCTGAAGCTAGAAAACTTATGGATGATTTATCTTATAAGATTATAGGTAGTAAAGGATTTAAAGCTGAAGCTAAAGCATCTATACGCTCTAACGTGGGTGGATACATGCGTAGGTCTTACAGACTGTATGAAGACCCTATTTATGAGCCTGACGATGTTGTAAAAGAAAACGCTGTGCAGTATTTAGCTGATGATATTATGGCGCAGACTCCTGATATTGATATTGAAGATGCGTTTGCTTCGGCTAGAACAAGAGTAGATAACATATTAGGTTTAGAGAAAGATAAAGAAGTAGTAGACTACTTAACTCAAGTTCGTAGGGTTGCTAAGTTTAAGAAAAGAACAGATATACCTGAACCAATTAGAGCTTTGATGGGTGAAATAAAAGAAGCCCCTGAAGCTCTTATTCTTTCTACAGCTAAAGCCTCTAGAGTTTACGAAATGAATAACTTTTATAGGGAATTCAATGAGCTTGGGAAGTCTGGTGGTTACTTAGCTGCCAAAGAATCTGGACGTAATACCGCAAAAATTACAAATACTAATTCAATCTTAGACGGTAAATTTACTACCCCTGAAATGTTAAAGGCTTTAGAAAGGAAGCAAGAAGAATTTGTAGTACTTACAGAGAAAATGGGTTGGGTTTCTACTGGTTTGAAAGAATACGCAAGCCTTAAAGGATTATCACAAAGCGCAGCAACTATTCTTAATCACGGCGCTCACATCCGTAACGCTTTAGGTAGTGTTCAAATGGCTATAGCTAATGGTGCTAACCCCTTTGCTGGTGAAGCAGCGGCAGTAATAGCTAATAAACTTGCAAAAGGTGGTGATAAAGCTAAAGATGATTTTTATCAAGAGATGCAGAGGCTAGGCGTAATTAACACTAGCGTTAAAGTCAATGAGTCTAGGGCTTTGCTAGATATAGGGTTTGAAAAAGAACCTACAAAAGTTTTAAAAGCTTTACGCACGTTAAAATACAATCCTGCAATAGAAGGTTTAGAAGGTTTAGATTCTTCTGTAGCTAAAGGTGTAGAGATTGCTAATAATGTTTATCAAGCTAGTGATGACTTTTTTAAGATGAGTAATTATCTAAATGAACTTAATGTTCTTAAAAAAGCATTTCCTAATGTCTCAGAAGATTTATTAAAAGCAGACGCTGCTCGTAAAGTAAAAGATACTTTTCCCAACTACGATAAAGTTTATCCAGGCATAAAGGCTATCAGAGATATGCCATTTGGTAACTTTGTATCTTTTCCTGCTGAAGTAACTAGAACAAGTATTAACATTGTTAAAGAAGCTTTTAATGAAATAGGATCTGGAAATAGCGTGTTGAGAGCGCGAGGTCTAGCCAGACTTGGTGGCTTTATGACAGCTACATATGGTTTTACTTATGTAGCGAAGCAATCCGCTGATGTTATGGGCTGGACAGAAGAAGAGAAACAAGCCCATGATATTATTGCTGAAGGTGATTTTTATCAGAGATCAAATAAACTTTGGGGTCGAGATAGTGACGGAGAAATATATTTTATAGACACTAAATTTTTAGACACCTATGAATATATCAAACGTCCTGTAATGGTTTTGGCTGATAGGTTAGCTACAGCAGAGGTGTCAGGTGAAGAATTAAATGACGTTTTATTGGACTCTGTTGAAGAGATGACTTATGAGTTGTTAGAGCCTTATGTATCTGAAGCTATGATTACTGATCAGTTTTTAAAATCTGTAGGTCGCTATAGAAAAGACGTTATAAGTCTAGATGAGATATTTACAGAGACTGCTTCTGCTTTTATTCCTGGCTCAGTAAAGTCAGGCATAAAGCTTATGGAGGCTGTAAATAAAACACCTCCTAGAATTGGAGATAACTTTAGAAAAACTGAAAATGAATTGCTGGCTAATGTATCAGGGATGCGTCGTAATTCTTATGATCCTGATAAAAGCTTAATGTTTGAGATTAAAAAATATAATAGAATAGCAGGTGATCTTAACTCAAAAATGTTTGATAACAGAACTCCTGATGAAGAATATGTAGCTCAGTTTGTTGAGCAGCAGGATAAACTATACGAAGCCCAGCAAGATTTATTTAGAGTAGCTAATGCTCACGCAACATTATATGGTACTTCTGATACTAGAGAAGTCTTAATTGGAAACGGTATGGGACGAGAGGCTGCAACCTATTTACTTTCAGGTTATTTCAAAGCCAAGAATCCTAGAGCAGAAATACGCACAGAAGCTATTAATGCTTTTAAAGTTATAGATCCAGATAATGTAGTAACAAGAGTCACTGGCCTTGAGAAAATGTTAGCTGCTGTAGTAGATCAGAGGAACGGGTCTTCTCTTTATAAAGAAGATTTTAAAACACCATATCAAAGAGATGTTAGGTTGCCTGTGATTGATAAAGAAACAGGCCAACGAATACAAAGAGAAGCTTCTCCTGCGTTTTTAGATTTATTAGAAGATCAAGAAAGACTACAACGTAAAGCCAAAGGCGGCGAAGTACTCAACGTACCCAACACCTCTGTAGAGCCTGATCAGCGCATAGATAAGATGACAGGTATGCCCTACGATCAACAGGCTGGTACAGCTTTTGTGGATGAAGAAGATCCGCTGCGTAGGATGGGCTTTGTAGGTGGTGGTAATGTAGATCCTCTACGTCGGTTAGGGTTTGGTAAAGGTGGCGGCCCTAAAGGTAAAAGGATTGTAGGTGAAACTGAAGATTACTATTTAACAAACTATGGTAGTGGTTCTATTCCTAAAGACATGCTAAGAGCAGATGGGTCTGTTAAATCATCAAAAGGTTTCTTAGGGCCTATAAAGAATAAAATTTCTGGTGGTACAATGACTGAGTTTTCTACCGACATGAAGCATGAAGGGAAAACAATCGACGTTCCTACAATGGTGCCTACTCAAAGTAAAGAAGCTATAGAGTACATGCGAAACATTGAGCCAGGAAAAGGCTGGAATATGGAAGACGAGATGGCTAGAGAAATTATAAGTACTGCTCGCGCACACGCCCGTATGCGCCTAAAGCAAGGCAAGAGTCCTTTCTATCAGGATGGAGAAGATGACTAAATATTTTTTTTTGCGTTAATACCTTTATTAGCTTTATTAGGAATACACATGTACAAATACTTTTCAGACAAAGAACTAGAATGCAAGCACTGTGAAGCAGAAGGTATTGATCCTGCGTTTATGCAAAAGGTGGACAAGCTAAGAGATAAGCTAGGTTTCCCCTTTCCTATAACATCTGCGTACCGTTGCCCAGACCACCCCTTAGAAGCCCGTAAAAACGCTCCTGGCGCACACGCATCAGGAAGGGCTGTAGATATAGCTGTACGTGGAGAACAGGCTCACAGGCTTCTACAGGCCGCTCTAGACGCAGGTTTTACAGGTATCGGTGTGAGCCAAAAAGGTGGTGTGCGTTTCATACACTTAGATGACTTACCAGACTCTGAAGGTCGCCCTAGACCGCACGTATGGAGTTACTAATGATTCTGTACAGCGAGAACATGCTGGAAAAGGTTTATAAGAACTACCAGCTACATCAAGCTAAACACAATCTAGGTTTTATGC
>MDSV01231949.1_pt1 | contig 16601 bp, 17 predicted proteins | sample 810851 | NCBI WGS metagenome assembly MDSV01 (sample SAMN05326640, study PRJNA326480) | marine metagenome | isolation source: seawater | place: Atlantic Ocean: North East | collected 2012 | reverse complement strand
TCTGGTCACGGTATTGGCGTATCTGAATTTGAGGATCATCATGCCCATGGTCAACGGCGTGTCCGATCAACTAATCAACGACCCGAGCCCACAAATGAAGAAAAAATTTGCACTTCTGCATGGACTCTCGGTAGGTTTTTTCGGTGTCAACGGACTCGCAATGATCACGCTTTTTGCGTTAGGGTACTAACTCAGTAAATAAGAAGGCCCGCGTGCTAAGGTAACTTAACCAACCGGTTCCAGCGTTGGTAAGATCGCCAGCGGTTCACCTCTTCAAGGCGAACGATAAGAGCAGGCGTGACTCGAATGAGCGCCATCGGCCCACCCTTCCGCTTTAAATGGATAACGTCTAGACGCACACCCGGCAGTAAGCGATCTTAACCTTGTTCGCTAACAAAATACCCAAATCTTGGGTATCTTCAACGAGCAGTAAACGCATATTAGATTAACATCAGGTTGACGTGTTTACAGGCTAGACGCGAAAGTGTCTTACTCATAACCATAACAGGAGAGAACACATGAAACTTTCTTTTTTTAAGGCAGCAGCGGTTGCCAGTCTGGCAAGTGTCGTGGCATTCAGCCCGCTTTCCCAAGCCGGTAGCCACAGCAAAATCGATAGCATCCACTTCCTTATCCCCGGTGGCGCGGGTGGTGGTTGGGATGGAACAGCGCGCGGGACAGGCGACGTGCTCACACGTTCTGGTCTTATCGGAAGCGCTTCCTACGAAAATATGTCGGGCGGCGGCGGTGGTAAAGCCATCGGTTACTTAATAGAGAACGCGAAATCCAACACAGGGACGTTGATGGTCAACTCAACACCCATCGTCATTCGGTCACTCACCAAAGTTTTCCCTCAAAGCTTCCGTGACCTGACACCAATTGCGGGTACGATCGGGGACTACGCGGCCTTAGTCGTTAAATCTGACAGTAAGGTCAAGTCATTCAAGGACCTTGTCGCGATCTACAAGAAGAATCCGAATGATCTAGCCATCGCTGGCGGTTCAGTCGCTGGCGGCATGGATCATTTGGTCGCGGCCCTCGCGATGAAATCGGCGGGAGCTGATCCACTTTCGGTGAAGTATTTGCCATTCGACGCGGGCGGAGAGGCGATGGCCTCGCTACTCTCAGGCGAGGCAGACGCGCTTTCGACTGGTTTGTCTGAGGCGGTTGGTCTTGCCCAGCAGGGCGAAGTTCGCATCCTCGTGACCACAGCCCCCGAGGCAATCGACGGCATTCCGTCACTCAAGAGTGAGGGCTACAACGCTGAGTTCGTGAACTGGCGTGGCTTCTTCGCGGCACCGGGAATCTCTGCGAAACAAAAAGCTGCATACGTCAAAGTACTGGGCGATATGTACAACACCAAGGAATGGGAAGAGGTCCGCGCGCAAAACAAGTGGGTCAATATCTACAATCCAGGGGACGATTTCGTAAAATTCCTCGAAAAGCAGGAAAAAGAAATCGGTGGTCTAATGAAAGAACTCGGATTCCTGTAAGACCGTGGCCCGTATCGATCGCTTCATAGCTCTCGGACTGCTGGTTTTTTCGATAGGATACGGGTACCTAGCCTGGGTGCATCCGCTGCTTCCATTTGAGGCGCGGATGCCCTTCAAACCGAACACCATGCCATTGGGTCTTGCTGCGTTCGGAATTCTATTTTCAACCCTACTTTTGTTGCTTCCCGGCAGTGATTTGTCTGAAAAAGATGCGCACGGTTGGCGCGATTTTGCTTGGAAAGACACAGCTCTATTAATCGGTTTAGCGGTTTGTTACGCACTACTGTTACGACCGTTAGGATTTATTCCATCGACCACACTTTTCATTGTTCTGTCCTCGAGAGTCTTGGGCGAAACAAAGTGGTTCAGATCTCTTAGTACTGGCCTGATTGCGAGCGGACTGATTTGGTACTTGGTCGATGATGTCCTCGGGATATATCTCGTACCGTTGCCCGTGCTAGCAGGAGGCCTACCATGATCGAGGGCTTACTCACGGGTCTCAGTGCTGCGATAAGCCCTTTCAACTTAATCATGGTATTTATTGGGTGTTTCCTAGGCACCTTCATTGGCATGCTTCCCGGTCTCGGGCCCATGTCAATCATCGCGATCATGATCCCTATAGCGATCCAGATCGGTGATCCTGCATCCGCACTAATCTTGCTATCTGGAGTGTACTACGGCGCAATCTTCGGAGGCTCTACGTCGTCTATCCTAATCAATGCACCCGGTGTTGCCGGAACCGTCGCATCGTCATTTGATGGTTACCCAATGGCCCGCGCAGGCCAGGCAGGAAAGGCCCTTACCATTGCCGCGATCTGTTCATTCGCTGGAGGGACGATTGGTGCAATCCTCCTGATGATTTTCGCCCCAGTCTTGTCTGCAGTAGCAAAACTATTTTGGTCCGCTGAATACTTCGCTTTAATGGTGTTAGGCCTCACCGCAATAGCCGCATTCGCCGGCAAAGGTAAGATTGTCAAAGCGCTGTGCATGACAATTTTTGGAATCATGCTCGCAACCGTCGGTGAGTCAGCGCTGCATAACGCCGCACGATTCACCATGGGAATCATGGATCTCCAGAGCGGGATCTATTTTGTGACACTTGTGATGGGCCTCTTCGCTCTACCAGAAGCATTATTTTTAGTCCTCGACGAACGACGCAGTAAGGCAATGGCCAACAACAACAAGATCGAGAATCTTCGCATCACTAAAGAGGAGGCAAAAGAAATTACTCCAGTCGTTTGTCGACAATCATTACTGGGCTTCTTCGTGGGCGTTCTCCCGGGCGCCGGAGCAACAATGGCCTCATTCTTAGGCTACGGAATCGAACGAAATCTCGCACCCACCAATGAGCGCGAAAAGTTCGGCAAGGGATCGATTCGTGGCCTGGCCGCGCCAGAGACTGCGAACAACGCGGCCTGCACCGGCTCCTTCGTTCCAATGCTAACCCTCGGCATTCCTGGATCGGGCACCACAGCCATCCTCCTCGGAGCTCTTGTCGCTTTGAGTATCACCCCGGGTCCACGCCTAATGGAAAATCAACCAGAAGTCTTCTGGGCAGTGATCATCTCGATGTACCTCGGGAACATGGTTCTATTAATCCTGAACCTGCCACTGATTCCATACATCGCAAAACTCCTGACAGTCCCTCGTCATTATCTGATTCCGTTTGTTATTTTCTTCTCACTAATCGGTGCATATATCGGCCAAAATAATTCGACAGAGTTGTTGATCATGATTGGTCTTGGTTGTTTGGCGACTCTTCTAAGGTTCGGAGGATTTCCCCTTCCGCCTCTGATCATCGGATTTATTTTGGGTGGCATGCTTGAAGACAATCTTGGGCGCGCAATGCGAAAAGCTGGTGGGCTGGAATTCATATGGGAGCGACCGATGACACTGGGAATCCTTGTCCTAGCTCTTGCCTTGCTAATTTATCCCATGCTCAGGGATAGAAAAATTCGAAGTGGCCAGTGATCACTTAACAAGGTCTCGTCTGTCATTGAGACGTATTTGGCTCCTCCGGGAGCCTTTTCTACCAAAAATCAAACGGCTCACATTTGTTTTAATTATTCGTTGCCTCAACCCACTCTCAGTCCTACCCTAATTAAGTTAAATTAATACCTTTCGCCATCGGGCGAGGCTGTCAGTCGACTCAATCATCAGAGGTCTGTGCGTTGAATAATGAAAAACCGCTCAGTGGATTCAGAATCTTAGATGTTACCAACGTTCTTTCCGGTCCTTTTTGTGGTTATCAGCTCGGTCTACTCGGTGCCGAAATCATCAAAGTTGAAGCACCTGACGGTGATCTGGCGCGGCAATTAGGAGCCAACTCAAACTGGAACGACGCACGCATGGGTATCTCATTCTTAGCTCAGAATGCCGGCAAACGTTCTGTCTCCATCGATCTAAAAAACTCCGAAGGCAAAAAGGTTTTCAGAGATCTACTAAAGACCTCTGACGCATTAATCGAGAACTTTCGGCCGGGCGTTATGGATCGTTTGGGATTCAGTTTCGAAGCTTGCTGTGAAATCAAAGAGCCTCTCGTTTACTGCGCCATCTCTGGATTTGGGCAAGAAGGTCCGTTAAAGAATAATCCAGCGTACGATCAAATTATCCAAGGTTTCAGTGGAGTGATGGATATCACTGGCGATCAAACTACACCACCCTATCGAGTTGGCTATCCCATCGCGGATACCATAGGTGGGTTGACCGCCGCCCTCGCAGTGTCGGCCGCGTTACACCAGAAGACATCCCAACATATCGATGTTTCGATGCTTGAAAGTATTCTAACAACCATGGGTTGGGCGATCTCCAATCTCTTGATGCAACACACAGAACCATCCCGCGTTGGAAACGAGAATCTCACGTCTGCGCCGAGTGGCGCATTTCATACCCAAGATGGGCTAATCAATATCGCAGCCAATCAGGACAGACAATGGGATAAACTGACAGAGGTACTCGCGGCACGGAATCTTAAGAATGATCCTCGATACCTCACCCGAGAGTGTCGAAAACTGAACCGGCATGAACTGAAGTTAGATATTGAAAAAGTGCTCTCTACCAAAAAGACCGCTGATTGGTTGAGCCTTTTGAATGCAGCGAATGTACCGTCCGGGCCGATCTTATCGGTTCGCGAGGCTCTAGAGTTAGAGCAAATCAAGGATCGAGAATTTACGCAAACCCTTAGACAGAAAAATCCCTCGAATGAAATTGATGTGGTAACTAATGGTTTTCTGCTAGACGGTCAAAGACTAGTACCACAATCCCGGGTTGAGTCTCTGGGCGAATCTACAGACCGCGTTCTCTCTGACCTTGGATACAACCACAATCAAATTCGAAAACTAAAAAACAGTGGGGCAATAAAGTGAGTGACGCTCCGGACTACATGCTGTTCGTCGAGAAGTGTTGGACTAACAGCTCACACTAATGAACAATCTTTATCCAATGAATGGAATAAAGGACCAACACCTACCAACTACCGGTTCGAATTTTACTCAGTCGACAACGAAGGATGGATAGAACCGGATGTCAGATTCACTAGGCCTCATTTACGCGATTGGAGTTTGTGCTCTTGGGGGCTTTATCGGTCAATATATGTTCTCGTTTTTCAGGCCAAAGATTGGTCTCATATGGGCAGGTGGGGTTGCTGCCCTGATCGGTTTTTTTGCGATGGTAATGGTCGCATCAATAACGCAAGCAATCTTCGGCTACCCACCAATTCAATAATCCTCTCGTTTCGACATCACTGGGGTGATGTTCACCAAGAGACTTGTCTATTCCAGGTGGGGGGCTGTTGAACCAAGATACTTCAACGGAGAGACCGAGTGGGCTGCTTTATCTTGAATTAAAGCCGAAATAGTTATTGCATTGCAGTATAATTATACTTTAGTATAGTTACCTTCAGTAACAATCTCTCAAAAGGAGGAAAAATGTCAGTATCGCAAGCCACAAGCTTCGCTCGCCAAGTTTCCTGTGGATGGTGTGACACGCTCCATAGAACGGTCGTGGGTACACTGTCGTCTTTGTATGAAGGCATCGTGGTAACACGACAGCTTCAAGCAAACTATCGGGTCGCAGAACAACTTGCGGGACGCGGAGATTTCAAAGGCATGACCGTCGGCGAAGTTGCCAACTTCATTAATCAGAAAACTCTTTGAATTTCGGGGATTGCTGGGGGTGCAAGGCGGCAAAGAACTCCCAGCACATTGTACGAAAGAGTGTCCGTAATTAAAGGGTAGGTACCAGCTCTCATAGGCTCCTTCACCTGAGGATGATTACCTCACATCAGTTGGGCAAGGCGTTCTGGTTGCTAACAGTTCAAACCGAAAACTGAGCTAGCCAAGCGCCTCCAACTCTTTACGTTTGGCCTCCGCAAGCTCGGTCAGTTCCGAGTACTTTCGAATATCGCCGTTGCGTTGCGACTGCATGGCCTGCTCAAGTAATGTTTTGTATTCCTTATCTAACTTTTTCTTAGGATCACTTTTTAGAAAATCAAACATCTGCCTCTATCCTTGCCCGGTTAGAGCAAGATTGTGCTGACCTGCGAACTTTTAAAGGGTGGAGAAAGTCAAAAATTAACACAACGCTCTTAAGCTCTTCACGATTTCAATCGACTCTTGGTTGTCACCATGCACACACAAGGCATCTGCAGAAATCTTGATTCTCGAGCCATCACTCGAGACGATTTGCTGTTGACTAATAATCTGTTCCGCCTGATCCAAGATTTGCTGAGTGTCATGATACACCGATGCCTCAATTTTGCGGGATTGCAATCGCCCATCAGGGGTATACCGGCGATCAGCAAATGCTTCAAATAAGAGCGACACACCTAATCGGTCAGCGAGCTTTGAATACGTCTGATGCTCGGCCGTACCAAGAATCATCAACGGTATATCAAATTGCGATCGGGCTATCGCTGTCATCAATTCCTCCATCAACTCGAGATCATCCATCATGCGGTTGTAGAGCGCACCGTGAGGTTTAACGTAATCTATCGTGACCCCTTCAGTGGAAGCGATGGTTGCCAAGGCCCCTAATTGTGCGAGCATGTGCAAAGCCGCCTCAGAATGAGGCATCGACAAGGGACGACGACCAAAACCCGCAATGTCTGGATAACTGGGGTGTGCACCGACCGAAACGCCGCATTGTTTCGCGAGACGCACGGTTTGTCTCATGGTCAGCGGATCGGACGCGTGACCGCCACACGCGACATTTGCCATGTCAATATACGGCATCAAGGCTGCATCGTCGCCCATTGACCAGACACCGAAACCCTCACCAACATCAGCATTTAACTTCATCATCGTTCTCATCGTTAAAGACGCTACCGAAAGTCACCAAAAAATTTCTGACACTTTATGAAATCAACTCTCGCTTCGTCTGCAGAAACTGCCCGGAAGAACACCTGCTGCCCGAATTTGCGTTGAGCAAGTTGCCCCAGCGACTTTCGAGTTACTGTACCAATTAAAGGATAGCCCCCCAAAGACTGATGGTCGCGCATCAACACAATCGGCTGTCCCGACGGAGGTATTTGGACCCCACCAAGTGTTACCGGGACAGAATAGCGCGGACTGTCCGCGTTGATTCTGGATTGCCCGTGAAGCCTGTACCCCATGCGGCTTTGGTCCTGTGATACTGTGTAACTTTGACGCAGAAACTGCTCGAATGCAGCGGGCTCAAAGTTATCTGATGCACGAAAGATGATCTCACAGACTAAAGGATTCGAGTAAGACTCTAGATACCGTCGTGGCATCAGCTGGACAGCCATCAACTTCGCTTTTTGGTAATTTAATCTGTCACCCACCGATAATGACGCTCCGGTCTGATGCAAACCTCCTAGGAGGTCACGCTGACAAGTCGCAACGCTTCCTAGGACGGGATGGACCTCGAATCCAGCATCAACCGCCAGATAGGTAAACACTCCGCTGTCTAATCGGCCAACTCGGAGCTCAGACCCTGCTCGGGCCGGATAAGACCCGGGGCCCGCCATGGGATCGCCGTTGAGAGAGATATCACCCCACGCACCGGTGATTGCAAAGTTGACGTCTTCGATAAATTCCGCGACAAATCCACCACCACCAATCTCGATCATCGGACAACCGACAGGATTCCGGAGCAGTTGGTTCGCCCAACACGCTGCGACACTATCCATCGGGCCTGCCTTGGCAACGCCTTGGCTAGAGAAACCAAAACGCCCTAGGTCTTGCACCGTATGCATCGGATTTGCCAGTTTAATCTGAAGCATTGCTCGCCTCGATCTGCCTAAACTTTTCGACAGAAATCGATTTAAACCGAACAGTCATTCCGATGGATAATTTCGCATCAATCGAGTGCTCACTAAACGACACTATGCGACCAGGCATCCGCCCGATAATGTGCCAACCGCCTGGGGTTTCTCTCGGATACACAACCGTCTGATTTTCGGCGATCGCGACCGATCCGGCCGGGACTCGTGTGCGAGGAACGTCACGTCGCGGCAAATGAATTCTCTGGTCTGTTTCTCCGAGATAAGCAAAGCCAGGGACAAATCCTGTGGCTAGTACCCGATAATCGCGCGAGCAATGCGCATCGACAAGGTCTTCGACGGGCAGCCTGATTAGGTCACTCACCGACTGGAGATCTAACCCAAGAGCTGGATCGTAGCAAACCGGGATTTCGATAGACGAATGACTTTCGCCCAAAATCGTGCGCGCTGACTCCGCAAATACGTCACCGAGGATCTCAGAGATTTGGTCTATCGAGATCCGTTCTGGTCGAATGACCATGCTCAGAATGCCAAACCCATAGCAGTAATCAACCAACCAGATCGGATCCTCAGATCGAGCCCAACGAGCAAACTTCTCAATCTTTAGAAGCGTCTGATCAGCAACCGGGGGGCCAAGGCATAGTTCAACAGCATCTTCAGATATCCATGTGATTAAGCCTTGAGAATTTGATTCACTCATAACCATTCACACATGTTGACCAGCCGTATACTCCGAACGAACCCATACCCAATGAAGATCACAATACCCACGATGACCGCAGGCTGGGACCCAGGATAACAATGTCTCGGTCCCGATTAGCCAATCGAGAAACCCTACCTAACAATCCCTCAGGCAATATACCTCACTCTCGCGATAAGAGGTCTTCCAAGAGAGATTAGGGAAAGTGGAGCCGCGCAGTGATCAAAGATAATAAGATTGTAAGAACAGTCCAATCGACGCCTCAAGACTACGAACGAGGTCTGAAGAAATACTCCCCTGTAGATTTACTAAACTCTATGATCGCATTTATCGTAAACATGAGGCCCTTGAGATCGAATTCACTCGTGTAATTATCGATGATTTCTCAATTGGCCTCGTGCGAATGACCATGATGGTTTTTATTTAGACGCTGCTCGGTGGGGATCTGATTGATCAAGAAAAACAGCTAGAAAAGATCGATTTTTCGATGAACAGGGGCTCGGCCAGCTCGCTCGCCGTCACTCGATCTAACGCATCGCGCCACCCTTTAGTGAACAGAAATTTACCCCATCACTCTTTGGCACACCTGAAGACAACTTTCCCATGTAAGCCTTCGGCAGTTTATCATTTACAAAAATAACCAATGTTTGCATTATTGCGATAAGAATTAGAAACGGTTTTGAAAAAACGTGGGCTAAGGCTATTCCTTCTGGGACCGAGAGATTAAAAAGATGATCTGTACTCAAACCTTATTTAAGGAGCTCACAGCATCAAAAAATTTGATCGAGCGAGACTTTTCTGAGATAGCTGACTTAACCGAACAAGACGTCGCATACGTAATTAAAAAAGGTGAGTTACTGCTGCGAGAACATGGTTTTCTCGATACTGGGTTAACAGCAACTCATAAAATTGGGCATGGCGAACCTATTTGGTTCGCCGAGACCATAAGCAAGCGAGCCAAGACATTTGAGTTCACAAATATTGGCGATACCGCCCTCTATGAAATAAGTGGGCCAGAGATTAGGCAGCATGTCGACAAGGCTGGATTTTTGTCGAGAGAGATCATCAGATACAGCCTAGCTCGAATTTATCAGCGAAGTGATTCCCGTCGAAACTTTTCCTTTGAGGATGCCCTCTACCAAGAACGAAGCGAAGTGAACCAAGTTTCCTACGATCGGGAAGAAACTATATTTAGCTGGGGCGACAATGCCGACTCGATCTATTTCATCATCGACGGGCAAGTCTCACTGAGGACGATAAAAGACAAAAATTTCGTTCTTCTTGGCCCAGCAGACAGCTTCGGAGAATCCTCACTTATTACAAACAAACCCAGAAGTCTCAGGGCCGTAGCTGAGGCTGATTGTAGACTGTTCAGAATGAGCGCAGATTGGGTTCTGAACAATTTAAACAAGGAGCACCCTATCGTTCGACTGGCCATTCACCAAACGCTCTCAATGAAATCCATTCGAAATCAAATGCGCCTCATAAAAACAAACGATGGAGTTTATGTTGCGGACAGCAACACCGACTAGCTACGAGAAGCAACCAGAGCCTTGCGGGATACTGGTCGCTCACGAAGAGGTACCGATACAAATCCCGGTTGACAGTTTCAATCATTTTATTCTACGGGCTTAGTCCAGGATCTAGTCTCGCGCCAGGTCGTTACTTGGGTTGCCACGTGTTGGCCGAAAAATCATATACAATCGAACTCGGACAAGGTTTGGCGTGAAGTGTCACACCAATTTTTTCACCAATGGAATCATTGGTCGCGATATAGAAGCACTTATTAAATTTCATCCCTACATCCTCTTCATGATCAAAAGCCATGGGGACAAGGACTGCTGGGGGTTCTCGCTTTGCCCAGCCGTAAGCTGACAGAGATTTTGATAGCAGCGAGCTGTCGGTTGAACACGAGGATAAGAATAAAATCGACACAGCAAGACCGAGTCGTGACGTCCCATACATTAGAAAGAATAAGCCCCTTTCGCCTCAAGATACAATTGGAAAACTGGGTCTCCAAAAAACACAAGACCAAGGAAAACCGGTACTGCCGACACTAAGAACAGCCCTTGTAATTTCAGCCACAGGCCATTCCCGGTTTTCACCACCGTGGGATCCTGCTGGGAAACGCAGGCCTCGTCATTCTCAGTCAACATTTGCCGCTCCTTTTCACTCATGAAACACGATGACATGACCACCATACCTGCCACCAGGCCGATAGCGATGAAAATTGAGTACGCACCAGTGTCGCGGCATATTAGATAGATTATAGTCGCAAGAATAACACCTACACTAACCGGCACACCAAGACCCACGGTTGTGGAATTGCTGGCATTATTGAGATCACCTAGCGCAGAGTTCTCATCAGTGAATGTTGTCATAAAAAATTGCCAGCGATCGGTTATTTAATCAGTGAGCTTCATGAGCGATTGCTCAGGAATCCTTCCCGCGTCTCTCCACCGATACACAGTATTCGGTGTTACCTTAAAGAAATCGGCGACTGCTTTGACGGAGCCATGAGCAGAAATGACGGAATCAACCGAGACGCACTGGGGTCGTTTTCGCCTGTTGGACGGCTGACGCATCGCATCGCTCAGAGTAGGTTGCCATTTGTCAGGAATAAGGCCCGACTTCTTCCAAGCTTGAACGGTTGAAGGATTCAGCTGAACAGCCTCAGCCACAGCTTTAATAGACCCGAAATAATTAAGTGCTTTTGAGAAGCGCATTGGAACCCCCAGTCACAACATGCTCTAGACCGATTTTGTATAAAATTACATCAATAAAACTACAGTGGCTAGCGAAAGTACAACCAATGATTGTTTATTGTCAATCATTGATTCGATTTAGGGGCTATACTTTTTTCTTGCAGTAATTAACAAGCAGTCGAGTAGTATTAAAATATGACACGTTCAAAAATTGAACCCTCGGCTCGAAACTTACCGGTCCAAAAAAGGGCCCGAGAAAAATACGAGCTGATCCTGCGGGAGACATGTGCCCTGCTCGAAGAGTCAGGTTTTGTAGGACTGTCAACGCGCGAGATCGCGCGACGGGCCGGCTGTAACATAGCAACTATCTATCGCTATTTCGGTGGCGTAAATGACATCGTAAAGGCGTTAGGTGAACCATTCTTTACCGGTATCTCTGAGTTGTTTGATCACATGTCCGTTCAATTGGCAGACGGCGAGTCCCTGGAATCAGCATTCGAGTTTTTCATACAGTCATTTACAAACGAACTTGCTCAAAATCAATGGGCATTACACGCAGAAGCAGGCATCCTAACTGACAAAGAACTGATTGCCTGGAATAGCCAATTCATGGAAAAAATCGAGGGGAGGCTGACTGGAGTACTCGCGATCGCAGGTATTAGAAGAAGTACAGCCGAGCTTGAATTAATTTCTTTTAGATTGGTGCGTCATTGGAAAACCTACATGCGGACATTAGTCGAATATGACAATCTTGAAGAGGCGCAATGGCTGCAACAAGACACAGTAAAGACGTCCCTCGCCTTGGTCGAGGCTCCTGTAATCTAAAGTGCTCACAGGCCATTAGTACCCAAACATAACAGCACTTCGCAGGTGCGGTTGTCGAATTTCATACGAGTTATAATGAGGATGACTAAATATCAACAGAAGTGCCTTAAAATCTTTCCTCGTTCAATCTCGAGGCAATCCATATTTATCGAGTAGCCGTTTGTATTCGGCCAAGAGATTTTGATCCTTCAACATACCCAACTGCTTATCCAGCTCCTTTTGAGTGAACGAAGGTTGAATCTGCATAATCTCGTTGACATAGTCTCGGGCTTTTTTAGGCTCGTTCTCACGATCAGCAATCAACGCGAGCGTCACCAGTGCTCGGCTTCCCTGCAAGGAAAAGATTTCACCAGATTTAGCTTTCTCGAATATAGACTGTGCCACCTTTTTGGCTTCACCATTTTCACCCAACATAGCAAGACTCGTTGCATATCTATTCGCATACCAAGCCGGATGAAAGGGTGAGATTCTCATCGCCTCAGCCAACATTTTCTTAGCTTCCAGGGGCTTCATCGAAAGAAGATACACGGTCCCACCAACCGCTAACATATCACCTGTCGGCGAACCCATTCCCGCAGCCTCAGTGACCTTCTGCTGAGCGGCGTCATAGGAGCGCTCGTATAAATCAAACCACGCGCCCAACACTAGCGGGTTAGGTGTCTGCATAATATCGAAAGCTAGCTGAGCCATCCGGCGACCCTCAGCAATGTTTAGTTCCCGATGCTCTGGGCGGTCCATCATTACTTTTTGGAAATACAGCCAGCCTCTAAGAAGATGGGCGGGACCGCTGCTCTGAGGGCCCGTGTAAACCTCATTGACTACCCGCTCCATCTCGTTATGGGCGTCAGCCGTCCATTTGAGGAGGTGCCTGCGGCCTTCCCCGAACAATCTCATCTCTTCAATAGAGCTCCAGTGGGAACTGTGGTTACTGCTCCCTCCGAGCTTAGACATAAAATTAATCTGCAGATTTTTAAAGACACTTTCGGTAATCAAGTCCTGAAACTCGAACAACTGCTCTGTCTTACCTGAAAACTTGTCAACCCATACTATGCGATCCTCTATAGCGTCTATAAGTTCGACATTAACTCTTAGGCTCCCAGCGGCCTCTTGAACACTGCCACTCATCAAGTATCTGACGCCTACGGCGTCCGCGATTTCTGATGAGTCAAGGTCCATCCCTGCGACCTTCTTTGCAGAATTGTTAGAAATCACAAAAACATCGCTTGATCGAGAAACCTGACTGGTAATATTCTCCGCGATGCCTTCAGCGATAAATATTTTTTCCGGATCCCCAGAAAGATTTTTAAAGGGTAAAACGATCAAGGAAGGTTTCGTCGGCAGCGTAAATCCAACATCAATATCTTTAGAATTAGGGTCGAGCCTAACCAAAAAGAAAACAGCGATAGTAGCCACTGTGGTCGCCAATACGGTAAGACTTATTTTTTTAGTTCTACTGTGGGTATTCTTCCTCTGTCGTCTTTTGGTTTCGTTAATCAGAACATCAAATGCGTGAAACTGGTTTTCTTTTACTCTCTGCAAACCTATGTCATGAAATTGCTCGTCTACTTTATCCTTAACTAGATCGTAAATAGCTTTAGAGATACATACACCGCTGGGCTGACAGATTGACTCCAATCTGGCGGCTACATTTACGCCATCGCCAAGCAAGTTATCATCATCCTCAATGACGTCTCCAAGATTGACTCCGATCCGAAAGAACATTTGATCCATGATTTGTAACGAACGGTTTTTTTCATAAACATCGCGTTGAAAATGCGTCGCGCATTTTAGGGCCTGAACAGCGCTTCCGAACTCAGCAAACACTGAATCACCACCTGTATTGAATATCCGACCACCCATGCTTTCAATCATCGGATCCAATATCGCCCTATATTTTCGCAAAGTGGCGATTGTTTTTGCCTCGTTTCTCTCGACAGATTTGCTATAGCCAACCACGTCTATTGCAACCAATACTGCTAGCTTTCTTTCACTATCACCATCTTTCATAGACACCCTCTAAATTTGTTTGTTAATCGAACCAGGGCCGTTACACCATATCCATCATGGTTAAGGACTGATGAGACCAAATCTACAATTATTTTAGTCCAATACCCTGCGACATAGGGTTAGGCTCCGTGGGCCAAACCGAGATAATTTATCTATAGTGACCGGAGACGACGCAAATACCTTTTCTTAAAGTCATGCTCTGTTAATTACTCACAACTAAAACAAAAACATCAAGGTACGACAACCGGGACCATTCGAGATACTGATCATGAGTAAAATCGGACTTTTCATCCGACATGTTGGTCTAGAACTCAGACCCAATGAAGACAGGCCTCTGCGCTCGACAAGCACGTCTCAATATATTTATGGTACGGCTAAATAACGATAAATCCAAAGAGCATACACTCGCCACGCTTAAATTCTTTATTCAGGCTACTATCACCATATAATCAGATTTTTGTGACGAAAAATAAGAGATACCTTGATGATCCGCGGACTTATCGCTCCAATTCTCTCGCCCTTCAACGAAGATTTATCATTCGATCAAGTAACCTACAACGACTATGCAAAAAACCTACTAGCTTCGGGATGCTCGGGACTAGCGCCATTCGGAACCACCGGTGAGGCAATGTCCATCAGTACAGCGGAACGTCAGCTGGCTTTAGAAGGATTGGTCGAATCGGGAATTGATCCGTCTGTACTGATCCCCGGGACAGGTCTTTGTAACCTGCCCGAGTCGGTTGAACTGACACAACAGGCGCTTGAACTGGGATGTAAAGGTGTAATGGTTCTCCCACCTTTTTATTTTAAGGGCCTTTCGGATCAGGGATTACTTGAATATTACGAACAATTTATCGACCGTGTTAACCGTGCGGACCTGCGCATCTACCTGTATCACATTCCACAAGTCTCTGGTGTCGGTCTATCAATAAGCTTAATCAATGCATTGAGAAAGAAATATCCAGCGATCATCGTTGGCATTAAAGATAGCTCCGGTGACTGGACACACACAGAACAATTGCTGCTGATGGACGATTTCATTGTGTACCCAGGCTCTGAATTACCCTTAATCGAAGCCATGAAACTCGGAGCTCCCGGTTGCATTTCTGCAACCGCAAACTTAAACGCGCAACAAATTTTAAATGCGATTAGCCACTGCGAGCAATGCAACTGGGAACAGGCTGCCGTGGCGCATGATCTTGCCGTGGAAAGTCGGCTCATCTTTCAAGAATATGCTCCAATTCCCGCTCAGAAAGCACTGTTGGCGGCAGTGACGGGGCACGAGCCGTGGAGACTTGTGCGGCCACCATTAATCCCAATGTCAGAACAAACAGCGGAACGACTGAAGACCCGGCTGGACGCGTTGGTCGCCGAAGGAAAGTCGGACTGAAAAGTGCCGAAACCACCTTGTCTCAGATATTCAATCCTGAATTCTTATGCGCAAGGACATCCTTGATGCATAAAAGAGACTAACACACATTCATCTTGAACACCTCAATGATTGAACAAATAAATTTCATTGCCTTACCCTGCTATCCTTATTTAGATAAGGAAGATGAAACGTTGTGACATTCAAAAATCCGGCCGGACTAGGCGAATATGCGGCAGATTCGACTTATGCATTCCTTGATATCTTGAGTCTAGCTCGCGGCGTCATCAGACCGAACTCATAACAAAAGCAATCGCGTCTCATCCAATTGTCCGTGGCTTCTAAAATGGTTTCGGACGCACCATGGTTCGTGTAAATACGTTGAGACTCAACCTAGACGCAGAATCTCAAGCACTCGTGACTTACCGAGCAATCGCTAATGTCATGAATCGCCTCGTTTAGATGGAACGATTTGAGGCATCGATTGAAAAAATCTCAACAACCTACCTAACGAGTTCTTGCGCCGTCAGGAGTTAGGAATTTAGTTTCTGCGCGTGGCCTCAACTTCTGGTGACGAGGCGATTAGAGAGCAAATTCTCAAATTAATGCGTTATGACAAAACAAAACTTCTCGACGAAAACCGGCTCAATCGGACTCCTAAGCACTGACACTCTCAATCTGTCGATCTAAAGGGACTTCTCTGTATCAAACGGACAACAGAGATGGGAATGATAATTGTAATGAGGCCCACGGCGATCAATAAAAATCCCAGTTCAGAATAGTCTGCCGCTGTGGTGACCTCTTGAGTGGTCTGATCAAATACTTCCCTCGATATCTCAAATATTTGGTTGATATATTTTGTTGCCAGAGCACTTGCTGATAATGCGAGGTTGGTAAAAGATGCAAATACAGCGAAAAATGTGGCCTTCAACTCATCCGGCGCATTTTTTGCGATCCACGCCAGCAATGGAATCATCGAAATCTGTCCTAAAGGAGATTCAAGTGCGGTATTCAAGATTGCGATAAACCGAGCATCAACGACCCCCCCAGTATGGGTCGCGGTCCATTGATGTAATCCGTAGTACATGCCAATACTCGGTAAAAAGAGACAGCCGCCGACCAGCGATAGGATCACGATAATTCGCGCGATCGAATAGCGAGCCACTAGTGGCCGAAGCAGAATGATTCCTAATAAAGTGAGGGCCGACGAGATCGCGGCCAACACAGATAAAAACTGCTCATCGAATAACAAGACATCAAT
>MDSV01120801.1_pt1 | contig 16606 bp, 15 predicted proteins | sample 810851 | NCBI WGS metagenome assembly MDSV01 (sample SAMN05326640, study PRJNA326480) | marine metagenome | isolation source: seawater | place: Atlantic Ocean: North East | collected 2012 | reverse complement strand
TAATGAATAATTATTTTTAATCAATATTTGTGTTCAAATAATGAACAATTATCTTTACTGTTATTCTTAATTTGTTTACTCTTTTAATTTATGTTTAAAATTGGAAAAAGAAAAATAGGTAATAATTTTAAACCTTTAGTGATATGTGAACTTGGTATTAATCATCAGGGTTCACTCTCAATTGCAAAAAAAATGGTTGATCTCGCTTATAAAAATGGAGCAGAAGCAATTAAAAATCAATGCCATATTCTCGATGAAGAAATGATAGATGAAGCTAAAAAAGTTATACCCACGAATACAAACAAATCTATTTATTCAGTAATAAAACAGAATTTGATGAGTCTAAATAATGAAAAAAAATTAAAAAAATATGTTGAAAAAAAAAATATGATTTATTTAAGTACGCCATTTTCATTAGAGGCTGCAAAAAAATTAAATAGTATAGGCATAAAAGCGTTTAAAATAGGATCTGGAGAATGCAACAATATTCCTCTTTTAGAAGAAATCGTAAAATTTAAAAAACCTATAATTTTAAGTACTGGAATGAATAACTTAAAATCTATCTCAGACTCAGTAAGAATTTTTGAAAAAGCAAAGATTAAATACGCATTACTGCATTGTAAAAGTGAATATCCCGCAAGTCCAAAAGGCCTAAAATTAGATTTTATAAAAACATTAAAGAAGAAATTTAAAAAAGCAATAGTTGGATACTCTGATCATTCAAAAGGCCCTATACCTTCAATATCTGCATTGGCCAAAGGTGCATGTATAGTTGAAAAACATTTTACTGATACAAAAAATAGAAAAGGACCTGATATTGTATGCTCTATGGATCCAAATGAATTTAAAATAATTAAAGAAGCATCAGAAATAATTTATCAGTCAAATGGAAATAAAAAAGAAATTTCAAAAATTGAAAAAAAAACAGCTAATTTTGCATTTTCGTCAGTAGTATCTATTAAAGAAATACGCAAAGGTGAAAAATTAACAAAAAAAAATATATGGGTTAAAAGGCCAGGCAAAGGAAATTTTCCTGCAAAAAAATACAAACTATTATTAGGAAAGATTTCAAAAAAAATGATTAAAAAAGGTAATTATATTAAATTTAGAGATATTTAATGAAAAAAAAAATATTATTTTTAACGGGGACAAGAGCAGATTATGGAAAATTAAAACCTTTAATTAGAATAACTAAAAATCAAAAAAAATTTCAAACAATAATATTTTCAACTGGTATGCATCTTTTAAAAAACTACGGCTCAACATATATTGAAATATTAAAAGATTTTAAAAATATTAATTTATATAAAATTTCAAATCAAAAAAAATCTGATAAAATGGATAAAGTTTTAATAAACTCTTTAAAAATTTACGGGGAATATTTTAAAAAAATAAAACCTGATTTAGTTGTAATTCATGGAGATAGAATTGAGACTCTTGCGGCATCGATCTACTGTAATTTAAATAATATACTTATTGCTCATATTGAAGGAGGAGAGGTTTCTGGAACAGTGGATGAATCACTTCGGCACGCAACTTCTAAACTATCCCATGTACATTTTGTATCTAATCAAAAGGCAAAAAAACTTCTTATTAGGCTTGGTGAATTAAAAAAGAGTATTCATATAATTGGTTCACCAGAAGTAGATACTATGATTAGTAAAAATTTACCAAATATAAGTCAGGTTAAGGAAAGATATGATATATCTTTTGATAGATATGGAATTTTATTATTTCATCCAGTAACCACAGTCACTAAAGCTAAAATTTTTAATCAATGTAAAAATCTTTTTAACGCAATACAAAAATCAAAAAAAAATTTTGTAATTATATTTCCAAACAATGATAACAACTCTGATATAATATTAAAATTCTTAGGAAAATTAAAAAAAAATAAACAATTTAAAATTTTACCTTCTCTAAGATTTGAACATTATTTGTCACTTCTAAAAAACTCAGATTTTATAATAGGAAATTCAAGTTCAGGGGTTAGAGAAGCTTCAGGATATGGAATATATTCTATAAACTTAGGAAACAGACAGCATAACAGAGTAAAAAATAAATTAATTATAAATTCAGATTTTAACAAAAATAAAATTTTAAATCACATTAATAATATAAATAAGAAAAAATTAAAAAAATCAATTTTTAATTTTGGATATGGAAATTCTGCAAAAAAATTTCTTAATATTATAAATAGCAAATTATTTTGGAAAACAAAGAAACAGAAGTTTTTTGCAATTAATTAAAAATGAAATGTAAAAAAATTATTTTAATTACTGGCTGTGAGTTAAGGCATAAATTCATTCAGGCTTCTTTAGAAAAATCATCAAGTTTCAAAACAATATTTATTATTGAAGAACAAAATAATATCAAAATTAAAAAAATTGTTTCTCCAATTAAAAAAAAACATTTTCTTAAAAGAAACAAAAGTGAACAAAAATTTTTTAAGAAATATAAATTTATGAAAATAAAAACTGAAAAATTACAATTAAAAAAAAGGTGAAATAAATCAAAAAAAAAATATCGAAAAGATATTTAATAAAAATCCAGATTTGATAGTTACATTTGGATGTTCAATACTAAGTAAAAAATTTATAAATAAATTTAATAACAAAATTATAAATGTTCATCTTGGTTTATCACCATATTACAGAGGAACGGGAACAAACTTCTGGCCCTTTGTAAATAATGAATTACAATTTTTAGGAGTAACCTTTTTATCAATCGATAAAGGAGTTGATACAGGTCCAATTTTACATCAATTTAGAAGTAGGCTTTCAGTAAAAGATAATATACATGAAATTGGAAATAGAACCATTCAGGATTTAATAAATCCTTTAAAAAAATTAATTTTAAATTATAAAAATTTAAAAAAAGTTAAGCAGTGGAAATATAAAGAATATAAATATTATAAAGAAAAAGATTTTGAAGATGAGAATGTAATTAAATTATTTCAAAACTATAAAAACAAAATTATAAAAAAATATCTTCTAAAAAAAATGATGATTGATAAAAAATTTAAAATTGTAAAAAGCAAAGTTATATGAAATCAATAATGTATCATTATATTACCAAATATGACAAATCTATGAAGTACTTTTCATTCTTAGATGTAAAAAATTTTATAAAACAAATAAATTATTTTAAAAATAAATATCAATTTTTTGATTGCAGAGATTTGTTTCAAAATAATTTAGAAGTTAGAAATAGAATTTTTTTAACTTTTGATGATGGTCTTTCATGTCATTTTAAATATGTAAGCAAAATACTTAAAAAAGAAAAAATTAATGGAATTTTTTATATTCCAACTTATCCAATAATAAAAAAAAAAATTCTTAATGTTCATAAAATACACCTAATACTTGGCACTATTGGACCAAAAAAATCATTTTATACATTATTAGAAATTTTAAAAAAAAATCAAAATCAATTAAATAAAAATTTAATAAAAAAATATAGAAATAAAATATATTTAGAGAGTAATTATGAAAAGTATTCATTAAGTTTTAAAAGTTATCTTAATTATTTTATTAAAAAAGATTTTAGAGAAGTAATTTTAAAAAAAATATTCAATTCAATATTTGGAAATAACGAAAATAAATTAGCAAATAGTTTTTATTTAAAAGAAAATGAAATTAAAAATATGACTAAAGATGGTATGATTATAGGTTCTCACTCATTCAGTCATAAATTATTTTCAGAAATGAGTATAAAAAGTGCAAAATCAGAAATTAAAAAAAGTTTTGATTTTATTGATCAATTTACACCTTTAAGGACATTTTCATATCCATATGGTGGATTTCATACTTTTAATAGAAATACGGTAAAAATATTAAAGGATAATAAAGTTTCTTTTTCAATGAATGTCGAAAGCAAAGATATTAAAAAAATCGATTTAAAAAAATATCGTCAGTCTTTACCTAGGTATGACTGCAATGAATTTATATATGGTAAAATAAAAAAAATTAAGCAAATATAAATTTATGATTTTAAAATTAAAAATATTATTTTCATTAAAGCAAAGATGGTTATTATTTGTTTTATTTATACTATCTTTATTAACGGTATTTTTAGAATTCTTAGGAATTTCTGCAGTACCTATATTTGTAGCTATATTATTAGAGGATAATAATTTAATATTTTTTGATAAATTTGATATTAGTTTTTTAAATAATTATGAAAAAAGAGACTTAATTTTTTATTCATCGATTGTTTTAATTTTTATTTACATAATTAAAAATATTTATCTTTTACTATTTACATATTTTCAAGCATATATTCAAAAAAATTTAAGAGGAGAATTGTCAAAAAAAATTTTCAATAATTATATTTTCAGTAATTATAATTTTTTTCTTAAAAAAAACTCTTCTATTTTAATAAGAAATATAGGCTCAGAAGTATCGCAAACAGTTACATTTATAATCAGCTTTTTAAGTATGTTTAAAGAATTATTAATATTATTAATGATTTTTTCACTTTTATTATTTGCTGACCCAATAGTTTCGCTTTCTATATTTGTTTTAATTTTTATTTTGGTTCTTGTTTATTATTCATTGACAAAAAACATTATTGTAAAAAATGGTAAAATTATACAAGGAATTAGAGGTGACCAATTACAGCATATGACTCAAAGTTTTAACACAATTAAAGAAATAAAAGTTTTTAATAAGGAAGATTTTATAAATAAATTATTTTCTAAACAAATTAATATTTTTGAAAAATCATTTTTGATAAATTCATTTTTATCCTCAATACCAAGAATTCTAATAGAATCTTTTCTTGTTTTAGGAATAATTGGGATTATTTTTTTTTATATTTCTATAAACAAATCATTTACAGATCTTATTCCTTTGCTCTCACTGCTTGCGGTATCCGCGGTTAGATTAATTCCGTCATTTTCAAGTATATCAAGGTCACTTTCTATAATGAAAAATTATTCTCCCTCATTAAATACGATAGTTGATGAAATTGTTAATTTTGAAAATAAAAATGAAGTTATAGATGAACCAAAAAGCAAAGAATTTAGTAAAACAATTAAATTTAATAACGTGAGTTTTTCATATCAAGATACAAAAAAAAATGCATTAACAAATTTAAATTTTGAAATAAATTTTGGAGATAAAATTGGCATTATAGGTGGATCGGGATCAGGAAAAAGTACATTGATAAACTTATTAATTGGTTTATTAAAATCATCCAATGGTGAGATATTGGTAGATGAAATTAATATAAATCGTATTCCAAAGAGTTGGAGTAATCAAATCAGTTATGTGCCCCAAGATATTTATTTGTTAGACGATTCAATAAAAAATAATATAGCTTTTGGGGAAAATCAGAATCAAATAGATACGCATAAGATAAATGAAGTAATTAATTTATCTCAATTAAAAGATGTAATTTCAAATTTGGAAAAAAAAGAGGAAACTTTTGTTGGAGATAAAGCGGTAAGAATTTCTGGAGGACAAAAGCAGAGAATAGGAATAGCAAGATCACTTTATTTTAATAGAAAAATTTTAGTATTTGATGAAGCAACTAATGCTATTGATGCAGACAATGAAAAAAAAATTATATCAAATATAGTAGATACTAATAAAAATAAAACTATAATTTATATATCTCATAATCATGAAACTATTAAAAATTTTGATAAAATAATTTATTTAGATAAAGGCAAAATAGTAGATATTGGAAAATATGATAACTTAAATGCTAAATATAATTTTAGTAAAATTAGTAATTAGATTTGTAATTTCTAAGCTACTTGTTCGGTAATATTTTTAAAAGGTTTATCTTTAATAATTTTATTTAAAAATTTTTCTTTATTTTTAAAAGCCATTCCAGGAATTTTTGACAAAATTTCTTCATTAGGAAGTTTGTTATTATTTTTCATCATTTCATTTACTAATTCAGATAGTGTATTTTCACCTTCTCCTAACATGCAAATATCTATATTATCATCTTTTAAAACATCTTCGTAAGCTCCTGTTGGGTATGGTCCTCCCATAAATAATGGTGTTTTTATACCATTGTCTCTTAAGTGTTTCACCGCTCTATGTACAAAATTTTTATAAAAAGTCATTACACTAATACCAATAATATCTGGCTTAAAATTATTTATTTTATTTACCAACTCATCATAACTGTCAAAATCAAGTCTAGATTTAAGTATCTTACCATTAATATTATCTTTATATTCTCTATTTAAATAACTTAATAAAGCTAAAAGTCCAAGTGGTGGTTCCATTAGAACACGTTCTTGAGAATCTGTATCATCAGAGAAATATCCTGACATATTAATTAATAAAATTTTTAAAGCATTTTTTGATTTTTCTTTTTTTGGAAATTGCTTAATAAATTTAGAGTTTATTTCTGGTACTTTTAAAGTATTTTCATCAACACATTTAATATCACCAATTTCTGATTTTTTAATTCTTGCAATTCTTAACAAATCATCAATATTATTTACTTGTCTTGGAAAATAACTGTTATATTTTTGATTTAGTTCATCTTCACAAAAGTATTTAAATTGATTTGGAAGAACTGATAATAATCTTTTTTTATTTAATACATAGTCTTTTAAAAACATTGTTTTTACAGCTTTTGTAAAATCTTGAGAAAATGTAAGAGAAGGAGCGGTATCTTCATACGATAGATCTTGAGATTTTTTTATTACATCTTCAGGAATACCTTGTTCTCTAGCAAATTTTTCTATTTCTGTGTTTGGAAAAGCTCTTACTGTTAAAAGATATGGGAAATGTACCCATTTAAGTTCTTTTATAAAGTTCAATGTCATCATTGCTTCTTCTTCTGTCTCTGTAGGAAATCCATGCATTGCATTAAGTCCAAGAACTACATGAGGATATTTATCTACTATATAAGCTGCATTATTATAGAATTTATCTAAGTCTAAATTTTTTCTCATAACTTTTTGCATTCTAGCTGATCCACTTTCTAGAGATATATTTACACCTAGTCCCCCGGCTTCAACCATTAAGTCGATACCTTCTTTATCTAACAAATCTCCTTTAAGTGCACTTGGAAAGAAAAAATTGAGTTTTAATTTATGTTTTAATACTAGTCTAAAAAATTCTTTAAAATCCTTTGCTTTGACATTGAATATATCATCAATAAATTCTATTCTTTTAACACCTAGTTCTGATAACATTTTTACTTCTTCAAATATGTTTTCTACAGATCTTCTAAAATGATGAAGTGTGGTTTTATAAACATCACAATAAAAACATCTATATGGGCATCCTCTTGTTGCTTGTACCGCTACAGAATGTTTAACCCCCGCATGACCTATGTATCTGTGATAATCTTCATAATTAACCAGGGATCGGTCATAAATTGGAAGACTGTCCAAATTTGATATTTGATTCCTTTGGGCTGTTTTTATTATACCGTTTAAATTATCCATATTTACTTACATTATACTTAAGCAATTATCTTTTTAAATACAAATTTTTCAATAAATTTCAATAAAATTGAAACAAAAATTGATTTATGTTCAAAAATTGAACATAATACCTAATATTAATATTTTTATGATCTTAAAAAATGTCTATTTTAGACTTAATTCTAGTGAAAAAATTGGTATTGGTCATGCAATGAGATGTGTCAGAATTGCAAGAATTCTTAAAAAAAATGGCCATAAATGTATTTTTTATATTGATCATCAAAGTGATTTAGAATTTTTTTTAAAAGATTTTGAAATAAATTATATTTATGATCATAAAAATAAATATAAAAATCAAAGAATAGATGCTGATATTTTTATAAAAAAAATAAAGGCTAAAAACTCCATTGTGGTTGTAGACGATTATAGATTGGATCATAATTGGGAAAAAATAGTATCAAAAATAAAAATAAAAATAATTGTTATTGATGACAGCGAAACTCAAGAACATTATTGCAATACTTATATAAATTATAAACCAAATTTAAATAATATAAAAAATTTTAATACGTCAATTATGAAAAATAATAATACAAATTTATTATTAGGGCCAAAATATTCAGTTATTGATTATAAAACTAAACATAAAAAAAAAAAATTTAATAAAAAGATTTTTGATGTTTGTTTTTATATGGGTGGAAGTGGTGATTTTAAATTTTTTGATAAAGTTATTTTAAAATTAATAAAGTTTTTTCCTCTTATTAGAAGAAAAATAAGGTTTAATATAATATCTGGAATAGCATGTAAAAATTTAAAAAATTTAATTTTATTGTCAAAAAAATATAAATTTATAAATATTATTAACGGTAAAAAAAAAATAGATAAAATTATTTATAATATGGACCTAATAGTTGGTTCAGCTGGAAATATAGTTTATGAATCATCATATTGTAATATTCCATCATTGTTTTTTGAAATTTCAAAGAATCAAAAAAATGATTTAATTAACATGGAAAAAATTGGACATTATTTTTTACTACCAATATCTGAAATAAAAAATTTTAAAAAAATAGCTGAATTAATTTTTTTGATGATAAAAAATTATAATAAAATTTATAAATTAAGTTTAAACAAAGAAACTAAAGTAGACAATAAAGGTGCTACAAGAATTGCAAAAAATATAATTAGTATCAATAATGTTAATAAAAATATTAGTATTAAACCAAAAAATTTAAAATTAAGTGATAAGTTTTTTTTTAGAAAAGTGCAAGATAATGAGATAAACAAATATTTAGAATCAAGAAATTTACTAGTTAATAGAAAAGTAAGCATTTCACCAAAAAAAATAAATAGGTTAGATCATTATATTTGGTGGCTTAGTACTAAAAGAGATTCTTTTGTGATGATAACAAATAATAATAAAATAGTTTATTTATATGATGAAACTATAAATTTAAAAAATAAAAACTATTCCCTCCAAGGATGGTTTGCATGTGGTGAAAAATTAGGAATAAAGGAAATTCTTACAGCATTAAATTGGCATCAAAAATATATGAAAAAAAAAAAAGAAATTGATTTAAGTTTTGGAATTATAAAAAAAGGTAATAAAATAAATTTTAGTAAATATTTGAATTGGCAACCTGTTCAGAACAATTCAAATGAATATGAAATATTAAAAAAAATTTGTAAAATAAATAAAAAATATAATTATTATAGCAGGTATTAAATGAACATTAAGATTGGTAAAACATTAATAGGTAATAATAATAAAAGTTTTATTATTGCTGAGATGTCTGGAAATCATAACTCGTCTTTAAATGAAGCAATTAAAATTATAAAAAGTGCAAAAAAATGTGGAGCAAATGCTATTAAATTACAAACTTATACTGCTGATACAATTACATTAAATTCAAACAAAACTGATTTTTTAATTCCAAAAAGTTCTCCATGGCATAAAAAAAAAAAACTTATGGAATTTGTATGATTATGCAAAAACGCCTTGGGAATGGCATAAAAAATTATTTAAAATTGCAAAAAAAGTAGGAATAGAAATTTTTTCATCTCCATTCGATGAAACAGCAGTAGATTTTTTAGAAAAGTTAAATTGTCAAGCATATAAAATTGCTTCTTCAGAAATTAATCACATACCTCTTTTAGAGAAAGTTGCAAAAACTAAAAAACCAATTATTTTATCAACCGGATTGGCAAATGCAAAAGATGTAGATTTAGCAATTAAAACTTTAAGAAAAAATCACTCAAAAAAAATTATTTTACTTCTATGTAGATCCAAGTATCCAGCAAATATTAGTGACTACAATCTAAAACTTATTGAAACTTTTAAAAAAAAATACCAAATTGTTATTGGTTTATCTGACCATACAAATGGGAACTCTCTTGCAATTTCTGCATTAACCATTGGTGCTAAAGTATTTGAAAAACACTTTAAATTAAATACGCAAAAAAAATCAGTAGACTCGTTTTTTTCACAAAATGAAAATGAATTTAAAAATTATGTTTCAGATATAAGAGGAGTTGAGCATGCACTTAATATAAAAATTAATAAAAATCTAGAAGGTTTTAAAAGCATGAGATCGATTTATGTTCAGAAAAAAATTTTAAAAAATGAAAGATTAAATAATTTAAATATAAAAATATGTAGACCAGGTTATAGTTTACATCCTAAACATTATAATCAAATATTGGGTAAAAAAGTTAATAAAAATTTATTCCCAGGTGATAGGCTAAAATTAAAGTATTTAAAAAATTAAAATATTAAATGCACTTTTTAAGTAAATTAGAAAAATTCAAAAGTAAAACTTGTTTAATAATAAATAATGAAGAGATTACATATAAAAATATATTAAATTACTCATTCAAAATTTCTAAGAAAATAAAAGAAAAATCTTTAGTTATAATTATATGTGAAAATACCTATGAAATAATAGCCTCATATATTGCTTGTCTTCAAAGTAATTCAATAATTTTATTAATCGATCAGTCTTTAAATGAAAAAAATTTAAACATGATTATTAATACCTTTAAATCAGAATATATATTTTGTAGAAAAAAAAAATTAATTAATTTTAATTATAATTTAGTCGATAGTTTTGGTTCGTTTAATCTTCTAGAAATTAAGCAAAAGGAACAAAAAAAAATTAATAATGATTTATCAATGTTATTATCAACTTCTGGGACAACAGGTTCCTCAAAATTTGTGAGAATATCAAATAAAAATTTGAACTCAAATACTAATCAAATTATCGAATCATTAAATATAAATTCCGAACATAGATCAATAACAACAATGCCAATGAATTATACATATGGAATGTCGATAATTAATTCTCATTTAGCGTCCGGGGCATCAATAGTACTAAATAGTAAAAGTTTTATCGAAAAAGATTTTTGGAAATTACTTAATGAAAAAAAAGTAACAAATTTTGGTGGAGTACCATTTATGTATGAAATTTTAGAAAAAATTAAATTTGAAAATAGAATACCACAATCATTAAAATATATTACGCAAGCTGGAGGAAAATTATCTAATGAACTATTTAATAAAATTGTTTTTTTATCTGAAAAAAAGAATTTAGATTTTATATCTATGTATGGTCAAACTGAAGCAACTTCCCGAATGTCCTATTTACAATGGAAATTTGCAAAAAATAAAATAGGAAGTATTGGAAAACCATTAAATGGTGGTAATTTTTATATTATAGATAAAAATTCAAAAAAAATTGAAGAAGCTAATAAAAGTGGTCAGTTAATTTATAAAGGAGAAAATGTATCTTTAGGATATGCGGAAAATATTTCAGACCTTAGTTTAGGTGACTTAAATAAAGGTAAATTATTTACAGGAGATTTAGCATATAAAGATAATGAAGGTTTTTATTATATTAGTGGAAGATTAAAAAGAATATCAAAAGTTTTTGGTTTAAGAATAAATTTAGATGAATTAGAAATTTTAATTAAGAATTGGGGTTATGAAATAGCAATAACCAGTAATGATAAAAAAATATTTTGTTTTTTTTCTAAAAATATTCAAGAAGAATCTATGATTGAAGAAATTTCAAAAAATATTGGAATTCATAAAAAAGCTATAAAAATAAAAATATTAAAAAAAATACCCAGAAATAGCTCTGGAAAAGTTATTTATAGAGAGTTGAGTATATATGATCAATAGAAAATTATTTAATAATTTACCTTATAGTATAGAAAAAAATTATTTTAAAAAATCTTATTTAAAAGAAATTATAAATTTAACGAAATATCATTTTGATAATTGTAAAACTTATAAAAAATTATTAGATACTCTAAATTATAAATTGAATAAAAAGACTACGATTCAAGAAATACCCTTTATTCCAACAAGATTATTTAAAAATTATGAATTAATGAGTGTAAAAAAAAATAAGATTATAAAAACTTTAGTATCATCAGGTACATCTAGCCAAGGACATTCTAAAATTTTTTTAGACAAAGTTAATTCAGAGAATCAAGTTAAGGCTTTAAAAAATATAATTAGTTCAATTTTAGGAAATTTAAGATTGCCCATGTTAATAATTGACAAGAATCCAAAATATTATAATAGAAATCAGTTTAGTGCAAAAACTGCTGCAATACTTGGTTTTTCAATTTTTGGTAAAAATCATTTTTATATTTTAGATAAAAATGGAAATATTGATTATGAAGGTATAAAAAAATTTTTTGAAACTTATAAAAATAATAAAGTATTTATTTTTGGATTTACAAGCAATATTTATGAAATTTTTTTAAAAAAATTAATATTAAAAAATATTGATATTGATTTATCAAACTCTGTACTTCTTCATGGTGGAGGCTGGAAAAAATTAGAAAAATATAAAATATCTAATTCTGAGTTTAAAAAAAAATTAGTCACAAAATTTAAAATAAAAAAAATTTATAATTATTATGGCACTATAGAGCAGGCTGGTTCTATATTTTTAGAATGTGAAAATTGTGGAGGTTTTAAGACAAGTAGATATTCTGATATTTTAATTAGAGATAAAGACTTTAAAGTTTTGCCAAAACTTAAAAAAGGAATAATACAAATTTTTTCAATATTACCAACAAGCTATCCTGGTCATAGTCTTCTTACTGAAGATGAAGGTTTAATAATTCACGACAAAGATTGTACAAGGAATTTTGAAGGTAAATGCTTTTTAATCAAGGGTCGTTTAGCAAAAGCTGAACTAAGAGGATGTAGTGATGTTAATTCAGACTAAAAATTTAGATAAAATTAGAAAAATAATAAAAAAAAAAAATTACGATTATTTAATCCAAAAACCTTTAACCAATCTAACAATAGATTTTTTAAATGATTTTTCTAAAGAACTCAAAAAACAAAAAAACATTTATAAGTATTCTGATTTAACCTATTTGATGTTTTGGACAAGAAAATCTAAAATTGAAAGTTTAAAGAAAAAAGTTGGCGAAAATATATTTAGAATTGGGAGAGGTATAATTTTTCATATTTGTCCTTCTAATGTTCCAACAAACTTTATTTATTCATTTTTTTTTGGACTTATGAGTGGAAATTCAAATATTATAAAAATGACTTCAACAAAGTCTGTTGAAAAAGATATAATATTAGCTTGTATAAAAATTTTGTTTAATAAAAAAAAATATATAAAAATAAAAAATAGCACTCATTTTTTTGAGTATGATCATAATCTAAATGAAATAACTACAAATATTTTATCCTCCGTTAGTGATGGAAGGGTGGTATGGGGTTCCGATAGAACTATAAATAAATTTAAGAAAATTTGGTCTCCAGAACGATGCATTGATATTTTTTTCCCTGATAGGTACTCAATTGCAGTTATAGATACTTTAAAATATTCGAATTTGAATGAAAAAGAAAAAGAAATCTTAGCAAATAAATTTTTTTACGATTCATACTCGATGAATCAGCAAGGTTGTAATTCTCCTCATTTATTATTTTGGATTGGAAAAAAAAAGTTAAAAGCTCAATCTTTGTTTTGGGAAAAATTAAATAAAATAATAGAGAAAAAATTTAATTTTAAAGAAATTGAAGTTGTTGATAAATATTTAAGATTATTGGAGACAATAATAAAAAACGATAAAAAATTTAATAAAATTATAAGAAAAACTAATAATATATATGTATTAGAAACTAAAAATAAAAAATATCAAAATATTGAAAATTTAAGAGGTTTAAATGGAATGTTTTTTCAGATAAATATCAAAAATCTTTCCGAGCTTAAAAGTTTTATTTCAAAAAAATGTCAAACTCTTTGTTATTATGGGCTTAATCAAACAGACTTTGAGTTATTTTTTTCAGATAATAATGTTTTTGGTATAGATAGGGTGGTACCAATTGGAAGGTCGCTAGAAATAGATACATTTTGGGACGGTCATGATATTATAAAATCTTTATCAAGGACAATATTAATAAAATGAAAATTGAATTAAATAAAAAAAAGATATTAGAGTATCAAAATAATGAACCACCATATTTAATGATTGATCATGCTTCTGAAGTAATTCCTGGAAAAAGTGCAGTAGGATATAAATATTTAAATAAAGACGAGTGGTTTTTCAAAGTTCATTGGAAAAATGATCCAAATATGCCTGGAATGCTTCAAATCGAAGCTTTGAGTCAAATGGCTGCACTATCAATTTTAACGTTACCAGGAAATAAAAAAAAATTAATGTACTTAACTTCGGCTAATAATTTAAAGTTTGTCAAAAAAGTTTTACCAGAAAAAAAATTTTATATTAAAACAAATATAGTTAATTATAAAAGAGGTATAGCAAATTGCAAAGGATATGCAGAAGTAGATAATGAATTAGCCTGCTCAGCAGATTTTAATTTAGTATTGCCAGATGAAATCAAAAAGTATAACCTTCCAAAAAGATAAAATATATGCCCATAGCCTCATCATTACTTAATAAACCCAGATTGGTTAAGAAACTAAAAGATTTTTATGATTATGTTAGTAAAAATGATGGAAAAGTTGGAACAAAAACACGAGGTATAGATTTAAATTTTAATAATGCATGCAATTTAAGGTGCAAATATTGTTTTACTAACTCTCCAAAAGGTGACCATGCGAAAGAATACTTAGATATAGAGGCTATTAGAAAATTAGCAGATGAAGCAGATGAACTTGGATATTTTGAATTTGATCTGCAGGGAGGAGAACTGTTACTTCAGCCAAAAAAATTATTTCAGGTTTTAGAAGCTATCAGACCAGAAAGATTTTATATGTACTTAACTACAAACGGGTATCATCTTGATAAAAAAATGGCAAAAAAGTTAGCCGAATATAAGGTAAGCAGAGTTTCAGTAAGCATAGACAGTATGGATGAAAAGATACATGATGAAATAAGAGGTAGAAAAGAATCATGGAAGAGGGCAATTCAAGCATTAAAACATGTTCAAGATGAAGGTATGGATCCATATTTAAATATAACTGTTGGGCACTACAACGCTAACACAGATCACTTTAAACAACTTTTAGATTATTCAAAAGATCAAAAATATAAAACATTATTAAATGTTGCAGTACCTGCAGGCATGTGGCAAAAAATGGATGATATTATATGTAATGATGAAGATAGAGAATATTTAAGAAAGATAAGAAAAGAATATAAAAATTTAGTTAGAAATGTATGGAATCCTTTTGATAAAAATCATGAAAAAATACTTGGATGTACAACGGTAAATAGACTTTATGTAACTCCTTTAGGTGATGTTCTGGTTTGCCCATACGTACATATAAAAATTGGAAATATTTTTAAACAATCATTAAAGGAAATAGTAGATTATGGATTTAGAATAAAATATTTTAAAGAACATAGTGACCTATGTTTAGCAGGAGAAGATAAGTCTTTTATTAATAAGTTTATGACAAAGAGCGGTCAATCTATATTTAAACCAGCTCTAGCTGAGGAAATATTTTCTAAAGAAGATCTTGTTCCTTAAATGCTATTGAAAAATCATACTTCTGTTATTACCGGGTGTAATAAAGGTATTGGAAGATCTATATTAGAAAATTTTTCAGCAAATGGCTCTGATATATTTGCATGCGTTAGAAAGATAGATGATGAATTTAAAAATATTATAAATTCAATTGAAAAAAATAATAAAAATAATATTTATCCAGTTGAAATTGATCTTTCTGATGAAGAAAGTGTCAAATTAGGCTGTAAAAAAATATTATCGAAAGCAAAACAAATTGATAATCTAGTAAATAATGCAGGTACAATATCAACATCTATATTTCAAATGACTTCACAAAAAAAATACAAAGAACTTTTTGAAATAAATTTTCACTCTCAAATATTAATGACTCAATATTTAATAAAGGAAATGGTAAAAAGAAAAAAAGGGAGCATAATATTTATTTCTTCGAGCGCAGCACAAGACGGAAATGAAGGAAGAAGCGCTTATGTATCTACAAAAGCTGCAATAAATGCTCAATCTAAAGTTTTAGCTAGAGAAATGGGTAAATTAAATATTAGAGTAAACAATATAGCTCCTGGATTAACTAATACAGACATGATGAAGAAAAATACTCCTAAAAATGTAATTGACGATGTATTAAAAAATATTCCAATGGGAAGAGTAGCGGAGCCAAGTGAAATTGCAAATGCTGCATTATTTTTGGCATCTGACTTATCAAGTTATATTACTGGGCAAACAATAAGAGTCAGTGGAGGAATGTAAGTGATTAAAGAAAATGATATAAAAAAAGTATACAATTGCTCAAAGAACATAAGAAAAAAAATTTTAACAATGGCGTTTGAGGCAGGTTCAAGCAGTGCTCATATAGGAGGAGCATTATCCATAGCCGATATTTTATCAACTTTATTTTTTAATACAATGACTGTAGTAGATAATGAACCTCAGAACGATTTAAGAGATAGGTTTATTTTAAGTAAAGGCCATGCTTGTTTAGCGTACTATGCCTCTCTATCAGAAGTAGGCCATCTATCGGATGAACAATTAAAGACTTTTGAAAAAAACGATACTGAACTACCAGGCCATCCAGTAATGAATAAAAAATTTGGGATAGAGTTTTCTACAGGATCTTTAGGAATGGGTTTGTCATTAGGTATAGGAGTTGCATTGTCATCATTTAAAAAAAATAAAAATTTTCACGTTTATGTATTATTAGGTGATGGTGAATGTAATGAGGGATCAGTATGGGAAGC
>MDSV01022514.1_pt1 | contig 16606 bp, 13 predicted proteins | sample 810851 | NCBI WGS metagenome assembly MDSV01 (sample SAMN05326640, study PRJNA326480) | marine metagenome | isolation source: seawater | place: Atlantic Ocean: North East | collected 2012 | reverse complement strand
CAGCGCATCAATACCTGCTTGGTCTCCAGTAGCAACAGCCATCTCTAAAGCATTTATAAGCTGGGCTTGAGTTTCGTAGGGCGTCATTTTCTTTCTAATCTGCTGGTCTTCAACTAGTGTGCCACCAGCGTCAACTGCACTCTCAGCAACTTCCTTTGCATCATCTTTCATATTGTTGAAAATTGTACCAGCTTCCCCAAATGTTTCGAACAAGTTTCCAAGCTCTGTATTTAGCTGGCCTAAGCTAGCACCTAAACCAGTTCCGAATGCATTAAGTGCTGCTGCGGCTTTCTCTGCAGCGGTTCCAGTGGCGTCAATAGCCTCTCCTACTCCTCCTTGACTAAGGAAACCAAGGTTTTGTTCAATTACTTCGTCTATCCTTGATGCTATATCTTCAGTATCATCAAGAAGAGCTTCAGCCTTAGCGATAGCAAGAGCGCTGGCAGCATTCATAATGTCTTCGACAGTACCGCTGGCTGCAATACCCATAGCTTCAAAAGCTGGCCCTAGTATTCCGGGCAGATCAGGCAGTGCTATATCTTCTAATTTTTTACCTGCTATCTCCATTGAACTAGCAATAGCTGCAAGAGCGGCTTCGAGTGGACCTCTAACAGAAACAAAAGATTGGGATACGGCTGATGAGAATATTCCGGGAAATTCATTACTAAACTTAGCAAAGAAACCTCTTCTTACTTGATTTATTTCAGCTTCAGAAAGACCTTGAGATCTTAGTAAAGGACGAATTCTAGAATCAAAGTTTTCTACAAGAGCGGCAAAATCTCTCATGTTAAGAGTCCCGCCATTAAGAGCTTTACTGAACGCTGTAAATGGCCTCATTAATTCAGAAAGCATTTGACCTCTACGAATAGGATCGGTTTCTCCTTCTACTCTTGCTAGTTGATTTATGAAGAATCTAGCCTGAGCCTCAGAGTCCATTTGTGCTTTTTGGACATCCGTTAAAGTAGCATTGACTGCTTCCAACCTTTCAGTTTCAGCAATCAACTCTTCTAACTTCTTAGTTTCTCTAATTAAAGCCTTTTCATTACTTGCAAGACTATCGACTAGTCTTAGAACTGCTTCATCAAAGATAGTTCCACTACCTTCAAGTACAGCTCTAATCTCCTCAACAGAAGCTTCTGGGCCAAATGCCGTGCCAGTTAACTTTGCGATTGCAGCTCTGTCACTAGCAGCACTTTCCCTAGCTTGGGCTACAGCGGCAGCTTGAGCTGCTGGATTAAGAGTGACGTTGCCTTGCCCTCTATCTATAGCATTTAATCTATTAATAACTCTTTCATTTGCCGTTCTAAAGTAATCAGTTTCAGACCTAAACCTATCAAGACTCGAATTAGTGCTTTCTATAATTGCATTAGCTTTCAACGACTGATCTATTCTGTATTTTTCAACTCCAATGTACTGGTTAATTACATCAATCATATCCTTTTGGGCTTGTATAACAGCTTTGTAGGAATTCTCAAGTGCTACTCGCACCTGCTCTGCGGCCTCTCCAAACTGATCTAGGAGCGCGCCCATCCCTTCATCTCTTACTAGCTGGTTTACAGACATTCCTTCTCTACCCTTCACTTGGGCATTTAATCCCCGTTCAAGCGAAGCCAACACAGCTGGTGGTAGCAATGAAATATCAATATCAAACTTATCTTTAAGTACATCTCCTAATATACCTTTAAGTTGTTCTCCTGTTTGTATTTTTGTTGTTCCGGCAGCATCTCCTAATGACTTGGCTAGTTCAGGTATAGCCTTTCTTAACTTCATTGTTTCAGATAGACCGCCAGTATCGGCGCCGGTTAACTTTCCTACCCTTTCTATTCCTGCTTCTATAGCCTCCGCAGAAGAAGCCTCTATATTAGTGAATGGATTTATTGCTGCTCTTCCCGGCTGCATTATGCGGCCACCACCGCCCATTAAGTAACTAGCAAAGTCACCAACCTCACTACTAAAAGTACTAAAGCGGCCCGCTGCAGTTTCCATAACACTAGCCATAATCTCAAGGCCAGTCACAAATAGATTTAAACTTTTAGTTACACTTTCAAGCATTCTATTGAGCTGTTCCTGCGCTGCCTTTTGTTTAAGGGCATTTATTGCATTTCTTTCCTGCTCTGCCTGAAAAGCTACCAAGGATTGTGCGGCTAATACTGCCTCTTCTCCAGTCATTCCAGCAGCATCCGCAAGCATCGCCAGATTGTCTTTTAGCTTGTTGACATCCGTAAAATCTATGCCCTTTGCGGCAGCAATAGAATATAATCTCTTTACGTTATCTCCGGAAGCTTTGATCGACTCTACCATTCCTGCTCTTACTTTAGTATTCATAAAATCAGCAAAGGCTTTTCCCTGTTCTCCAGTATTCTTGAGAACTTCTTGTAAGAGTTTAAAACTTGCTCCTATTTCTAAGGCGGTGCTTCCTACTCCGGAAAGCGGAGCTTCAATAGCCCCAATTTTATTAAACACTGCACTTCCGTCATCAAGGCTCTTTACAAAATCATCTGCTATTTTTTCAAAAGCTTGACTTACTGATTCTATAAGTTTATCGCTCACGGCTTCAAGCATTCTGTCAGCAGCTTTAAGGGCCGCTTCTGCCCTGTCCGAATCACCCCCCTGAACTATGTAGCGTTCTATGCCTTCTCCAACAAGAGCACCACCTGTCGCTCCAACAGCAGCACCACCCGGACCGCCACCAACAGCAAACCCTATAAGTCCACCTAAGATACCACCTATTATTGCTCCCGTGCCTGTACTAGCACTCGATTCTGCTAAAGCTCTTTCTGACGCAGCCGATGCAAGCTGTCTATTAAACTGAAGAGCGGAGTTTGTAGCTTCAGTTATATTTGTTATTCCCTCAGCACTTACAAAGGCTTGCTTATTGAACAATTCTAATGTATCTATAGCCTTGTCGATACCTTTTGAAAATTTATCAAACTGTACAAATTCAGCAGCCTTTTTGAGATTTATATTATAGTCGTCAAAAGCTCTCATAGCTAAAACAACAGCTGTGCCAATCCCAGCTATGGAAGCACCAAAGCCGCTAACTCCTAGTTTCATTAGAATAAGAGCTGTAGTAACGCCGCCAACAGTAGCGCCCACGAGACGAATTGCGTTTGCAGTTTTGATTCCCTCCTCAGATAGTCTAGAAACTCCCTCTACTGCTCCCTGCTCTTCAGGACCAGAAAACTTCGCAGCTAAGCTTTTTGCTAAAGTCTCTGCTATGAAGCCAGATGCGATGGCAGCACCAGCAACACCAGCCCCTCCAATAAGCGGACCGCTGGCAATCTTTGCCTGAGCAGCCTGCAATACGAGTGGAACTTCGGCAAACGCTGCTATTGCACTAGGTATAACAAGGGCAAGTTGACCAATTGATGTCAAGGCATTTGTCAGATTACTAAAGTCCAACATTTGCAAGGAAAATGCTACGCCTACAGCAGCATCTGCTAGCATTCCAAAGTTGGCGGTGGCTGGACCCACTCCTCCTCCACCACCACCACCACTTCCTCGTTGTGACGCAGGAATCTGAGATCCACCAAATAGACCAACTCTACCTCTACCAACTCTACCTCCAGATGCCAGTGGTCTGCGAGGTTCGTATCCTTCTCCCATAGCTTCTTCAGAAAGACCTTTAGGAACAACTACAGCTCCGGGAGGAAGATCCATAGGATAAGTATCTCTATTTCCAGTTCCGGGAACTACACCTGTTTTCATTGGGTTGAGGTTAGCTACAGCATTTACATTTCCTGCTGCGATTTGTCTTGCTGTTGAAGGATCAGCTCCAAAAGATACCAATTCTCCGGGCATCAATATAGCCTTTAGTAGGCCATCATCTGTCCAGTATTGTTCATCTTTGATTTGTCTTTTTGCAAGACCTTCTGCTGCTCCAAAACCTCTCTCATTCCTTGTCCACCCCAATCCGGCCCGCCGTGTTGTCTTGCTAGCGCTTACATTTAATCTTTGATTCAGAGCATCAAGGGTGTTTCTACCCTTCTTCATAAGACTAAGCATTGCATCTTTGTTTAGTGTTCTCTTAGCATCAGTTTTTGTCTTTACAAGTTGAGGCCATTTTGTAAAGACATCACTAAGATTTAGCCCAAGCCCTTTAGGGAAGTCAAATGCATCATTAGCCTGAATTTTATCTGGAGTGTATGGAGCACCTACAGTATTAAGCATTAACTCGAATAGATTTCCAGATATATTTTCAAAGTTTATACCTGCTTTTCTAGGGTCTGGAGTCGCTCCAGACTTTATGCCAAGGTTGTTTCGAATTTCGTTGGATTCAATTTCTACCGCTTTTCTCATGGCTTCAGATAGATTTGCTTCAAATTGTTCTGCAGTAGCTGAATCAAGTGAATCCCCAAGAACCTGTATAGTTACACCAGTAGTTCCTGACTTCTTACTTTTAGTAAGCGCTTGGAATTTGTTGTTCCTTTGTGATACCTTCCCGGCAGGAGTATCTATTGTTCCTCCCATTTGACTATAGTTGACATGCGCGTGGAATGCTTCCGTTTCATTTTCAGGACGTAATGAAACAACACCGAAAGTAGTTGCAGGTCTAGCATGTTGACTTATGCCCGGCATAATTGCAACTTCTCCAGTCATGCCTGTCTTTTTAGTTGCAGCGCTAGTTGTTATGGGATCTGCGCCTCTTTTAACAGTTGGTTTAGGCACTCTAGGAACCACAGGAGCTCTAAATCCAACTCTACCACCACCACCGAATGGCTTACGACCTCTTCTACTTCCAGAGGAAGATCCATAATAAGGAGAAGCTGTAGCACGAGCCCTTACTGCCGTACCAAGAGTCCTTATTTCTGATTCCAATCTACCTATAATTGTATGAAGTCTTTTCAATTCTGTAGCTACAGTAGATAGTGGCTTCAGACTTGTAGTAAGAGTACTAAGCGCGGTTGTATTCTTTAACAGGGCAGTAGTATTATTTGAAATATGTTGTGTAGGAGCTGCTCCGGTTGGCTTACCTGCTACAACTCCACCTACTCTTTGACCTAGTCCTTGAGCTCCCAATCCCTTAGTAGATCCAAAGAAACCTTGTCCAAATGAGAAGGCTCCTCTTGCTAATCTCATAGCAGCAAATTGAGTAAGTAAAGGAAGAATAGGAGTTAAAGCCTCGCCTAAAGTAATAAAGGCATTAGCTGTATCTATTGCAAATTGAGCTAGCTGCTTAAATGTTCTTGATTCTGATATTGTGCGAATGAAATCCTCAAATCTAGCTCCAACTCTTTCAAACTGCTTTATCAAAGGCTCTAAACCTTTTTCTACATCCTTGCCTAATCCTTCTACTGCTCCTTGCTGTGCTTCTTTAAATGCGGCTTCTGCTTTTCTAAATTCTCTAATAGCAGGTAATAATTTACCTATCTGACGCATACCACCAAGCTCTTCAGTAATAGCAGATAAAGTAATAGCATCCCCTTTCTGTACAATCTTATCTAATTGTCTAGAAAGAATTCTGAATGATTCAAATAGTCCTACAAACTTTCCTTGTGTGTCGGTAAGCTCTATGCCCAAACCTCTAAGCATCTCAATCGTTCCACGCCTTTGGATACGAGTAAAGATAGTTCTTAAACCTGTAGCGATTGTTTCTGCCGACTCACGAGTAGTTGATCGTACAGCAGTGAAGATGGCATTAAATTCATTAAGGGCATCAATAGGATCTTTAAATTGCCCTGCTGCCATAGCAAACACACCACCAGCACGACGGATAGCAGCAATTAAGTCTTGAGACTCTACAGCAAACTTCTTAGAAACTCTATTAAGAGAACCTAAAATAGCCTCAGCTTTATTAGCTCCTATACCAAACTGGTTCATAGCAGCAATAAGACCTTCTGCTGTCTGTGTCATTTCACCGAAGGTGGGAGCTAGACTAGAGCGAGCAACAGCCTTCATAGAAGACTCTACTTCTTTTAGGCTTTGTCCAGTCTGAGCGAACAACCTAGAAATTTCAGCTAGCTCATTTGCGCTAATACCCAAGTCCTTCGATACTGTAGTTACAGCAGTTTTCAGCTTGTTCAATTGACCAGCGGTCTTGCCAGTAACCTGTTGAAGCTTGACCATTTCACGTTCAAACTCAAGAGCCTTTCCAGTTGCTTCGGAGATAGCACTTCCTAAACGGAAGACAGTAGCTGTAACGATACCGGCAGCGGCAAAGCGCTTGAAGGTCAGGGCTGTTTCCCTACCCAACATGCGCATAGCACCGCCTGCCTGATTAGCATTGCTAGCAACTGATTTAAGGTTTTTCCCCATCTTTCCAGCAGCACCTCCACTTTTATTCATAGCGGTTGCTGAGGCCATGGTAGCAGCATTAACAGTCTTCAGGCTTTTGGATGTAGAAATAGCAGAATTTTGAAGACCTTTCATCCCTTTTGTTAGAGTAGTCACCTGCTGATTTGCAGATGCAACCTGTCCGGTTTGGAGATTGACAGGTACAGAAATACCTTGAAGCTGTTGCTTTATGCTATTAGTAACAGCCTTGATATTTTTTGGCCCTTGCAGGATGACATGGGCGTTGATGTTAAAAGCCATAAGGGAACCTTAAAAAAAATGGCCATACCTATAGACAGTTATCTAAAAGTATGACCACTTGTCCAGTTTGTTATTCTTCAGAAGCTTCTTCAGCTTCGTCAGATTCTTCTTCTCCGGTCTCAGGCTCTTCTTCCTCTTTTGGAGGAGTCTTAGCCTTAGTCTTTTTTCTTGGAGCTCGTTTTGGCTTTTTTTCCTTAACCTCAGCTTCAGCCTTTTCCTCGGCTTCTTCTTCAGCTTCTTCCTCTTCGGGCTCTTCGACTGGATTACCTTCATCATCTAGGAAAGGTGCAAAGTCAACGTCATAATCTCCGTCATCATTTACTGGCCTTCCTTCTGAATCAACATGCTCAAAGTTTTCGTCGTCGATCCATTTGATTAGATCACCATTCTCATCAATATGCTTACCGTCACGATTAATCAATCTACCCTCTTTATCAATAAGTCTATTATCTTCATTGACAAAGTTAAATCTAGTTAAAAATTGATTTTCCGGAAGCTTCGAATCAACATTGTCACTACCTGATAATAGGTAATAAAAATGCGAAGCACCAGTAACCGCTACTACATCATCTTGATTGAGAAGATAGTCATCCAAACCATTCTCAAAATAAGGTTCTCCATTATCATCATACACCAAACACGCTGCAAATAGATAATTGAAGCGGGCCGCATCAGCCTTACCTTCACATGTATTTGAGTCTAAATCTGTCCTACTTGATAGCAGTGAAACCATTTGTGTTCTAGCATCTGCCATTTCAAGAGCAATCTTTTTAGCTCTAGATAGCTTAATACCACCAGATTTAAGTTTATACTCACCATCTAGCACTACTTTGCGCAGTTCTTGATAGGTTTCTTCCCTAGAATCACTCCAAAGCTTACGCTTTCTAAGTTCAGATTCTAGCTGTTCTCTAAGCATATCCCCTCTTTGTAGAGCTTCGTTAAAAGCCTTAGAACGAATTTCATTTGCTTTTCTGATTTCGTCTACTTTCGGTTTCCTAACCGCATAACTCTTCCCGTTAACTTCAAAAGTTCTTTTATCTTTATCTGCCATTTTTTACTCCCTGTTATCCTTAATAATAAAGTTAGTTACATACCTATTCCAACTCAAGCTATATTGAGAAATCTCACTCTGAGCCCCTCTAAGATTAGAGTTTCCAAGGTCAAGTATTTTAGTTCTTGCCTCATTCCATACTTCGCGCCATTCTTTTTCTTCTTCTTCCAGATCTCTATAAGGTAATCCATGTCCCCATAGTTCGCCAAAAAGTTCTTCGAGTATAGCTAATGATCCTATTGTGGTAGTATCAAATTTCTTTTTTATGATATTTAGGAGTCTTTTTTTAGAGGATTCTTTATACCTCTCACCCCTCCTATCATCTCTGTTTTGTTTATTAAAATCGAATTCTCTCATCCCGAATTCTCCTTCCTATAGTTTTCTTCTTCTGTCTCTTGACTGTGCGTTTGCTTCTCGTCTCAACTCCATTTGTACGTCAAATAGATCTTTTTCTTCTACGGTACCCTCTCTTTTAATTTGATTAAATCTTTGTTTTAGCCTCATGTTATCTCCGGGATTATTGAGTTCAAAAACTTCTCTAGCGTCATCTTTGTTAGTCATGACAAATAGCTCGTCTCCCTTTTTATCTGCGAGGGCATCTAATCTCTTTCTCTTCTGTTCTTTCTGTCTTTTCCTGTTCTCAAAGATCATCCAACCATCGAAACAGTCGTCGTCATTAATCACAGATTCATCTGGACATTCTGGATGCTGGTGTGCATTATCATACATCTTAGATATTGACACCATGGCTCTTTGATACTGATTCAAATGAGAAGACGGGATAATTACAGCCTCTTCTCCTCTTGGACCGAAAAAATTAGCTGAAGGGCTACCAAAAACATTTTGTTTACTAACTGCCCAGTAACTTCTCCAAGGCTCATTGCGAGCCAAATCTCTCATCGTTATTTGATCAATACCGTCTGCTTGTCTTGCTTCATATGCCCTTTCCATTATTGTAGCATCAGCACTAAAGTAGTTGCTCTCGCTATAGACCCTGTTGCCTTCTAAATCATAAGTGCAAACTGCTGCTAAAAATTGATTTTTTGTCGATAACCTGTAGTACTCTAAAGTCATAGGTGAGATGGAGTACTTTTTTTGTATCCCATCAGCCATAGCTTTTCTTATACCTTTTAATTTCCTTCTTATTGAGTCGCATGCTTTTTTGTTAAATACAGTCTCATAAAGCTCTACTTTCATATCTTCTATTAGATCTTCGGATTCCTTATAGGCCTTTTCATTTTCATGAGTCCAAATTCCTTTTTCATGGAGGTATTCAGTAGCTTCCTCTTCTGTAAGTAATTGTCTAAAAGCAGCTTGCTGGACTGCTTCTTTTGCAATCTCTTCTGCTAATAATACTTGATCAGGATTTGGATTAACTATCTTATATCTATTCCTACCTACTGTAAAGTACGTAGAACCAGATAGCAGCTTAGCTACATAATACTCTCTTTCATTTTTTTCCATATTTTACTGTAAAGAAAGCCTAGCAGCCTCGTACAATCCATTAGAAACAGCGAACAGGGGCTCTTGAGCATGTCTTATTTCAGAAATGGGCACGGGAAAATCTTCGGCTGTAAGTTCCTTTAATCTCTCCACAAATCCTAAAACTAGGGAGGTTCCACCAGCAATAATTATAGGCATTTCCATAGTTACATTTGGTAATTGTTTCTTGGGTGTATTTTCATATAGCTCTTTAAATTTCTCAACAACATAAGAAAGAAGAGATTCATAATAAATAGATATAGCTCTCTGGATTCCATTAGTTGAGTCATAAAGACTAAAGTCTGCTTTTTCCTTTATAGAAGTAACAACATTGTGTGTCTCGTCTGTATGTTTAGCAGCGTGAGAATCAATCCAGTCCCCACCTCTGCTTAGAGAAAATGCGAATACAGGCATTCCCATAAAAGAATATACTATATTGCACATACCAGCTCCAAAGCTCATGCCAATCCCAGTATACTGCGTGTCTGCAAGCTCTGAATAAACTACAGCTAAACCTTCGGTCATGACATTGATATCTTTGTATCCTATCTCTGAGAATACACTATGTAAGATTTGCTTGTGATATTCAACATCAAAATCTGCATCAATTGGTTCTGCTGGAACACAATAGTACAGAACATCATTCTTTGACTTTGGCTTGCCGGCTACTGCTTTAATAAGCTCGCTAACCATAAGATTGGATACTGGATGCTTGGGATTTAAAACACCTTGAGACATAGGTCTTAAACATTCTTGATGAAATAGATTTGCAAACTTAAATGCATCATCTCCTAAGACGTAAAGCTCACCGTCTACTTTAACATAGTGAGCACCTGCGTTCTTCAGCATATTTTCACCAAACTGATGAGCAGATCCTTCTAAGAATTTAGATGGGTTAAGCTTGAAGAAAGCGTCCCTTACCTTTCTGAATTTCTTATTTCCGTCTTCATGCTCAGCGCAAGAAATAAATCCTGTTCCAATATCAACGCCTACAGCTCTTTTGATTGGCGCCTTTGTATCTTTATCGCTCATTATAACCTCATTTACATTAGGGTGATAAGAGTATATTTCCTTACCATCGAACGTGGAAACTTCCTCTTCCTTAATTATTATATTCTGCTCTATATTTATTGTATCTTCAGATGGAGCAGGTTGTTCTTTTTCAGGCCTTGATTCTGGCTGTATTTGTATAAAAGACTGCCTATAACCCGACATTCTCTCAATTCTTCGGGGAGTGTTCATAAACGTCCCCTATTCTTTTATCTCCAAACGATGTCTCTATTTTTGGCGTTTCGTAGAAAAATTCTTTTGGGCCATCCTTTTTAAATACGGGTACATCGTCACTAGAGCCATAGGCTCTGCTTTCCTTTTCCTTTTGCTTCTCTTTAGCTTTTCCGAAGTCTGTATATTTTGAAAGGGTTTTAATAGTAAAAAAGATAAGCCAAGAAAGACCTGCTATGGAAATAAATCCAATACTAAAGATCTTTATTAAATAATCTATAATATCCACTATTAGTCCTTTTATTTTAAGAGTCAGTAGATTCACTCGCCTAATCGCTTGCCAAGGCTATCGCTTCACTACTGACAAAAAGAGAGGCCAAGAGTATACTTAGCCCCTCAATTTGAAAGTAATTATTTATGTAAACTAGACTATCTAGTTTCTAAGTAACTTGCTCTGGTATTCCACCAAGTTTCACCTGAAACAGAACCGCCAGATTCTGTTCGGTCAGCCCAGTGAAGAACAGTAAAGTCATTGAAGGTAGAGTAACTGTATGTTACAGTCGCATTTCCTCCACCTGCGTCTCCTCCACCATAAGTAACAGAAGAGATCTTATTCTTGTTACCAAGGAACAATCTAGTTCCTTCGCAAGTCGCAATACGAATAGTTCTGTCAGTTAAGTTGGATGCTTCTACACAGCTACTAGCTGCGCCGGAGCAAGAGTCAATAGCATTTACCAAGTCACCACTAGAAGCAGTAACTTCGATATCACATGTTACTTCAATTGGGAATGTTACTGGACGAGCGTATGCAATTTTTGCACCAAGCTCAAACAGTTCTTCACGAGCAACATCCACAGAAGCGGTAATAGACTGAATGTGAGCAAAGTCTTTAGCACCACTCAATGCAATTCCCGGAATATCTTCAGGTAGAATTGTCTTGTCAGGATTTTTAGCTTCGAGTACCGCGTTCGTCTTCACTTGATGGTTGCTACCGACATTCCAATTGACGGTTCCCGTAGCGAACAAGATGTTCTGCCTACGGTTGACGCCACCAGTACCAACTGGGCCATCATTATTACCACCAAATTGACCGTGTACTCCAGTAGGGTAGTATGCGGCATTACAGCTAGCCGCACTAGTACTCTGACCAGAACCCCAAATCTTAGTATTACCAACTAAAGTGATGTCTTCTGAGAAGTTGTCGTCTACAGGGAAATTGTAGGAAACCGAAGAAATATAGAGGCCAGACATTTCGCACCATGTTTGTGCTTTTGAGGCGCTTCCGCCCGAATCTTGTCCAGCCGACTCTATAGCTTCGTCCCAAATACCCAATTGAACAATAGTTTTAGTATTTGAATCACATCTCTTAGCGAGCTGTGGGCCATTCGTCTGATCTGCAGTAGATAAGCAATATAGTGGAATGTATCCATCTAAAAGCTTGCTCATTGTTACTTCAATATCAGGGGTTCCTTCTACGTTTTCGTAAATGGCAAGTTGCCCAAGTTCGAAAACCTGTTCTAGATTAAAGGTAGTCGTGAGACCACAAGATTGCACACCATGGGCGGCATTCTTTATACCTGATGATCCAGAACCGTTTGGACTGAAAGAAACCTGTTGAATAGCGTAATAGACTCTATTATTAGCCATTTAACATCTCCTAATTTAAAAATTGGATTAATTGTTTTCCACAAAATTATACACCATTTAACAAAATTAGTCTAAAACAACTTCAAGTGTAGCCCTGACGGTTCCCTCGTGTAAGCGAGCGTCATAGGATTCCATCTCAGTGATGGACATATCAGTAATTTTAGCTAACAAATAGCGATATTGTGAGTTATTTACAACGTTGTCATAGTTCAAAGGGGAACTAACCTTCATACCTCGATAATCGAGAGGATAGGCCCCATTTGAGATTAAATTATCTGTTTTGAACAACCATATTTGATTGTCTATTTGATAAGAAAGGATATCGACAAGCTGATTTCTCCACCATCTATTTTCACCCACAACATGAAAAACTACGTCTTGTCGAACAATTTGAGATAAGTCACCAAGCTGGTAAGGCTTAAACCTTCTCCGTGGAACCACTTCAAGCACGATTGCTGGCATTTGAACACGATGATTCGCCAGAATCCCCCATGCGCCTGATCCGGTCGCAGAGTAATATGCGTCGTCAACTCTTAAAGAGTTGTACTGAAGTTCGTCCCACCAAGGGGCTTCATCTGCAACATATGTTTGAACATTTCTATAACTATATTCAACCTTAACGGTATCTGTAGTAGAGATAGCATCGTTAAATACTACCCTTCCTAGCGGATAATTATAATGATGTCCGTATGTTGCATCTCCAGTGGCTTTAAGAACTCCGTTCACATAAACTCCAGAAATTTGTATGGGATCATAACCTTCATAAGAACTACCAGTTTCCCATACCCAATCTTTTCTCGCACCCTCCCAGACTTGACCGTTTGTGTAGGAAGGGTCATTTACCAATCTAAGTGTATCAAAAGTTCCTCCATATGTGCCGGGAGTAGGAATTGTTACATTGCTCCATCCACCTATACCTAGTAGAGACCAATCTAAGAACCACTTCAGATTGTTTTCTATTTCAGAGCTTAATAAAGTATCTCCAATATTAGAGACTTTACTAAACTTGGTATACGGTTCGCACGCCATTTATAAAACCTTTGTTAACTCTTGTCTTACTATTATATCAATGTCGCCCTGAATATCTTCGAGCGCTCTTGTGGCAAAGTTATTTTCTTCAGTACCAGCGAATTGCTGCGGTATTTTCCAACCACCTCTTCTTCTTATCATGATACCAAGACCAGTTCTACTTCTGCCTTCTTTGTTTTCTGCTCTATATTCATAGTCAGAAACTATTATATTTCCACCTTCTAAAAGTAGCCATCTAAGCCACTCTAAGTTCTTTTCTCCTCTTTTACTTGAATATCTAAAAGTGGCTTCAGACATAGAAAGTACGTCTTCATAGCCTTCTTCTAATATACCTATTTTTATCAAACCCAATAAAGAACCTCTTGCTATTTCAAACTTAACCATAATGCCTTCTGCCCATTTACGAACGATTGCATCTAGTCTGACTGCCGCGTCTGGCAGTCCTAATTCGCCCCTGAACTCAGACTGTGTTATAGCCGCATATTCAGGAGAGCCAGTTATTCTTTTTATTACTGCTTGTTGTAGTCTTGTTTCTATAACTTCAGCTGCTCTAGTACCACCATTAATTAGAGCGGAGCTTATTTCTTTTCTTATACTTCTTAAAAATTTAGTATCAAAGCCTGATTCTAGCTTTATTCCAAGTTTAAAGCTGTCGCTAGCCATTATTTAACTCTCTTCCAAGTGCAGAGTACAAACTCACTGTTGCCAAAACCTATAGGCTCAGGCTCAGCGGCTCTTTGAAATCTATGATCTGCATAAGCAGCTATATCTGTTGCAACCTGTATTTCTTTTGCCCTTTTTAGTTGAGGAGTCACTTCCTTTTTGCCTATAGTCTGTATAAGTCCATCTGGATTATTTACAGGAGTAGACATTTGTAAAAACTCTTTATAGTTAAATATAACACCTAAATTTATAGTCTCGGTAGAAATAACAGGTCTCTTACCTGCACTATTACATACAGGACACACACCACCCATAGGGAAAGGAACAGGACCGCCATCTTGATATCTATTGGAAGATTTTTTGCCAATAGGATCATAAAGACAGTTCGAACAATCCTCCCATTTAGTAATACCATAATATATGGTACATGGTAAAGTGAGTGCCGTGTCTTCTAATAATGCATCAATAGCATCATTAAACAGGTTTTTCATATCGCTGGTTATTATGCCAGCAAAATAGTTTTTAGCCATTCTTAGCAAGGTCCACAGCTAGCGGTGCAAGGGGCACAACCAGTATTGTTGTTCTTAAAGTTATGATTAATCTCTCCAGTAGGAGGAAGATTAGAAACATAAGTATCAATACTATAGTTAGCTCCATAAGCATCAGTACCTGCAGCAACAGTAGATTGAACTAATATAGTTCCTTCTTTATGTTCTGAAGCCGCGCCTTTAGGCTGAAAAATCATTAGTGCCATTTTATTGCCTTTCTAAATTAATAACCAAAACCGCCACGATTTCGGTGTGTATTTTGTGTATCCGCTTCTCCCATAGAACCAAGCATAGTCCGAGGATCGAATTTGTTTGATGCAAAGGGTGACATTACAGCCCTTATTATCTTTCTTCCTTCGTAACTAAAGTTATATTGCTCTTTTAGATCTTCAAAAGACTTACATGGTCCTTGAGTCAATAGTGTTGCTAAGTGAGCCCCATAAGTAGATGTATTTAAATGAGCTGGGCCTATTCTGGCATTTACACCTTGCAATAAGGCCGCAGTTCTAAAGTTACCTTCGTCAGCAATGCAGGCAGCTTTTAGTACCATAAATGATATGAACTCATCGGAGTCTGCCGGAGGAGAAGTAGCTCCCGGATCAGGACTTATGGTATATGCAGCCACATTAACTGTATAGTCAGTATCAAAATTTATTTCTAATGGAAGAAAATATGCACTAGTAATAAGAAGCTCTTCCAACCTCTGAGTGCTATATCTAGTATCGCTAACACCAGCATCATTCAGCATGGTGCGTAACATTAATAAACTTGTATTTTGCCAGCTCATATTATCTATCCGTTACATAAAGAATGCCGTCACCGCCTAGTTTAGCACTGGCGCTTGTTTCAACAAGAACTTCTAATCTATAAGTATTTCCTGTTGTTCCACCGTCTATCCAAAATGTAACAAGACTATTTTTACTGCTTACAGTAGAAGTTTCAATGGCAGATGAACTTAGTGTAAGATCTGAAGTTGAACCATCTATCTTGACAGCAGAAACACTTGTTATTGAATCAACGGTTTCACTGGTATCAAGCAAGTTGTTAAACTCCATAGCGAATTTTCTTTTTTCGCTTGGTTGCTTAACGAGTCTTTGATTTGATAAAATTCCCATGTTTTCACCTTGTAATATTGCTTATATTATAGACTACACCAATTAGTTAGGTATAATCCATGTAGATGCCCCTACACCTTGAGGTATAACCCACGTATATACCCCTACATCTTTAGGAAGAGTCCATGTTGTCTCTCTTCCCGGAATTGTCCATATAAATAATTTTATTTCTGTTGTATCAATAGTAGCATTTGCTAGTATGTCAGCAACAGCAGTAAGCTGGGCATTTGCTCCACCTAAAGTAAGTGTTCCGTCAGCTTCTAGTACCGCAACAGCGTCTATAGAAGATGCAACTCCAATTTCCAAACTTGCCGAAGCTTCGACTATAGCCAATGCATCTAATACACTGGCAGCTTTTATACTGGAAATTCCAAGTTCTGAGAACGGTACTACTGAGAAGGGAGATGATGAAAACATCTAAGGTTTATACTCCTAGTTAATTCAAAAGTAAAAGAAACGTAGCTCCAGCAGTGGCGGAAGAGGCGCTTCTTGTTACTTGATAAGCACCAATATCCCAACTCACATCTACTCCGTTTCTATCGAACTCGCTTATGTCTATATTTGCCTCTGTACCTAAATCAGTCCCATTACCGGCAGCATCTGATGTGCTTTTTATACGCATATCACTTCCCGGATTTTCAAAAGTATTTGCTGCAGTTTTATTGATCTGTGCATTTGTTCCATATGTGTCTGCTGTTGAGTCGCTAGATAAACAAAAGTCGCAATCATCTGACCCACTTCCTCTGCGAAAATCTACACTGGTCGCTGATGTGCCTCCTCCAGCAGTGTTTTCAGAATCTATAGCAATGCAATTTTTTATATTGATCGTGCCACCAGTTCCCCAAAAATAACCACTCGCATATTTGTCAGTTCTAGTTGTGACTGTCATATCGTAAGACGTATTATTATAACATTTTACCGTAGCAAGAGTTGGGTTGAAATTGAATGCTGTTACATGGTCATCACTTTCTTGAAAATCATATAATATACAATTAAAAATATGTTGATAACCACCACTTCCTCCTCTGCAAAGTATACCATGCATAGGGTCTGACGTTTGATTGGTTCCCCAAGAGTGAATTAACATATGTTGTATAGTTGCGTTAATTTTATTTTGAGTATTACTTGTTCCGGTCTGAATACAAATCCCCGTACTTGAAGAGCTGGACATGTCAATTTCTATCCACTCAATAGTGAAGTTACTTATACTTAGATTATATATAGATGCACTGCCTCCTCCGGGATTTGCGTTTGGTTTATTAACAACCTTGCCTGATTGACCTTCTATTCCATGCTGTCTATCATCTTCATTTACT
>MDSV01074069.1_pt1 | contig 16607 bp, 19 predicted proteins | sample 810851 | NCBI WGS metagenome assembly MDSV01 (sample SAMN05326640, study PRJNA326480) | marine metagenome | isolation source: seawater | place: Atlantic Ocean: North East | collected 2012 | reverse complement strand
ATAATAAACGCATACTTCCCTGGCGTGTAAGCCAAAAGTCCACAAAAAAGCAATATTATAGAATTTTAAGTGAATTTATGCTTCAACAGACACAAGTTAAAACTGTAATCCCGTATTTCAATAACTTTGTAAAAAAAATTCCCAATTTAAAGATTCTATCCAAAACTAGAGAAAAAAATGTTCTAAAATTATGGGAAGGCTTAGGCTTTTATAGAAGAGCAATAAATTTACACAAAACCTCCAAAATATTAGTACAGAAATATAATGGGATAATACCTAATAATTATAAAGTTTTAAAAAAATTACCAGGAATCGGAGATTATACTGCAAACATTCTTTTGGCTTTACTATATAATGAGCCACGGATTGGAATTGACGGTAACGTTAAAAGAGTTTTGGGTAGGTTATTTAACACAGAAAAATTGGATGAAATAAATTTTTTTACAACAACAAGAAATGCAGATTTTGCTGAAGCATTAATAGAGTTTGGTGCTTTAATATGTAAACCAAAAGATCCTAAGTGTCATGAATGTAAAATTAGAAAAATGTGTTTATATTACAAAACAGAATCAAAATTAAAATTAAGAAAAAAAATAAAATTAAAATTAAAAAACTATGATATTTTTTGTTACTTAAATAAAAATAAAAAACAAATAGCATTAACTAAAAACAATCGTTTAGGTTTTCTCAAAAAATTTAATTTACCAAAAATTGAAGAAAAATCTAAAAGAAATAAAAATTGGAAATTTTTATGTAGCTATAAAAATTCTATATCTAATAAGATATTAAATATTAACTTATACTATAGGTTCTCTTCAAAATTACCTTCTAAGTATCATTGGTATTTTTTAAATAAAAATAATGTGTTTATTCCATCATTTACAAAAAAAATTTTTAAAAAAGTTTCACACTTATATCAATGAAAAAAAAAATAGCAATTATTGGGTCAGGAATAGCAGGGCTTACCTTGGCAAGATTCTTAAAAGATAATGTTAATTTTGAATTTGTCATATATGAAAAAGAAAATAATTTAAATTTAGATGAAGGTTTTGGAATACAGTTATCAGTTAACAGTGTTACTGTTTTAAATAAAATTGGTTTTGCACAACTTAACAAAAACGAAAAATATTATCCAAAAAAACTAGATTTTTATTCAGCAAATTGTAAAAAAATTTGTGATTTAGATTTAACGATTTTCAATTCTGAAAATGAAAAGTATACCACACTTAAACGCTCAACTTTAATAAAGTTTTTAAAAGAGAAATTATTGACTAATTCATTACTATTTCGCAAACAAATTAATAGTGTTGAAAAAATAAACGAAAAAATTAATATTAATTTTAAAGATGGAACAGAAGATAAAGTTGACTATTTAGTAGTTTCAGATGGAGTTTTTTCAAATACAAAGTCGGTTATAGAAAATAAAAAGTTTCAACCAATTTATTTTGGTGCGTCGGCAATTAGAACGCAAGTTAAAAAAGAAAATATCTCTAATTATAACTGTAATAATATATCTTTAATTATGGATTCAAATGCACATTTAGTTTTTTATCCAGTTAACCAAAGTAAGGAACTTAATATAGTTTATGTAATCAGAAAAAAATTAGAAAAAATTGAAGATATAAATCAAGTTTTAAGTAACAGATTTTTTAATGAAAATAAAAGTGTAACCAATTTTTTTCAAAATGTTTCAAAATTTTGGCCCCTTTATATATCTAATAAACCTACTAAATCTATTTATAAAAACGTTTTTTATATTGGTGATGCCTTCTATACTTACCCACCAACAATGGCGCAAGGGGCTTCACAAGCAATAGAATCTGCATATGAAATTTATAATTTAATTAAAAATAATCATCCTGATATATTAAGTGTTTATTTTAAAAATAGATCAAAAAGAACAAATTTAATTATCAAAAGATCAAAATTTAATTATTTTAGTTTTCATATTTCTAACTCAATATTAAAATATTTTAGAAACAAAATTTTACAAATTGTTATAAAAAATAAATATTTTATTAGAAACTATTTAGGTAAAATTTATAAGTGATAAAAATTTTTATTTTTATTTAAAAATTTTTGTCTAAGAATATCGATTGGGACTATTGAGTTACCAACAATACAGTGCCAGTAAGTCCAACCATTGTAGCTTTCTGTACCCATAATTTTAGCTGCAATTTTATGTATAGAACCAGCAGAATCCTTATGCTTAATGCTACCATCTACCATGATTTTTGCATTAATTTTTTTCTTTTGATCAAAAATATTTGTTCCTGGTTTAATTATTCCCAATTCAACAAGTGAACCAAAAGGTATTCTTGGTTTTGATTTATTATTTTCTAAAATATCTAAATGACTTTCTTCAATAATTTTAGTTTTGTTAATTCTTTCATTTGCAGCTTTAAAATAATTTTTATCTTTTTCAACTCCAAAGTACCTTCTGCCTAACTTTTTAGCTACTACAGCAGTAGTTCCTGTTCCTAAAAAAGGATCAAATATTGCATCACCTTTATTTGTGGTTGCCAATATAATTCTATGCAAAAGAGACTCTGGTTTTTGTGTAGAATGAATTTTTTTTCCATTTCTCTTTAATCTTTCTTTTCCATTACAAATAGGAATCATCCAGTCAGAGCGCATTTGTAAATCATCATTTAAGCATTTTAAAGATTGATAGTTAAAGGTATATTTTGATTTTTTGTTCTTAGAAGCCCAAATCAAAGTTTCATGAGCATTAGTAAATCTAGTTCCTTTGAAATTTGGCATTGGATTATTCTTTCTCCAAATTACATCGTTCAATAACCAGTAGTTTAAATTTTGCAAGTGATAACCTAAACGAAAAATATTATGGTAAGAACCAATTACCCATATACTTCCGTTATCTTTTAAAATTCTTCTACATTCAGTTAACCAAGCTTTGCAGAAATTGTCATAATCTTCAAAACTTTCAAATTGATCCCATTTATCATTTACACCTTTTACTTTACTAGAATCAGGTCTTCTTAATGTTTCACCAATTTGCATGTTGTAAGGTGGATCAGCAAAAATTAAATGAAAAGACTTGTCTGGGATTTTTTTAAGTTCTTTAAAGGTATTTCCGTTAATAATTTTATTCAAAAATTTAGACATATTTAGATTCAACTTTACGTTGAATTAGACTCTAAATTTATACGTCAGTCAAACTTTGATTATATAAAAATTAATCTTATTGTGTTTCACGTTTATTAGCCAACAAGATATTGTGTATTGGTTTAAATTTTTTCCTATGGTGCTTTGTTATTCCATTTCTTTTAAGACCATTTAAATGTTCTTCCGTACCATAACCAAAATTTTTATTCCATTTGTAACCAGGATGCTTTCTAGCAAGCTCAATCATAAAAAGGTCTCTGGAAACTTTGGCAATTATTGATGCGGCCGCAATACAAGTTATTTTTTCATCTCCTTTGACAAACGTTTTATGTTTAATCTTTAAATTTTTAGGAGCAAAAATTCCATCAATGTAAATCATAGTTGGGGTTTGTTTTAGTTTATTTAGAGCTCTTTCCATGGACAAAAGAGAAGCATTTAAAATATTTACTTCGTATATTTCTTTAACACTGGCTGATCCTATAGCATAAACTGAATTTTTTTTTTATATAATCAGCAAGTAAAATTCTTTTTTTAAATGGAATTTTTTTAGAATCTTTAATATTTTTTTTAACAATTTTTTCATTTAAAATAACAGCCGCAGCAAATACTGGACCTGCCAAACATCCTCTACCGACTTCATCCACACCTGCTATAATCATTATTTTTTAAAATAAACTATATTTTTAAATTTTTTATTTTATCTCTTATCATTTTTAAATCTACCCAGGCCATTTTTTTTTGTTGTGGTTGGCGCATTAAAAAGGCTGGATGAAAAGAAGCTATTACCCAAGGATTAGCTTTACCAATTTTCATTTCATTCCACTTTCCTCTTGCTCTAGAAATTACTTCTTCATTTCCTATTATTGCACCTAAAGATGTACTACCAAGTAATAATAGTATTTTAGGATTAATTATTTCAATATGACTTTTTAGATATGGCAAATATCTTTCGACTTCTTCTTCAGTGGGACGTCTATTTTCAGGTGGTCTATAATTTACAACATTTGTAATATAAACTTTTTTTCTATTTAACTCTATTGACTCTAGCATTTTATCTAATAGTTTACCCGCTCGTCCAACAAACGGTGATCCTAAAATATCTTCTTGTGATCCAGGACCTTCTCCTATTATCATTATTTTTGCATTAATATTACCATCGGCAAAAACTAAATTTTTTGCACTCCTTTTTAAATCACAATTTTTTATTAAAGATATGCTTTTTTTTAACTCTTCTAATTTTTGTGACTTTGTTCCATGAAAAGTTAAAGTTGTAGATAAATTATTGGAGTTTCGTATTATAGGTGTATTACTCCATATAATATTATTATTAATTAAATTATAATATTCGATAAGACTAATTAAATTTTGATTTAAATTTTTTTTCATTTTATAAAGTACAATATATGAAATATTTTTTTAAAAATAATTACTTAATTTTAGTTACTATATTTATTCTATTAACAAATTTTTTTTCTTTTTCCTACGCAAAAAACACAGATTTTAAATATTCAAAGAAAAATATTTATAATTACTTTTCAGGAACTGTATCATTAAAACAAAATAACCCAATTAAAAGTTTTAATTATTTGAATAAAGTTCAAAATTTAAAAAAAATACATTCAAACTATAGTAACCAATTTATTAGATCTCTTGTTCTAGTTGAAAATTTTGATGAAGCGTTTAAATTTTCAAAAAAAATTTGGGAAGAAAACAATCTACATTTTGAAGTTGATCTTCTATTAGGATTGCAATCTTATCTCAAAGAAGATTATCTTGAAGCGGAAAAATACTTTTCCAGATTAAATCAGATATCTGAACAAAACCCTTTTTTTGAGGATTTTTTTGGAAATATATTAATATCTTGGTTAAAAGCTTCTGAAAATAATAAAAAAGAAAGTTACGAATTTTATGAACAAATTCCCGAAAGGTATAAAAGTCTAAAAGAAATTCAAAAAGCCTTCTTACATTGTCATTTTAATGAAGACACAACAGAAGAAGTTTTTAATGAAGTAATTAGAAATAAGGATAATGCATTTTCAAGATATTATTTTTTTTTAATAAACTACCTAATATCTAAAAACGTTTATTTAGATAAAAAAAAAATTATTAAATGAAAAAGATAATTTATATAATTCAAATATATTAATAAAACAAATGCAGAATTTTATTATAAATAAAAAACAAAATAAAATTTTAGATTTTTTTGATTGTACAAAACCTAAAGATTCAATAGCAGAAATTTTTTATATTATTGCTAATATGTATTCTACTGAAAGCGACTATCAGATGTCGAATTTTTATTTAAAGATTTCATTATTTCTTAATAGTAGGTTTGCACCTAACAAAGCTTTATTAGCTGAAAATTATTTATATCAAAAAAAGTATGAAACTTCTAAAAAAATATATAATTCAATCAAGAGTATAGGGCCAATATATTCTTGGTATGCTTCTAAAAACATTACTTCAGTTTCTTTAGAAACAAGTAATAAAGAAGACTCAATAAAATATTTAGAAAAAGAATTTAATTTAATTTCAAATCCAGATTTTTATCATTATTACGACATAGCAAATTACTACAAAGATAATGAGTATTATAAAAAATCAATAAAATATTATTCTCTAGCATTAAAAAAAATTAACAAGCAGCATGAACTTTATTCAAAAATATTAGATAGAAGAGGCACTAGTTATGAAAGAATTGGTGAGTGGAAAAAAGGAGAAAAAGATCTTCTAGAATGTTTAAAAATATTACCAGATCAACCATATGTGTTAAATTACTTAGCTTATACCTGGATAGATAATAATACTAATATCGATAAAGCTTTAGGTATGCTTAAGATAGCAAATGATTTAGAACCAAACAACGGATATATCATTGATTCACTTGGGTGGGCTTATTACTTAAGAAAAAATTATAACGAAGCAGAAAAACTTTTACAGAAAGCTGTTGAATTGAATCCACTTGATCCAATAATTAATGATCACTATGCAGATACTTTATGGATGTTAAACAAAAAAATACAAGCCAATTATTTTTGGAATTATGTATTAAGTCTAGATGACGTGGAAGAAGAAACAAAAAAAGTAATAAATAAAAAATTAGTTTATGGAATTAATAATAATTTATAATTTATAAAGGTGAAAATAATTAACTTAAAATCTTTTTGTAAAATTAATCTTACATTAAATGTTACTAAAAAATTAGACAATGGTTATCACTCAATTCAGTCTTTAGTGACTTTTTGTAATATCTACGATAAAATTTCAATAAAAAAAAATAGTCAATTGAAAGACTCCATACTATTTACTGGCAAATTTAAAAACGGCATAAATAAAAATAATAATACAATAACTAAACTTTTATACATTTTAAGAAAAAAAAAATTATTAAAAAAAAAATATTTTAAAATAATAGTTCAAAAAAATATACCTCATGGATCAGGTCTGGGTGGAGGCTCATCAAATGCAGCAACTTTACTAAGGTTTTTAAACTATAAAATGAATTTAAAAATTAATGTAAAAGAACTTTATAAAATTGCTAGCAAAATAGGTAGTGATACTCCCATTAATTTGTATAAAAAAAACACATATATTACAGGAATAAAAGATAAATTTTTTAGATTTGACAGAAAGTTCAAGTTAAATATTCTAATAGTTTATCCTAATATTATTTGTTCCACCAAAAAAATATTTTCAAATAATAAAAATTTTACCAAATTTAAAAAAAAATTAATTTCTAATAAATTAAAGAAAGGAAAAATAATTAATTTTTTAAAAAGATCTAATAATGATCTTGAGGAAGCAGTTATTAGATTTTATCCTAAAGTTAAGAAACTTATTGATTTGATAAATTCTCAAAATGGATGTTATTTTTCAAGAATTACAGGATCTGGATCGGCATGTATAGGAATATTTTGTGATAAGAGATCTGCTATTTATACACAAAAGTTAATTAAACTAAAATTTCCTAAGTATTGGTGCGTTGTATCAAAAACTATATAAATTTGTTCGATTATGGTATATCTCAAAGCTATAAATTTGGGGCGTAGCCAAGCGGTAAGGCAGCGGTTTTTGGTACCGCCATCCTAGGTTCGAATCCTAGCGCCCCAGCCAAAAAATGCTTAATAAAGTAAAAAAAATTATTTTAAAAACTGATCGCTTTTTATTTAAAAAGTTTGGATCTGATAAAAGTATAAAATTTTTAGAAAATATAAAAGAAGCTAGAACAATATTTTCATATTTGAATCAAATTGGAGAAGAGCCCGTAGTGAGATTTGTTGGAGGTTGTGTAAGAAAATCTCTTTGTGGAGAAAGTATAGATGATTTAGATTTAGCTACCTCCCTTGAACCAGCAGAAGTTAAAAAAAAGTTAATAGAAAAAAATGTTTCTGTAATTGATACAGGAATTTCACATGGAACTTTGACAGCAATTTTAAATAATAAAAAATTTGAAATAACTACATTAAGAAAAGACATTCAAACAGATGGTAGACATGCAAAGGTTAATTTTACCTTAGATTGGAAAGAAGATGCGTTAAGGAGAGATTTTACAATAAATGCAATTTATGCTGACATCGATGGACGTATTTATGATCCTTTGAATGGAATTTCTGATTTACGCAATGGAATAGTGAAATTTATTGGTTCACCAAATGAAAGAATAGAAGAGGATTATTTAAGAATTTTGAGATATTTTAGATTTTTTGCCCAGTACAGTAAACAAGAGCATAATATAGAATGTATAAAATCAATAAAAAAAAATATTAATGGCTTAAATAAAATTACAAATGAAAGAATATTTTTAGAAATTAAAAAAATTTTATCTTTAAAAAATATATTTACTTTATTTTCAGATAGAGAAGCGAAAGGTATTATTATCAGTATATTTCCACAATTTAAGTATTATGAAAGGTTGAAAAATTTTAATAATTTAAATAATGAATTAAAAAATAAATATAATTACAAATTAATATTATCCTTATTAGTTATTGATCAAACTGATAATTATGATTTTTTTTGTTATAAATATAGAACATCAAATGAAATTAAAGAAATGTGTAAGTATATTTCTAATTATTATGAAAGTTTAGGAAAAAAACAATTTTATTCAAAAGAAAATATAAAAAAATTGATATATTTAACAAATAAAGAAAACGTAAAAAATTTGTTATTTTTTTCTCGTTGTTTAAAATTAAAAGAAAAGAATTTTGATTTATATAAGTTAATAGAATACGTAAAAAATTGCCCAGTTCCAAAATTTCCAATTACAGGTGATAATTTAAAAAAATTTGGATATGAAAGTGGCCCTATACTTGGAAAAAAACTAAAGATGTTAGAAGAAATGTGGATTAAAAGTAATTTTTTATTAGATGCAAAGCAGTTAGAAAATTATTTAAAAAATTAAATATATTTAACTTCTATAATCTCAAAATTTTTTTCGCCAGAAGGAGTGTTAACTGTTACTAAATCTTTCTTATTTTTTCCGATTAAAGCTTTGCCTATAGGCGATCTAAAATATATATAATTTTTTGATATATCTGCTTCATCTTTGCCAACTATTTTATAATTTTTTTTTATTTTGTTTTCTAAATCAATTAAAAAAACAGTAGATCCAAAAATTACATTATCTTTTTTTTCTAATTTTGTTACATCAACAACATTTGCTCTAGCAATAGTATCATTAATTTCAAGTATTCTTCCTTCAATTTTAGACTGCTCTTCTTTTGCCGCATGGTATTCTGCATTTTCTTTTAAATCACCATGTGAACGGGCCTCAGCTATTGCATTAATTATTTTTGGTCTTTTAACATTTTTTAATTCAATTAATTCTTTTTTTATTTTTTCAAGTCCGTTTAACGTTATTGGTTCTTTTTCCATATTTTATTTCCATTTAACTTCTGGAGGCAAAGACATTAAAATAGCATCAACATTACCTCCTGTACTTAATCCAAACTTTGTACCCTTATCATATAATAAATTAAATTCAACATATCTACCTCTTTTAATTAGCTGAGCTTCTTTTTGTTTTTTTGTCCAATTTGTATTTATTTTTTCTTGAATAATTTTTTTTACACAGTCTAAAAAACACAAACCAACATCTTTGGTAAAATTGAAATCGTATTCCCAATTGTTCTTTTTATAATCAAAAAAAATACCTCCTATTCCTCTAGTTTCTTTTCTATGAGGTAAATAAAAATAATTATCACACCATTTTTTATATTTTTTATAATATTTTGAGTTATGTTTATCACACATTAATTTAATTTTTTTATGAAATTTATTTTTTTGTTTATTATCTTTAATGCATTGAGTAGCATCCATGCCGCCCCCAAACCAGTTTTGAGATGTAACTATATATCTTGAATTAAAATGCATAGCAGGAATTTTTGGGTTTTTCATATGTGCAACAACTGAAATTCCTGTAGCCCAAAATCTTGGTTTTTTGTTTGCTCCAAGAATTTGAGATCTAAATTTTTTACTAAATACACCTGATACTTCAGAAAAATTTACGCCCACTTTATCAAATACCAGACCATCTTTAATTATGTAATATTTTCCACCACCTTCATTTTTATTTTTAGATTTTTTCCAAATTTTTTTTTTAAAATTTGCTGGCCTTTGTTTATTTTTTTTCCCGTACGCATATTCAATTTTTCTAAATTCATCACAAATTATTTTTTGAAGTGTTGAAAACCAACGACTTGCTAATTTTTTTTTTAAATTAATATTTTTAATCATTTATAAAGATAAATTTTGTCTTAAAGCTTCAGATAAAGTAATTGCAGCAGATATACTTATATTAAGAGATCTTTTATTATTTTTTAATGGTATTTTTAATCTCTCAAATGAATCTTTATGTACATTTTTTGGAACTCCCGCGCTTTCTCTTCCTAGCAATATAGTATCATTAGGTTTAAAGATAAAATCATAGTAATTTTTTTTAGCTTTAGTAGTCATTAATATTATTCTTGAACTTTTTTTTTTCGATAAAAACTCCTCATATGATTTATACTTGATAATTTTGCTTTCATCCAAATAATCCATAACGATTCTTTTTATTCTGCTATCATTAAGGTGAAAACCACAGGGTTCTATTATTTCTAAAGTTACCCCAAAACAAGAGCATAAACGAATTATTGCAGCTGTATTTTGTGGTATATCTGGTTGATATAAAGCAATATTAATCATTTTTTAATCGTGTATCAATTTGTGTGTCATTCTGACCCTAGCAAATTTATATTAATTGTAACTAATTAATATTATATAATAGTTAAAAGCTTCAAATATTATGAGTAAAGAAAATAAGATAAAAAGACGAAATTTTCTATTTACGGCGACTTATTCAGTTGGCGCAATAGGCTTGGGGGCTGCTATTTGGCCATTAATAGATCAAATGAATCCAGATTCATCTGTTAAGGCTTTATCAACTACGGAGGTAGATGTGAGCAGTGTTGAGCCAGGTAAAACGATTACAGTATTGTGGAGAGGAAAACCAATATTTATTAAAAGACGTACTAATAAAGAAATTGATGAAGCGGCAAAGGTAGATTTAAAAGATTTAAAAGATCCACAAAAAGATTCAGATAGAGCAAAAAATCCAGAATGGTTAGTTATGGTTGGAGTTTGTACTCATCTAGGTTGCGTTCCTTTAAGTGATAAAGGAGACTATAAAGGCTGGTTTTGTCCATGTCATGGTTCTCACTATGATACTTCAGGAAGAATCAGAAAAGGTCCTGCTCCAACAAATTTAGAAATACCAAAGTATGAGTTTGTTGAAAACAATATAATTAAAATAGGTTAATTCATAATGAGTGAAGAAAAATATATTCCAGAGTCAAAAATAGGAAAATGGTTTGATAGTCGTTTACCATTATTAACACTTTCTCATCATTTAAAGGAATACCCAACACCAAAAAATTTAAACTATTGGTGGACCTTCGGCGGTATATTAACTTTTTGTTTAATTACACAAATAATTACAGGACTTGTTCTTGCCATGCATTATGTTGCTCATGTTGACCATGCTTTTGAGAGCATTGAACATATAATGAGGAATGTAAATTATGGATGGTTAATTAGATATGTACACGCAAATGGAGCATCGATGTTTTTTTTAGCTGTGTATATTCATATTTTTAGATCATTGTTTTATGGCTCATATAAAGAGCCAAGAGAAGTAATATGGATTATAGGACTTTTAATTTACATTCTGATGATGGCTACTGCATTTATGGGTTATGTTTTACCGTGGGGTCAAATGAGTTTTTGGGGCGCAACAGTGATAACAAATTTATTTAGCGCTATACCTTTCGTAGGTGAAAGTATTACAACTTGGCTTTGGGGCGGCTATTCAGTTGATAATCCAACATTAAATAGATTTTATAGCTTGCACTATTTACTTCCATTTTTAATTTTTGGGCTTGTAATACTTCATATTTGGGCTCTACATGTTCCAGGAAATAATAATCCTGTAGGTATTGATGTTAAAAAAAATAGCAATGAAACTATGCCGTTTCATCCTTATATGGTTATGAAAGATCTTGTTGCTTTACTTGTTTTCATCATAATTTTTTTGTGGTTTGTATTTTTTGCTCCAAATGTACTTGGCCATCCTGATAATTATATAGAAGCTAACCCATTAGTAACTCCTTCACATATAGTCCCAGAGTGGTATCTACTTCCTTTTTATGCAATTTTAAGAGCTATACCGAGTAAACTAGGAGGAGTAATTTTTATGTTCGCCGCAATATTTATACTTATGCTTTTACCTTGGTTAGACTCATCAAAAGTAAGATCTGCAACTTTTAGACCAATTTATAAAAAATTATTTTGGTTGTTAGTTTTTGTAGTAATTTTGTTAGGATATTTAGGAGCAAAACCGCCAGAAGGTATTTATTTAATTCTATCTAGGTTAGCAACAGCTTATTATTTCATTCATTTTTTAATTTTACTTCCATTATTAGGTCGTTATGAAAAAACAGATCCTTTGCCAATGAGTATTTCTGATCCTGTTTTAGATAAACCTGGAGTTTTAGATAAAGTTAAAAATGCAGCAGCTAATTATGAAGGAGAAAATGTTAATTCATTTAAATAATTTGTTGAGGCTTTTTTTTATAATTGTTTTTATCTCTACTATTCCACTTTCAACTAATTCAGAGGAAAAAAAAGTAGACCTTATTAAAACAAATTGGAGCTTTGATGGAATTTTTGGTACTTTTGATAGAGGATCTCTCCAAAGAGGTTATCAGGTTTATCAAGAGGTGTGTTCGGGTTGTCATTCTTTACAACATTTGAGTTATAGAAATCTATCAGAAGAAGGTGGTCCAGAATTTTCAAAAAGTGAAGCTAAAGCTATAGCTTCACAATTTGAAATTTTAGATGGACCCGATAACGACGGAGAAATGTTTACAAGACCAGGAAAACTTTCAGATAAATTTGCCTCACCATATCCAAATATTGAAGCTGCTATAGCAGCAAACGGCGGAGCATATCCTCCAGATATGTCAGTTCTTGCAAAAGCTAGGACTGGTGGAGCAGATTATATTTATTCTCTTCTCGTGGGCTACGAAGAAGCTCCAGTGGGCTTTGAATTAGATGATGGAGTTTATTATAACAAATTTATGGCTGGTAACAAAATTAAAATGTCATCACCACTAATAGATGGTTTAATCGATTATTCTGATGGAACAGAAGCAAACACAGCACAAATGGCAAAAGATGTTACAACTTTTTTAGTTTGGGCTTCTGAGCCACATCTTGAAGCTCAACATAAAACAGGTTTTAAAACAATTATTTACTTAATTATACTTCTTACTTTGGTTTACTTCAGTAAACAAAAACTATGGTCTAGATTCAATTCAAAAGTTAGTGAAAATGAAGAAGATGCTTTTGACAGAGCTGAAGATTTAGTTACCAAGTATGAAGGAGAAGATCCAAAAAGCTTTAAATAATTTATTTTAAGCACCAGTCCTAAAAAACATTACATCTCCATCTTGAACAATATAATCTTTTCCTTCAAGTCTAAGTTTGCCGATATTCTTACATTCATTAAACCCACTGTGTTTAATAAAATCTACATGAGACACAGTCTCTGCTCTAATAAATTTTTTCTCAAAATCACTATGAATCACGCCTGCAGCTTTTGGAGCAGTAGAATTTTTTTCTACAGTCCAAGCTCTACTTTCTTCAGGTCCTGATGTAAAAAAAGTACTTAATCCTAATTCATTATAACCAGTTTTAATTAAATTATTTAGACCAGTATTTTTTATTCCTGAATCTTTCATAAAATCTTTTCTATCACTTTCTTGTAGGTTCATAATTTGGTCTTCAATATCAGCACAAACTATAATTACATTTTCGTCGGAATATTTACTTTTACAAAAATCAGAATATTTATTACCATCTGGCAAACTATTTTCATCGACATTACATACAATTATTTTAGGTTTTAGAGATAAAAGTCCAGATTTTTTAACAATATTTTTTTCAAATTTTTTTTTTATAATTTCTGGATTCTCTCCTTTATTTATTAAATTTAGGCATTCTTCTAAAAAATTTATTTCTTCTTTCTCCATTTTCTTCTTTTTATTTTTTTCCAATCTTTTTTCTATAGAATCAAGATCTGAAAGTAATATTTCAGTTTCAATAATCTCTATATCCCTTATTGGGTCTACATTTTTATTAACATTTTGTATTTTATCTGAGTCAAAACATCGAGTTAAATGGATAATTGTATCAACTTCTCTAACATGTGATAGAAATTTATTTCCCAATCCTTCACCTTTTGAGGCGCCCTTAACTAATCCAGCTATGTCTACAAATGTAATTGCAGCATTTATAGTTTTTATGGAATTAGATACTTCTGCAATTTTTTTTAATCTTTCATCTGGAACAGCGACTATTCCAATATTTGGATCAATTGTACAAAAAGGAAAATTTTCAGCTTGCGCTTGTTTTGATGCGGTTAAAGCATTAAACAATGTAGATTTACCAACATTCGGTAAACCAACTATTCCACACTTAAAACTCATTATTATTTTTGGTTAACTTTACTTGAAAAAAGGTCTAAATTTTTTTTAATTAATTCAGGAATGGATTTAATTATGTTACCTGTAACAATTTCTATACTTTGAATTTCTTCTTTTGAAAAATCATCCAAAACATAATCAGCACTTGTTGAATTTTTTTTTGGTCTACCTATACCAATTCTAATACGTGAATAATTTTTTCCTATATTTTTATCAATAGAAGCAATACCATTATGTCCTGCATCACCTCCACCAAATTTCACTTTAATTTTCCCTATATCAATATCCATATCATCATGAAAAACAAAAACATTTTTTGCATCAATTTTAAAATATTCAATTAGTTCTTTAATAGCCACTCCTGAATTGTTCATGAATGTTAAAGGTTTGATTGCATATACCTTTTGTTCTTCAATTTGTCCTGTAGTTAACAAACCTTTAAATTTAGGTTTTTGCTTAGAAAGTTTGAATTCTGAATTTATTGAATCTATTGCCAAAAAACCAACGTTGTGACGGTTATTTTGATTATTAGGATTTGGATTACCCAAGCCAACTAGTAGAAGCATAATTGTTTGTTATCCTATATTATTTTTTTTCTTTACTTGAAGTTTGACTTTTATCAGTCTGAGTAGTTTTTGCTTTTTCATTTGTTGTGCTTTTATTTTTATCATCTACAGGTTTAGCTGTTTTTTCTTTTCCATCCTCTTCTTTACTTTCACCTTCAGTAGCAGGATCTGTTGTAGTCTCACCTTCAGCAGGCGCTTCCTCAGTTTTTTCTGGTTCTACTAAGACTGTTGGAGCAGCAACTGTAGCTATCACAAAATCCCTATCACTGATTGTAGGAATAACATTTTCTGGCAATTTAACTGATGATATTTTTAAACTAGTATTTATTTCTGTGTTATCTAAGTCGACAATTATTTCGTCTGGAATATTTTCTGTTGGACATTTTAGTTCAACTTTTCTTCTTACTATGTTTAGTACAGCTCCTTTTTTTAAACCAGGAGATTTATCTGAATTAATAAATTTTACAGGAATTTCTAAAATTATACTTGATCCTTTTATAATTCTAATAAAATCAATATGTATTGGCTCATCAGAAACAGGATCGTAAGCAATTTCCCTTGGCAGAACTTTTTCTGGATTGCCATCAATATCTAAATTAAAAACTTTAGACATAAAAGTTTCAGTTTTAATAATATCTTTGAGATGAATTTTGTTTAGACTTATATTTAAGTTATTTTCTTTTCCACCATATATAACAGCAGGTATAAATCCATCAGATCTTAACTTATTTATTTGGCCTGATGATTTGGTGTTCCTCTTTATAGCTTTTAAGTTGTTCATAAATTGAAAAGGAGTTTTATAATAGGTTTAGAAAAAAAACAAGCAAAATTATTTAAAAAGACTAGAAACTGATGTAGAGTTCGAAATTCTTTTCATTGCCTCTGAAATCATAGGAGCAATTGAAATAATTTCAATTTTTTTGCTTCTTTTTAGTTTGTTTAAGTTATCAATTGTATCTGTGGTTATTAATTTCTTTATTTGGGATTTTTCAATTTTTTCTACGGCTTTACCACTTAATACAGCATGAGTAATATAGACAAATACGTCTTTTGCACCCTTATTTTTTAAAGCTTGCGCAGCATTTACAATAGTTCCCCCTGAATCTATTATATCATCTATAATTACACAGTTTTTATTTTTTATATCTCCAACAATATTCATTACCTCAGACTTTCCAGGAGCAGGTCTTCTTTTGTCTATAATTGCAATACTTGTATTTAATCTTCTACTTAAAGCTCTTGTTCTTTCAACACCACCCACATCTGGAGCTACACAAATTAAATTATTTAATTTTATTTTTTTTTTAATATGTCTTGCAAAGATAGGTGTGGCAAACAAGTTGTCTACTGGAATATTAAAGAATCCTTGAATTTGACCAGCATGCAAATCAACGCTTACAATTCTATTTGCTCCAGCATTAGTAATTAAATCTGAAACTAATTTTGCAGAAATTGCAGTTCGTGGAACAACTTTTCTATCTTGTCTCGCATATCCAAAATAAGGAATAACTGCAGTTATATTTTTTGCAGAAGATCTTTTTAGAGCATCAATACATATTAATAACTCCATTAAGTTATCATTAGCGGGATTTGAGGTAGATTGAATTACAAATATTGTATTACCTCTTATGTTTTCATTAATTTCTACGTAGATTTCATCATCAGCAAATCTTCTAATATTAGTGTTAACTAATTTTAGTTTTAGATTTTTTGCTATATCTTTACATAATTGGGGATTGCTTGTACCTGCAAGAACTTTCATATTATAAGTTTATACAACTTTAATTAATATTTTCAAAATTAATTTAGTATTTAATTAAGTCATTAATATGACAGAAATACACCTTCCATAATCTTCTTCACCGTAAAACTTTGATCTTCTATAACT
>MDSV01249034.1_pt1 | contig 16608 bp, 12 predicted proteins | sample 810851 | NCBI WGS metagenome assembly MDSV01 (sample SAMN05326640, study PRJNA326480) | marine metagenome | isolation source: seawater | place: Atlantic Ocean: North East | collected 2012 | reverse complement strand
TTTAGGAGTAAAGAAGTTTGGTGGAGAACAAGTTATCGCAGGTAACATTATTGTTCGCCAAAGAGGAACAAAACATCACCCTGGTGAAAATGTAGGTATAGGTAAAGATCATACTCTATACGCTTTGACTGATGGTGAGGTAGTTTTTAAGAAGAAAAAAAACAATAAATCCTTTGTTTCGATAGAAGCTCAGGCTTAAGGAACACTTGAAAAAAAAAGGCTACTCAAGTGAGTAGCCTTTTTTTGTGCTCCAACCTATCAGTTAGTATTGTAATAACTCCCATTATTTAATTTATTTTTGTCAAAAAAATATCTATTATGCTTCAAGTAAAACATATCCTTGAAAATAAAGAACAAGTAATAAAAGGTTTAAACAAACGAAACCTTAATGCTGAAATACTTGTTCAGCAAATTATTGATCTTGACTCTGAAAGAAGAGCTTCAATTGCAAAAGTTGAAGAGGTTAGAGCCGAAGGAAATAAAATGTCCAAAGCCATTGGTGGGTTATTTAAAGAGGGTAAAAATGAAGAAGCGAATCAAGCAAAAACGAAAGTTCAAGAAGCTAAAATTCAACAGAAGAAAATTGAGGATACTCTTAATGAGATAGAAGATAAATTCACAGATTTATTGTACAATATACCCAACGTACCTCATGATTCTGTTCCATCGGGAAACTCAGAGAAGGATAACGAAGAAATTTGTAATGAAGGTGTAATTCCGAATCTGCATGAAGGTGCAAAACCGCATTGGGAACTTATCAAGGAGAAAGATATCGTTGATTTCGAAACAGGTGTAAAAATAACTGGAGCAGGGTTTCCTGTTTATAAAGGAAAGGGGGCGAAATTGCAAAGGGCTCTTATCAATTTCTTTTTAGATGAAGCGGATCAAGGTGGATATGCGGAAGTTATTCCTCCGTTATTGATCAATGAATCCTCTGGTATTGGAACAGGTCAATTACCTGATAAAGAAGGTCAAATGTACCATATAGCTGGAGATGATTTATATTTAATTCCTACGGCAGAGGTTCCTATTACTAATATTTATCGCGATTTAATTTTAAAAGAAGATGAACTTCCTAAAAAAAACTGTGGATACACTCCTTGTTTTAGAAGAGAAGCTGGATCTTACGGTAAAGAAGTTAGAGGATTAAATAGATTACATCAATTTGATAAAGTTGAAATTGTTCAGGTAGTTCATCCTGATAAAAGTTATGATGTGCTCAATGAAATGGTAGAGCATGTGAAAGAATTGGTCCGAAAACTAAAATTGCCCTTTAGAATTTTACGATTATGCGGTGGAGATTTAAGCTCTACGTCTGCCCTAACCTTTGATTTTGAAGTTTATTCTACTGCTCAAGAGAGATGGTTGGAGGTGAGTTCTGTATCCAACTTTGAAACGTATCAGAGTCAGCGTTTAAAATTAAGATTTAGAAAAGGAATAGGAAAACCTCAATTGGCACATACGCTAAATGGATCTGCATTAGCTCTGCCTCGAATTATGGCGGCATTGATTGAAAACAATCAAAACGAAAATGGAGATATTTTGATACCTGAAGTTCTTCAAAAGTACACCGGATTTGATATCATTTAAAAATTGTTATTCTTTTAATCTCAATAAACTTTGTATTCAAATCATTAGCCTCTTGAGTTAAAAAAAGTTAAGCTTATACATTTAACTACTTTTAAGCTTTACATTTATAACGTGAAGGAAAAATACCTCAAAATAGTAGTTTTCGTTATGACTGTTGCCTTAGTAGGTATTATTATCGTTCAGGGATATTGGCTCAATAGTGCGATTGAATTGGAAGAACAGCAATTTCAAAAAAACGTTCTTCATGCAATGAATGTTTCTGCCCAGAAATTTGACCGAAACGACAGGACTTATATAAATCAACATTCAAGATCTTCAAACGGTCTGTTTTTTTCGATTAAAACGCATACTTCAATAGATTCCAATTACAAATCTCACCAACTTTCTTTTGAAATTGAAGAGGAGCATCTACTTCGGCCTAGGAAGAGAAATTTTGTCAAAAAAACAAGTCAAATTTTAAAGGATGGAAATGTGATTCAAAAGTCCTTTGATACAAGTTCAAATAAATCTTATCAATCCAATAATAGCATAAGAACCTCTATCAATAGAGTTAAATTAGGTTTTTCGCCTTTTGGTAACTATCGAAACATTATCGAAGAAATAAATCCTCATGCACTCTCTAAAGCACTAAAAAAAGAACTCAAAAATCACGGTATAAATACTAAATTTCATATTGGCTTATTTTCCAACAATAGATTAATAGTAAAAGAAAAAGGAATAGAAAAAGCTGATTATTTAAACTCCCCTTATGCAGTTCAACTTTTCGAAGATCACTCTTTTTTTCAAAATAACAACCATGTTCTAAGCCTTTATTTCCCAAAAGAAACAGGGTATCTTTTAGGTTTAGTAGGTCCTGCAATTGCATTATCATCTGTTTTTATACTAGCTATTTTAGTGACTTTCTGGATTACATTCGCTACGGTAGTAAAGCAGAAAAAACTAGCAGTTATTAAAAATGATTTCATCAATAATATGACTCACGAACTCAAAACCCCTATCTCTACTATCTCTTTAGCATGCGAAGTTTTAAATGATCATGAAATTCCAAAAACAATAAAAAAAACGACACATTATGTAAATGTTATTCATTCTGAAAACAAACGATTAGGTACTTTAGTAGAAAATGTTCTCCAAAGTGCTGTTTTAGATAAAGGAGATTTCAAACTAAAACTCTATGATTTAGACATTCACCGAACAATATTAAATGTTGTCAGTCAAGCAAAAGTTCGAATAGATGCCAAGGAGGGATTATTAACGACAGAGTTAAATGCTAAACTTCCAATAATTAATGCTGACAAAGTGCATATAACTAATGTTTTAAGTAACCTTATAGATAATGCTCTTAAATACTCTTCAAATACCCCTAAAATTCATATTAAAACTCGAAATCTAAATAATGGAATTATAATTTCTGTGAAAGATTACGGAATAGGTATTTCAAAAGAAAATACAACTAAAATATTCGACAAACTTTTCAGAGTACCCACGGGTAATGTTCATGATGTAAAAGGTTTTGGGTTAGGGTTAAGTTATGTAAAAGCAATTGTGGATAAACATAAAGGTTCAATAAAAGTTTCCAGCCAAATAGGCAAAGGATCGACCTTTAGTATCCATTTACCATTTAAAATTAATGAAAATGAGCAATAAAACAACAATCTTATTAGTGGAAGACGACCCAAATTTAGGGTCATTGTTACAGGAATACATGATTGCAAAAGGCTACAATTGTGACTTAGAAACAGATGGTGATAAAGGGTTAAAAGCCTTTTTAAAAAAGTCATATGATCTATGTGCCCTAGATGTAATGATGCCGATAAAGGATGGTTTCACATTGGCCAAAGAAATTCGAAATACAAACAAACAAATTCCTATTATTTTTCTTACAGCTAAATCCTTAAAAGAAGATAAAATAGAAGGATTTCAAAGTGGTGCCGATGACTATTTAACCAAACCATTCTCTATGGAAGAATTGCTTCTTAGAATTAAAGCAATTCTAAGAAGAACACAAGGAAAACATTCAACAAATACAGATTTAAAACACTTTGAAATCGGTAATTTAAACTTTGATTACGATAGAAGAATTCTCAAAGACAATATTAATAAGGAACAAAAACTAACGAGTAAAGAAGCGGAACTACTAAAACTTCTTTGCGAGAATAGAAATGACGTTCTTGAACGCTCAGTTGCCTTAAATAAAATTTGGAAGGACGACAGCTATTTTAACGCAAGATCTATGGATGTTTACATCACAAAATTAAGAAAGTATTTAAAAGTTGATCCAAAATTAGAAATTGTTAATATGCACGGAAGAGGTTTTAAGCTTCTTACCAATTAAAACGTAATTATATTTATTCTTTTTAAAAGGCATAATCATGACTTATGCCTTTTTTGTTTGGATTCCTTAACTAGGAATAGGATTTTTAGATTTCGTTTCAAAAAGAAATAAATTTAAAAGGAGTGAAAAAATGGCAACTCCAGCTTGAGTTTCAAGTGTATCCTCCCAAAGCATACTTATTAATAAAATAGTTTGCCCCAAAATAAACAAATAGTTTAACGAACCCATATATCTTTTGTAGAGTAAGACAAGACATCCTACGAAAAGAACTATACCAAACAAACCTTCACTTAACGCAATAGTAATAAACTGATTATGAGATCTCTTGTCGCAATATTTTTGAAATAATCGATTTTTTTTATACTGCTCAACAAATGCGTCCTTAACATCACCCGTACCCACTCCAAACCAGAAATTATCTTTAAATATTTGATAACCAGTAGCAGCGTATATAAATCGAGAGGCAATGGATCTGCCGGAATATCTCTTGAATTGATAAGCATCCATAACTTCCATAAATCCTATATGAATTCTTTTAAACAATGGATTTCTATTAATATAGTAAACATTAGTCACTCCATTTTGAATTGCATCGATTTCTAATTGTGATAATTTTGAAACTCCAACGGAATCCTTACCTAATCCCCTTGAAGAAAGATATCGGATTAAAACAGCACTATAATTAAACCCTTTACAGGGATGATCATACTTTTTCGCACTTATTTTATTCCATTCTTGCCTCATCTCCTTTTCACAATAATTATCGTAAATAAGATGACCATTTTCACGAAAAGGAACGTCTAAAGCGTGTTCGTATTTTCTCCCATTTAAGGTAGTTTTCTTAATTTTCAGATCTTTACTCGAAAGAACAAGAGTGCTGATTTCTTTTATTTCAATTCCAATCCGAGTTAACAATCCCAAAATAATTACACAAAGTGAGATAGCCAATTTAAGGTCTTTTTTAAGAACAAAAAATAAGAAATAAATTGAAATTACAGGAAGTAAAACTATACCGGTTAGACTTTGAGAAACTATAAAAAAATATATTATCCAGATAATAAAAAGAAGAAGGATCCACTTAAATTTTGAATTTAAAACACTTATTCCCCAAAGCGAAAAACCATAACCAAAACACAAAATTAGGGAAAGGCGAATCAAACTGATAAAAGGCGACATTGATCTCAAATCCAAAACAACACCTTGATTTAATTCAATCTGATAAGATATAAAGCCGATAATCGAGGCGATAACAGCGGATGCTGAAAATAAAATAAGAACACCCATTATTTTATTTCTGTCCAATGTTATGTTGGATAAACCAAAAATAACAGGAAGTATCATAATGGGTGCTTTTATCTTTAAATCATTCATTGCATAGTCTATGTTTTGAGAATGTAAAAGACCTAAAACAAAAATCAAAAATAAACTAATGGATAAAAGCAAAATCAATTTATTTTTCTTAAACAAGAATATCTTTTCCTTCCAATTCCACTCTAAAAACCATGCAAAAGAGAGTAAAATCATCCCTAAAGAAGTTCCGAATTTTGAAACAGAGATACTTATTGAGAGTCCACATAGACCTGCATAAAAAAAATATAACGCAATTTTTTTATTGTTCGGCACTTCTACTTGTGTTCTCCTGATAATAGTTTTTGATATCTGGCTTTTTCTGATAAAACCTTAAGCGCCTCCTCTATATCAGGATCATCACTTAATTCATTTTTAATCTTACCGATTTGAAGGTAAAACCGGGTAGCAATTTCAACTTCTAACAGCTTTTTGATTTGTTTTTTTTCTTGATAAATTTGTTCTCTCTTTTTGTCTGTTAATTTTTGTTCAATCAAATCTATTTCTGTTGAAATTTGTTCCAATAATTCCTCTTTTTCTGCTTTTTTTCTCAAAGCTTTAACTACTTTTTCAGTGTTGGTTTCAAAATCATAATCATTTTTTTTTAGATACATTACAAAATCTTCATAATCAGAATCAGTCAACTTAAATTCCTCAGCAGAAGAAATAGAATCATGTTTCAAAACATATTGTGTGACGTAATTGAAAATGATGTTTTTCGATAGCAGAGCAGTAACTACCTTGTCATACTTTTTTTTAGCTATGGTTATATCGGGTGTAATTCCGGAGGCATCCAGAACTTCTCGTCCGTTTTTCGTAGTGAATTTTGCCAATAAAGAATCTGGAATTTTAACCGATTCACCTCTGCTATTCTTTTTGGAATAATCAATAGCTTGAATACACCTACCACTTGGTAAGTAATACTTTGCTTTGGTAACTTTTACACTTGTGTTGTACTTCAACTTTCGTGTCACTTGAACTAATCCTTTACCATAAGTTCTTCTTCCTAGAACAATAGCTCTATCAAAATCTTGCATTACACCGCTTACGATTTCGCTAGCAGAGGCAGATTTTCCATCTACAAGAAAGACAATATCAATTTTTTTGTCCAATGGTGAATTTAAAGTTTTATAGGTGTCTGTCCATTCACTTATCTTGGCTCTAGACTCTAAAATTTCCTGACCTTTACCTATGAATAATTCTACTGTTTTAATCGCCTCATGAAGCAAGCCACCTGGGTTACCTCGTAAATCAAAAACAAGAGAAGTGAAATTCTTATCTTTCTTTAACTCAAGAAACGCATCTTTAACCTCCTTAGTGACATTTCGAGTAAAGCTTCTCATCTTTATATACCCCACATCATCACTTAACATACCATAATAGGGAACACTTTTAATTTGTATTTTTTCTCTTTTAAAGTTGACCTCAAATTCTTCTTTTTTACCCGGGCGTTGAATCAGCATTGATAAACTCGTCCCTGGATTTCCTTTTAAAATATTACTTAAGTCACTCGTTGATTTCTCCTTAACAGAATTACCGTCCACTTTCAAAATAACATCACCGGCCTTCAAACCTGCTTTATGAGCAGGAAACCCCTCGTATGGTTCTCCCACAACAACATAATCATCAATTTTACGAATTCTAGCTCCTATCCCTCCATATTGACCCGTCGTCATTAACTTATAATTTTCAATATCTGATTCTGGGTAATAAACTGTATAAGGATCCAAACTTTGAAGCATAGCATCAATACCTGTTTTCATTAAATCTCCAGGCTGGGTACTTTCAACATAAGTTTTATTTACTTCTTTATAAAGCTCTGTAAAAATGTCTAAGTTTTTTCCAATTTCAAAACGGTCTGAAGTTTCACCTTCATCAATAAAGCTTATTGAAAAAAGAGCCAAGACTCCAACTATAAAGTAATATTTATTTTTTTTCATACAACTTAACACCCAAGGCTAAACGCGATAGGATTTCTTTTATTTTAATTTCAATAAAATGATAGGTCGGTATTTTTTCGCCAGTAAACAAAATCATAATATGTATTTCAACATTTTGTTTATCCACCTCCTGACTCAAAATAGACTTGTTTAATCTTAAAGCTTCCTTAACCAACCTTTTTATTTTATTGCGATCCACAGCTCTTTTAAATTTCTTTTTTGGAACTGAAATTCCATATTTGACAAGGCCATCTTTGACAATTGAAACAGAATAATATGCTTTAAATGGAAAGACTTTTAATGATTTTTTTGGACCTTCAAAAATCTTTGAAACTATTTTGTTTCCTTTTAATCGATCCTCTTTTCCAAAATTAACACTCATTGTTTATAAAAATAAAAAAAAGCTTTTGAGGAAAACCATATTTTCAAAATAAACCATCCTAACTTGATAAAGCCTTTTTTTTGATATAAAGTAAGTCATTTATTAATTTAACACTGTTTTATACGTTTTTTTTTATAAATTAATCAACGCACATTTAAAATCCGAGCGCAGCGCTCCATCCTAAAATGATTAAATTTTATTTTATGAAACTTGTCATCTCTTTTATTTTTTTAATCTGTATTTGCTCAATTAGTAATGCTCAAAAACACTGGGAAATGATTGATAACGGAAGTTATTCAATATTAAAAATTCAAAAAGAAGCAGCTAAATATTTTAAAAATAAAAATAAAGGTAAAGGTTCAGGGTACAAGCAATATAAAAGATGGGAGTATTTTGCTTTAAAAGATGCAGATCAAAACAACTCTATCAACTGGAGAAATCGAGCAGATATCGAAGTACATAAATTCAAAAAAAAAGCAAAACTAAAAGGACATTCATTTACCAATAGGAAAAAAGAACTTTGGACAGAATTAGGTCCTTCTGTTCGAAATCCTACATCAAGCTGGAATCCAGGATTAGGAAGAATAGAATGTATTTCAGTTGACCCATCAAATTCACAGCATATATTAACCGGATCACCAACGGGTGGAGCTTGGTCAACATTAGATGGTGGAAGTTCATGGACTCCTCTAACGGATCATCTATCAACTCTAGATATTTTATCGGTTTCCATTTCTCCTCATAATAACCAAACCTACTTTATCGGGACAAATAATGGAATATATAAGTCTCTTGATTTGGGTTCTAATTGGGAAAAAATAACATCCTCCAGAACCATTCGCGTTAAACCGGACCCCAATAACGAAAACATAGTAATGGCATGCGGACCCCTAGGTGTTTTTAGATCAACAAATAGTGGCAACTCATTTTCCTCAGTTAGTAACCAAAACTCTTTAGATTTAGAGTATCATCCAACAAATTCAGATATTGTTTATGTCTCAGGAAGTTCCTTTTTAAAGTCAATAGATAACGGATTGTCATTCGTTGAGATCACAGGTCCTTCCGGAACTTATTCCAGACTCGCCGTATCCGAAGCTGAACCCAATAGCGTTTGGTTAACAACAACAGACGGCAACGAATTCGACAACTTGTATAAATCAACAAATTCGGGTACATCTTTCACATCAATTCACACCAGTACAACTGATTATTTTGAGGGATATGGTTGGTATGGTATTGACATAGCTGTTTCCAATGAAAACGCCAATATAATTTATACCGGAGGAATGGAACTTTATCGCTCAACTGATGGAGGAAATAGCTTTTCTCTCTATGTACCTTGGACTTATTACGACGCAGGAATAAAATATATCCATGCAGATATTCACTCTTTAGAATGGTCAGATAGTACATTATATACCGGAACAGACGGTGGTATAAGCAAAGGCCAAAATTCAGAAAATTCATTCATAGATTTAAGTATTGGTTTGAATACAAGACAATTTTATCTAATTGATATCTCAGAAAGTGATCCAACGAAAATATTGGGTGGAGCTCAGGATAACGGAACAGTTTCAACATATGGAACAAATTACAATTGGCAAGAATGGCTAGGTGCCGACGGAATGGATGGCTATGTGAGTCGATTTAACTCCAATAACCAAATAGGAACATCTCAAAATGGAGGTTTATACAAAACTACAAACGGGGGCCTTTCTCTATCATACGTGGAAGAAGAAGAAGGCAATTGGGTAACTCCTGTTTGCGAAGATCCAGAAGATCAAGATGTATTTTATGTTGGATATACAGCAGTAAAAAAATATTCATTTGCAAGCGGTACAGGAACGGATTTAGGAACTCCAACTGGAAGCGGAAAATGTAATGAATTAAAAATAGCTGAATCAAATAATCAAATTATGTTTGCGGCAAAAGGAAATAATCTATCCAAATCAATTGATGGTGGATATTCATGGACAAGCTTAACTACCTCTTTGGGATCAATTAATGATATTGACATACACCCATCTAATTCTGAAATAGTTGTAGTTGCCTCTAATGGATCAAGTAAGGTTTATTATTCTTCAAACGGAGGAAATTCTTGGGTAGGAATGAAGCATAACCTACCAAATATATCAGCAAATTGCGTGGCTATTGCAGATGGCAGTTCGAATGCAATTTATGTTGGAATGTACAGTGGTGTTTATTATATAAACAACTCATTAAGTGAATGGACAGATTTCCAAGACAATTTACCCAACGTTAGAGTAAATGAATTAATTATTAGCTCAGTAAATAATCGAATATATGCAGGAACCTACGGAAGGGGCGCTTGGAGTGCTCCTACCTATGAAACAGCCAATCAAATTGATGCTGCAATTTCAGCTCAGTCTGCATTAGCTTTTTGTTCAAATGAAAGCGTTGTTTTAGAAGCTGTAAATAATTCTGATTACAGCTACCAATGGATTCAAAACGATGTTGATATTGAGGGTGCAACCACTAGATTATACACGGCAACTGAATCTGGTAATTACTCTGTAAGAATAATATCAGCTGAAGACACTGTGGAATCTGAAGAAATTGAAGTGGAAAAAAGAGATGTAGCAGAAAATCCAACTGTAGAAAATCAGATTTTTTGTGCGTCAGGAGAGACGGTAACTTTTAAGGTAGATAATCCAACAAATGAAATTCGATGGTTTGCTAATCAGGGCGATGAGTCACCGATACATATTGGTGATAGCCTTGTATCTGTTTTATCTTCCGACACCTCTTTTTATGTTGAACAATCTTCAATTGAAAATACAGTTGTTTATGGTGGAGTATCTGATTCTAGCGAGAGCTCCGGTGGAATTCATGCAGGTGGGTATGGAGTCAAATTTAACGTTTTAAAAGACATGGTTTTAATGACCTTTGAAGTATATGCTAAAGACGCAGGAATCAGAAACTTTGTCTTAAAAAACTCAAATAACTATACCGTTTACAACCAAAACTTCAACCTACCTGATGGTAAGAGTACCGTTATTCTAAATTGGTCTATTGAAATGGGAACAGGATACACTCTCTCTTGTGAAAAAATAAACTCAAATGCAGTGAATCTATACAGAAACAATAATATCTCAAATTATCCATACGATATAGGAAACTTAGCATCCATCTATGAAAGTACTGCAACCGGTTACGAAACTCAATATTACTATTACTTTTATAACTGGCAGATAAAAGAAGACCTTACCGATTGTCCCAGCAATAGAATCAAAGCAAGTGCGACCTTAGATTTTTGTACTTTTGTAAATGAATTGTCTAGAATAGGGGTTCAGTTATTCCCAAATCCTGTCTTGAATACTCTAACCATTCAATCAGACAATACAGATATTATTGGCAGTAAATGGACATTATTAGACTCTCAAGGAAGAATAATTAATAAAGGAAAAATCGAGATAAATCAATCTCTTTCTTTTGAGTACTTACCCGCAGGTTTTTATTACCTTAAAGTAGACAATAACGGATTTGTTTACTCTAATGAAATTATTAAACAATAAATAATTTACCACTAATTATTTATCTCAATAAACCGTTTAATATCTCGTGATGTTCCAAACACAATGAGTGTGTCAGTATGTTGAATTACCGTACTTGATGTAGGAACTCCCAAAATATGCTGAACGACCTCAACTGAATCGCCATTGTCTTCCTCAAAACAACGCTTAATTGTAATTAAATTCAATCGATACTTGCTTCTCAATCCTATTTCCTCAACAGTTCGTGACTCAATATCTTTTGGCGGTTTAATCTCGGCTACCTCGTAATCGTCGGGGAGTTGCAAAAAAGAAACTATGCTGGGATTGATTAATTGCTCTGCGACAAAGACTCCAATTTCTTTTTCAGGTTCCAAAATTTCTTCTATTCCCATTTTTTGAAGAATCTTTTTTTGATTTTCGTCATTAGAACGAGCGATTATTCGCTTTACTCCCAACTCTTTTAATTGAAAACAACACAATAAAAGAGCCTCAAAATCAGCTCCTATAGCGACCACAACAGCATCGCTTTCGTCTATATTTTGAGATTGCAACGCTTTGGCGTCGGTCGCATCCATTGTAACAGCTAAAGCTACTATATCTTCAACCTCTTCGATTAATTCCTCTCTGTTATCTATTGCAATTACCTCAGCTCCTCGATCACTTAATATTTGAGCTATAGACCTACCGTACTTACCCATTCCAATAACGGAAAATTTAGTTCCTCTCATAATCTATATTTTTTCTAAAGCCTGATTCAAATCCTCAATTAAATCATCAACATCCTCAATACCAACGCTCAATCTAATTAAAGCATCAACAACTCCCGATTTCTCTCTTTCTTCTTTTGGTATAGCGGCATGCGTCATAGTGGCTGGATGACCGATTAACGACTCAACTCCACCTAGAGATTCTGCTAAACTAAATATCTTTGTACTTGTAATCACCTTCTTAGCATCTTCAAGTTTATTTCCTTTAGTTTTAAAAGAAAGCATCCCTCCAAAATTATTCATTTGCTCAGATGCAATCTCATGATTTGGATGTTTAGGCAAACCAGGATAGAAAACAGTTTGAACTTTAGAGTGATTATCTAAGAAGGCAGCTACTTTAATTGCATTTTCACAATGACGATCCATTCTGACATGGAGCGTTTTTATTCCTCGTAAAACTAAAAAGCAATCCTGCGGACCAGGCACAGCTCCGCATGAATTTTGAATGAAATACAAATTATTAGCTAGTGTTTTATCATTTAATACAATTGCGCCCATTACTACATCACTATGACCAGCAATAAACTTTGTAATACTATGAACTACAATATCAGCTCCTAAATCGAGAGGGGTTTGTAAATAGGGTGAAGAAAAAGTATTATCAACTGCTGACAATATACTATACTTCTTTGCAAGATTTGCAACCGCCCTTACATCAATAATATTCATCATTGGATTAGTTGGCGTTTCTACCCAAATCATTTTAGTGTTCTCATTAATTAATGATTCAACCTTATCAAGATTATCCATCTCAATAAAGTGAAACTTCAATCCCCAATCTGAAAAAACTTTGGTGAATAAGCGATAAGAACCCCCATATAAATCATTTGATGAAATGATTTCATCACCAGGTTTAAATGATTTTAAAAGAGCATCCATTGCTGCTAAACCACTTGAAAACGCAAGACCGTAATTCCCATTTTCAAGAGCTGCCAAATTCTTCTCTAAAGCATGTCTTGTTGGATTCAAAGTCCTTGAATACTCATATCCTTTGTGCTCCCCTGGAGCGCTTTGAATATATGTACTAGTTTGATATATGGGAGTCATAATTGCTCCTGTAGCTGAATCAGGCTGAGTACCCGCATGAATAGCTTTTGTTCCGAATTTGCTCATATTAAAAAAATTATTACTAAAAATAAAAAAAGAGTTTTTAGAATTGAACTCTAAATTTACTTTATTATTTAACTCTCACTTTCCACCTACTTTTTTAGGTTGAGGTTGTTTTTTTAAGAGATTATAGATCCATTATCAGAGGGCACCATTGGCGAAATAAATTTCAATTCTCCTTTTTTATTCTCAGCCATTAAAATCATTCCTTCTGATTCAATTCCTAACATTTTTCTTGGCGCAAGATTCACCAAAACAGACACTTGCTTTCCGATAATCTCTTTAGGATCAAAAAAATTCGCGATTCCAGAAACAACTGTTCTCTGATCGATTCCTGTATCAACTTTTAATTTTAATAATTTCTTAGATTTCTTTATTTTTTCTGCTTCAATTATAGTTCCTACTCTGATGTCCATTTTTTGAAATTCATCAAACGAAGTGATTTCTTTTTGTGGTTCCAATTCTTTGGTTTCAGTCATAGCATTTTGAGATGCTTTTTTCAATTTTACTCTTTGCTCTTCAATAATTTTTTCATCCATTCTCTTAAACAAGTGAACCCCTTCATTAATTTGATGCCCCGCATCTATGTTATTACTTGATATCTCTGACCAGTTTAAAGCTTCTAAGTTGAGCATTTTAAGCAACTTTTTTGATGTAACGGGTAAGAACGGAGAGGAAAGAACTCCAAGAGAAGTTGTTATCTGAAGGGCTATATTCAAGATAGTCTCAACCCTTACTTCGTCTGTTTTGATGATTTTCCAAGGCTCTGTTTCAGCAAGGTATTTATTACCTAAAGCAGATAATTTCATTAAATGAGAAAGTGCCTCTTTGTATCTATGCTTTTCTATGCTAGCGGAAATTTTAGATGGGAATTTTCCTAGTTCATCCAAAACTTCTTTATCAAAATCAGTAAGCAAATCTTTCACAGGAACTACTCCACCGAAATATTTATTTGTGAGCACTATGGACCTGTGAATAAAATTAGCAAAGTTATTCACCAGTTCATTGTTATTCTTTGCCACAAAGTCAGCCCAAGTAAAATCAGCATCCTTTTGCTCTGGTAAGATGGAACATAATACATATCGAAGTTCATCTGTTTTATCAGGGAAATCCTTTAAATAGTCATCTAACCAAACGGCCCAGTTTTTTGATGTTGAAAATTTTTCACCCTCTAAATTTAAAAACTCATTCGCCGGAATATTTTGAGGCAAAATGAAGTCTCCCATAGACTTTAACATACTCGGAAAAATAATGGAATGAAAAACAATATTATCCTTCCCCAGGAAGTGTACTAAATTTGAATCGCCATTTTTTTTCCAATAGTCTTGCCAATTTCTTTTCAAATCCTTTTCCAAAAACTGCTTGGTAAAAGAAACATAACCAATCGGAGCGTCAAACCAAACATAAAGTACTTTTCCTTCTCCTCCACTCACAGGAACAGGTACTCCCCATTCTAAGTCTCTAGTTATTGCTCTTGGACGCAACCCTTCATCAAGCCATGATTTAACCTGGCCATAAACATTTGATTTTAGAAGGTGTTTTTTGTTTTCAATCCATTCCTCTAGCCAAGGTTCAAAATTATTCAAAGGAAGATACCAATGCTTAGTTTCCTTTAAAATAGGTTTGTTGCCACTTAGAGCTGATTTTGGATTAATCAATTCTGTAGGACTAAGTGAAGTTCCACATTTCTCGCACTGATCACCATAAGCACCGTCTTCTTTGCAACTAGGACATATACCTGTTATGTAACGATCTGCAAGAAATTGTTTGTTTTCTTCATCATAATACTGTTTCAGAACTTCTTCAGAAAAAACACCATCCCTATGGAGTTTTTCAAACCACTCTTTTGCGACATCATAGTGTCCAGAAGAAGAAGTTTGACCAAAAAAGTCGAGAGAAATGTCAAGTCCTTTCAGAGAATTTTTAATTATCTTATGGTATCGATCGACAATTTCTTTTGGTGAAACACCTTCCTCTTTAGCTTTAATTGATATTGGGACACCGTGCTCATCAGTTCCTCCAATAAATATAACATCTTTATTATTCGCTCTAAGATACCTAACATAAATATCAGCGGGAATATATACGCCAGCAACATGACCTAAATGAAGTGGACCATTAGCATAAGGTAATGCTGTCGTTATAGTATATCTATTGGACATAAGTACAAGTGGTATAATAGATTTTAACCAGCTTAAATTAATTTATTTGGTTTTCTCTGAAATTTGCCTTTTTGCATCAGGATTCTCATCGTCCAAATATAATGGATCAACGTAAGAGTCAAGTGGCGGCAACTTACAAGACGCCATACAAATTGAAGAGAAGATAACAATTGCTAAGATTTTATTAGATAGTTTCATGTAAGTAAAATTACATCTTAAATCTTCATTTTAAAAATGAAATTGAACTACAAACTATAATAACGTAACTTTGCAGTATTAAAATGGACTCAAAACAGAATATAAGACTTCTATCTCCGGAAGAATTGAAACCTTTTTTTCTTGATATGGGAGAAAAAGTTTTTAGAGCTAAGCAAGTCCACGAATGGCTTTGGAAAAAATCTGCTCAAAGTTTTGATGATATGACAAATTTATCAATCAAAACAAGAGAAAGATTAAAAGAACATTTTTCAATTCCTGCAGTGATGATTAAGTCGAGTCAAATAAGCTCAGATAGAACAATCAAGAATGCTTTTGAACTAGCTGACGGGAATATTGTTGAAGGAGTGCTCATACCTGCTCCTGATAGAATGACAGCATGCATTTCATCTCAAGTTGGTTGCAGTTTAACTTGTAAGTTTTGCGCAACAGGGAAATTAAAACGATTACGAAATATTGGATTTGACGAAATATTTGATCAGGTAGTACACATCAAAAAACAAGCAGAGCAAAACTATAATTCACCACTTACCAATATTGTATATATGGGAATGGGAGAACCTTTGCTCAATTATAAAGGAATGATGCAATCTATTGAAAAAATAACATCTCCTGATGGATTAGGCATGTCTCCTAAAAGAATAACTGTCTCAACAGCAGGAATTGCAAAAATGATTAAAAAACTAGGTGACGATCAAGTAAAGTTTAATCTTGCATTATCACTGCATGCTGCCAACGACAAAAAACGAGATCATATTATGCCCATAAATGGGCACAACTCTTTAGATTCACTAGCTGAAGCTCTTATCTATTTCTATAACAAAACGGGAACAAGAGTAACTTTTGAATACATTGTTTTTAAAGATTTTAATGACTCTATTGAAGATGCTTCCGAGTTAGCATCATTTGCAACCAACATCCCCTGTAAAATCAATATTATTGAATACAATCCAATTGATGACGGTGAATTTCAGCAAACAACTGAAAAAAGACTAAATGCATTTGTTGAATACCTTGAACATAAAAACTTAGTAGTAAATGTTCGAAGATCAAGAGGTAAAGATATAGACGCTGCCTGCGGACAGCTAGCGAACAAGCATTAAATCAGCTATTTTTCTCGCTCAGTAGTATACAAAATTAAATCTATCAGGCTTTGACGTGATGGCGAAATTGGATAAGAATTAATTATGTCCATTGCTTTTTGACGAAATTCGTACATTTTTTTCTTAGTATATTCAATTCCACCT